>PVBE010456315.1_pt1 | contig 10810 bp, 6 predicted proteins | sample 1631181 | NCBI WGS metagenome assembly PVBE01 (sample SAMN08397723, study PRJNA350692) | Marine metagenome, whole genome shotgun sequencing project. | isolation source: water | place: Pacific Ocean | collected 2012-04 | reverse complement strand
TGACGGCAAAGGGAGCATCCGGGGCAGCAAACACGGGTCGCCGCCTCAGTTGTTCGCCGCCGCCGCCGTGTTTGGTGCGACGAAACGACCTCGTCAGCACATGGCGCCGAATCCAGCCGCCCAGAAACCGGCTATTCCGGGGTGGGAGCGAGATAGGATCTCGCCCATGATGGCGGATGGCCCGCACTTTGCGACCGCCCTGGGACCGCATCTGGGTGGCTGGACCTGAGCGCTCCCGGTCGTACATCATGTTCGCGCTTCACTGACCGACACCCCGACGATGCATGCGCCTTCGAGGCCCGACCCTGTCCTTCGTCTTCCTGGTCGCGATCGCCGCGGGTTGCGGTGACGGTCCGGCCGCACCCGACCCCTCACCGCGCCTCGTGGGCGGCGACGGCGCGCTCGCGCTGGGCGTCTACCTGCCGGTGGATGCCAGCGAGACCTTGATCGAGGCCGGCAACGACGTCCTGGCGGCCGCGCGCGACGTCTCCGGTGCGGACGGATTCGGCGCGGAGCGGTCGGCCGATCCCGGCACCGATGGGCCGGCGATCGTCATCCGGACGGAACAGCGGTGCGAGGAGCTCGGCGACGGCGGCTACGCGCTCGCGGCGGACCCGGACGGGTTGCCGCGCATCGACCTCGACGCCTGCACCGACATCGGCGCGATCTACGGCCTCTATCACGTCGCCCAGGACCTCGGCGTTCGATATCACCATCCGGAGGAGACCTTCACGCCACCAGCGGACGAGAGCCTGGAGCTGCCCCTGGGCTACGACGGCACGCCGGAGTTGCCGGGCTTCGCGCTGCGCGGATTCCACGAGCACACACAACATCCGATCCCGGCCAGTGATTTCTACCTCAGGCCTTCGGACGAGCACCGGTCCTTCGCTTCGAATTACATCCGCTGGCTTGCGCGCAATCGCCAGAACGCGATGACCTGGCACATGCTCAAGACCGTCGAGCTCGATGGTTGGTTTCCGTACATCGCCGACATCATCGAAGAGGCGCACGAGTGGGGGGTGAGCGTCGGCGTGGTTACCAGCTATGTCGACCAGCAACAGAACAACTTCCGGCTCATCGTCGAGGAGTCGGATCAGGACGACGAGGCGCAGCTCCGTGCGGCGCTCGATCGCTTCGTCGACGCCGGCTTCGACTTCGTCGTGACTCAGATCGGCTCCAGCGAGTTCACCAAGCCCGCCGACGCCGACGTGCTCCGGTGGCTGGACCAGACGGCCGACCATCTCGGCGAGAGCGACGTCCGGCACTTCGCGTGGATCCACACGACCTGCGACCTCGAGGACGACGAGGGTGGGTTCTTCTTCCACCTGCCCCTCCAGGCGAGCGAGGACGTCGGGGCCTGGGTCCACACGACGATGTTCTACGACCTCGCGCACCCGGCGCCCGTGTATGGGTGCCAGGACTTCTCGCAGCAGGTCGACTTCTTGGCCGCCGCCGACGGAGAGCGGGCCCAGATCTACTTCCCCGAGTCTTCGTGGTGGCTCGGGTTCGACATCAACCTGCCGCTCGTGCTGCCGATCACCGGCTGGACCCGGGCCCACGACATCGCCGAGGTGCTGCCCGACCACGACGTCGAGGGGCACATCACGTTCACCAGCGGTCGCGAGTGGACATATTGGCAATACGACCACTTCCTGACCCGCGCCACGTGGGACCGCGACGTGTCGTGGAGCGACTACCTCGCCTGGATCGCGCCCATGTACGGAGAGCACGGACCGGCCGTCGCCGTCGCGCTCGACGCCTGGACCGCGCTGCAGCGCCGACACTTCCTCGACGAAGACCCGCTCATCTTCTTCTACCTCGCCGGCGAACGCCGCCAGGACGAACTCGGCATCCAGGCGGGAATCCTGGCGCGACGGCCGAAGATCCCGTTTTCGGACGTCGTCGGTTGGGACGACGAGGCCTTCTCCGCCTGGGAGGAGGGCGACCTCGCCCGGCTCCACGCGATCCACTACGACTACGAGTTCGTGCTCCAGGACCTGCCGGCGCCCGTTGGCGAGTCGGACGAGGCGAGCGCTGTCCTCTATCGGGAGCTGCACGACGGTCTGACCGTGTACCTGCGGCGTATCGAGCACGCGATCGCGCTCTACGAAGGCGCCGCCGACGTCAGGCGATGGGTGGTCGAGCGGTCGCGCGGCGACGATGCCGGTCCGGATGTGCGTGAGGCGGCCCTGGCCGACGCGGAGGCGCACCTCGCGGACGCTCGGGCGACCTCCGACGATGTGTCGGCGATGCTCGTAGCGGCGGAGTCGCGCTACCGCTACCCGCTGGCGCTGGTCGCGCGGGACAAACCCGAGACGATGACCTCCTATCCGTTCGGCTACCTGGCGGAGACGAGCTCAGCCCACTTCTGGACCCGCCGCGACGATCAGCTCGAAGACCTGATCGCCTTCGTCTTCGAAACCGTCGAGGAGGCCTGGGAGACCACTCCCGACCGCATCTTCGTGACCAGCGGCGATCTCGCCGAGCTGATCGAACCGGACAGTCCGATCGCCAGCGAGACCCTGGCCGGATTCATGCCGGACGTGCTCTTCGGACTGAGCGGGTTCGGCGGCGATGACGAGGCGGTGACGATCTCGCTCGACTTCAACCAGAACCGGCTGCCCGATGCGACGACCGAGACCCGCTTCGAGGGGAGTCGCGGAGGTGCTTCGTGGGAGGGGGATGCCGAGGTGTTCAACCTGGTGGCTCGAAGCCAGACCGGCGAGGTCTGGGGGACACTGTCCGTGCTCGAGCCGCACGTGACATTGGCGCTCGGAGCAGAGGCCGGCGACGTGGAGTCGCTCTCCGACGCGACCCTGGCCGGCGACGTCCCGTCGCGATCGCTCGTCGACCTAGTGGTCAACTCCGGCGGGATCGACGAGGTTGGAGTCATCAACCTGCTCAAATCGATTTTCGGCCTCCCGATCGACGAGCCGCTGCCGACGGTGCTGTCGATGGTATTCCGCTTCACCTTCGAGATGCCCGAATGAGCCAACCGCGTGAGCTCGCCTCGCCGCTGGCCCTGGTTACGCATCAAGCGTCCGTTCACGAGCTGATCCGGGATCTGTCGTCGATGCGAGAACGCGTCGAGGCGTCGATGAATGGCGATCCGATCGAGGTTCGTTTCTCTCGCGGTCGGATCGCGCGGGTTCAGCAGGAGTTCCTGGCCAGTATCCGTCGCGGCGAAGCCAAGCTGCATCGTCTCTGCGACCTGGTCTGCGCCGAGCTCTACGAGTCGCCCTACGTCCTGACCAGCGTCGTCGTCGCGGAGCTGCCGATCGATGGGCAGCGGTTCGCGATCCGGCAACCTCTGTCCCCGGACGAGCTCTTCGCCCAGACCGACCTCGCCCTGGGCAGTCGGATGGTCGACAACTTTCGATACCGGGTCGGCGACACCTGGGAGGCGCCCCGCCTCGTCGCCAACTACGTCGAGTACGAGCCGGAGCTGCCGAACCGGTATCGCATCCACAAGATGATCAGTCGGATCAAGGCCGAGGAGGAGATCTGGAACAAGGTCGTCGACGAGCTCTTCCGGATAGACGAGATCGTCAAACACGATCGGCAGCTCAACCGGTTCAGCCGATTCGTGAAAGACATCTTCGGTCTGAAGATCGTGGTCGACGATGCCGAGTATGCCTACCAGGTCCACGATGCGATCGCCGACTGCACGTGGCCGCGAGAGCGTCGCGCCTCCGCTGGCGTGCCGATCCGACCGGACACCGAGCGGTTCCTGATCGTCGAGACGAAGGATTACCTCGACCCGTCGACCGGGAAGCGGAGTGGTTGGTCGGCGATCAAGTCGTCGCTCGAGTGGTGGGACGCGATGTTCGAGATCCAGGTCCAACCGTTGGAGAACTACTTCCGAGAGCGAGAGCGCAACACCCGCGAGAGCCACTGGGGTTTCAAGCTCAAGCGCGAGGAGATCCGCGACGAGGTCGCCCGCGAGGTGCCGCTCTTCGGCTTCGTCCGCGACCTGCTCGAGTGGTTGTTCCGGCGCCCGGACAGCCCGGCTCCGGCACACGATCGCGTCGTCGTATACCTCGACGACTGAGGAGAGGCGCGTCCTTACGGCGCGAAGAGCGGATGCACGCGCACGATCGCCCCGTCGTCGCGCGGCATCGCGACGTGTACCGTCCGGTGCCGCGTCGTCACGATCTCATCGTCGGCGAAGACGGTCTCGCTCCAGTCGAGCAGCTCGGCGGATCGCAGCGACCAGGGGAACTCGATGGCGACCTCGGTCACGTGGGCGCCGGGGTTGGCGATGATGAGGTATGCGGTCTGCGACGCTTCGTCCCACTTCGCTATCACGTGGGCGCGCCCGTCCTCGCCGGTGAAGAGCACGTCCTCCTCGAGGGCCAGACGCGGGCTCAGCAGAGCCGGACCGTAGACCTCCTCGGAGGAGAGCGATCGGAAGATGCGGTTCATCACGTCGCGGTCTTCGGGCAGGTTCTTCATGTACCCGAAGAAGATGATCCCGGTGCCGCCGGCGACGATCGTCGAGGTGATCTCCTTGCGCAGGTAGGCCCAGCTCGGGAAAGGACCCTTGGCCCAGGCGTCGCTGTTCCCGTCCTCGCACATCTCCCGGCCGATGGTGGTGTCGAAACCGTAGCCCTGCATCCACTGCCAGCTCACGGTGCCTTCGCGGGCCCACCGCCGGGTGCGGTACACGATGTCCCAGGCGGCGGTGAAGTAGCTGTGGTGATCGGGGTCGTCCCAGTCGAGCCAGTCTTCGTAGCCCTCGTCGACCTCGCCGCGCTGCCCCGTGAACTCGTTCAGGATGCTCTCGAAGCGGTTCACCACGTAGGTGTACGAGTCGCCGATCATCATGTTGGTCGCCTGCGCGAAACGTTCGGCCATCGCGTCGGTGAGTCCCTCCTGGCCCTCCGTCTCCGCGCCGCTCGTCATGCGCCAGGTCGGGTGCCAGGACATCCACGGGAGCTCGTCGTACGGCGGCAGATTCGGCATGTTCTCGGGTGAGAACTGCCCCTCGCGCGCCGCCCAATCGGCGAACCCGGCCTCCATCTCGGCGACCCGCTCTTCGCGCCCCTCCTCGCCCATGTCGCGCTCGCCGAAGCCGTTGTAGATCACCGGGATCACGTCCTGCTCGCGGGGCCGGTCGACGCCCCACCCCGCGTGGAACCTCCCGTAGGGGCGCGTGGGGAAGTCGGAGAAGTCGGTCCAGGTGTCGCGGTAGCTCCAAATGTAGAAGAAGTTCGCGCCGGCCGCCGACGCCTCGCGGCCCATGTCGCGCGCGTCGCCCACGAAGCCGACCCCGGTCTCCCGGTCGCACTCGTTGGGCCCCGAGACCCCGTCCCACGCGCCTCCGTGGCCGGTGCTGAGCCCCAAGGCGAAGATCTGCTCGCCCTCCGGGCCGTACACCCAGTCGATATCGTCGAGAACCTCGGTGAGCTCGTCGGACCAGTAGACGGGGTCCGGGGGCGGCTCGGTGTCGACTTGGGCGTCGGTGTCGGTGTCGGACGACGGGTCGGTGTCGGTGTCGGGCGTCGTTTCCGCGTCGGGGCCGGTGTCCGACCCGACGTCGTCGGCTGCCGAATCGGGAGAGGCATCAGGAGCATCCGTGTCGTCGCCGCCAGCGTCGGAGCTGCAAGCCGCGAAGACGAGGGCGAGGGCAAGGGTCAATCGTGAGCGCATGGATCCAGTGGGGCAGTGGGTGCCCCGCCCCTTCTAGCACGGCCGTCACAACAGGCAATCCCCCCCGATCTCCGCGTGCAGGGTAGGTTGCGGCTCCCCCCCTGCTTCGCTTCGCTGCGCTGTCCCCCACTTTTGGGGGACGGCTGTGTAACGACGTCAGCGGTAGACTGCGGCTCCCCCCCTGCTCCGCTTCGCTCCGCTTTCCCCCGCTGGCGGGGGAAGGCTGCGTCTCCACCGCTGGCGGTGGGCTTGGCCGCCGGGCCGTGGTACCAATCGCGCCCATGGAAACCATCGCCAGCGCTCTCGAGGTCGCCGTCGACCTCGCCTGGGGCACGCCGCTCGTCGTCCTCCTCTTGGTCGGAGGCGCCGCCCTGCTCGTCTACTCGCGCTTCGTGCCGTTCCGCGGGTTGGCGCACGCGGTCGAGGTGCTCCGCGGGAAGTACGACGACCCGGACGATCCGGGCGAGATCTCGCACTTCCAGGCCCTGTCGACGGCGCTCTCGTCGACGATCGGAATGGGCAACATCGCTGGCGTGGCGGTGGCGATCAGCCAGGGTGGGCCGGGGGCGATCTTCTGGATGTGGGTCGCTGCGCTCGTCGGCATGGCGACCAAGTTCTTCACCTGCACCCTGGCCGTGCTCTACCGCGGCACGGACAGCCGCGGCACGCCCCAGGGCGGGCCGATGTACTACATCGAAGAGGGGCTCGGACCGCGCTGGCGCTTCCTGGCCGTCCTCTTCTCGATCTGCGGGATGATCGGCTGCCTGGCGATGTTCCAGACGAACCAGCTCGCCGAGATTCTGGTCGAGGCCTACGACGTGAGCCCGTGGACGACCGGTATCGTCTCCACCGCGGTCGTCACCGTCGTCGTGCTCGGCGGACTGCAGCGCATCGCCAAGGTCGCCAGCCGCCTCGTCCCGACGATGTGCGTCGTCTATCTCGTCCTCGTCGGGGCGATTGTGCTGATGCACATCGGCGAGGTTCCGGCGATGATCTCGCTGATCGTCCGGTCGGCCTTCGACCCGCAGGCGGCGTTCGGCGGCGCCGCGGGCGTGACCATCATCATGGTGATTCGAACCGGCGTGAAACGGGCCGCGTTCTCGAACGAGGCGGGAATCGGCACCGCCCCGATGGCGCACGGCGCCGCGAAGACGGACGAGCCCGTGCGCGAAGGCCTCGTCGCGATGATCGGGCCCTTTGTCGACACGGTCGTCGTCTGCTCGCTGACCGCGTTCGCGATCCTCGCCACGGGCGCCTGGTCGACGGCAGGAGTCAGGGCGTTTTCCGCGATCGGTGCTGCCTTTGACGCCACGCTCGGCACCTTCGGTACGACGGTGTGGTCGATGGAGGTCGTTCGCGGGGTCTCGTTGACGCTCCTCGCGTTCGAGACCTCCCTCGGCGCCATCGGTAAAGCCGGCCTCATGCTCGTCGTGGTGCTCTTCGCCTTCTCCACGATGTTCGGCTACTCGTACTACGGGCGGAAGTGCTTCGGGTTCCTCTTCGGCGTCGAGCGCGCCCGCATCTACGACTTCTTCTTCGTCGCCATGTTGCTCGTCGGCGCCGTCTGGAGCGCCGGCGTCGTGGTCAACCTGTTGGACACCGCGTTCGCCCTGATGGCGTTCCCCAACATGATCGCCACGCTGATCCTGGCGCCGCGGGTCATTCGGGCGACCCGGGGCTACTTCGCGCGCATGGCCGACGGCTCCGCTATTCGGTCGCCGACCACATGATCTCGACGTCGACTGCGGTCTCCAACATCGACTCCGGCGACTGGAAGTAGATCTCGTATCCGACGATCTCCAGGCATTCGACCATCTCGCCGTTGCCGCCGTCCGGGTCGCGGGTCACCTCGGTGACGTCGACGTGCCCCCAACCGTTGACCCCCAGCGACATGCCGAAGCTCCCCGTGCTCGGGTCGCCCTCGATGAAGCAATCGCCGAATCCGTCGATCCAATCGGCGAGCGCGGCACGCGTGTCGGTCTCGCTGATCGCGCCGGCGACCGCCAGCGACGACACCTCGAAGTCCACCAGCAACGGTGTCGCGTCGACCGGCGTGCGCAGTGGCGCGAGGCCGAAGAGCGGGTCGTAGGGCGCATCGAGCGTGCCGAGGGCGCCGATCACAGCGACACCAACGCCGGCGCCCCCCTCGCCGGAGCCCGACAGCCCGAGCCCGCCGACCCCGTACAGGCCCTCCACTCCACCGGTAGTGGAGAGACTGTCGAACTCGCCGCTGCCGAACAGGTTGGCGATCTCCTCGTCCCCTGCGTCGAGTGCGCGCAGGACGCTGCCGACGGACGGGTCGTCTCCCAGGAACACCGCCGTGAGCCCACAGTCGAGGGCCTCGAACTCGGCCCGCTGGGCGGCGCTCATCGCGTCGGCCTCGAAAAGTTGGTCACATCGGTTTTCGACGTCGTCGTCGTCGCCGCTCGGCGTGTCCCCGCTACCCCCTCCGGACCCGTAGCCGACGCTCCCGAGGCCGCCAGTGAGGCCTCCAGCGCCCTCGATCGTGACGATCTCTCCTTCACCGCCATCGACGGCGGTCAGATCACGAAACTCGACCGTGTGATTGCCGTTGTCCTCCGGGACGTAGGGCGGGCCGGGCTGGCCCGGCGCGGCCGAGGGGAGGGCGGTCGCGACGGTGAGCGCGGCGAGCGGGCGGCGGATCATCGGTCGTCGGGGGCGTGGGGACTGGGAGATCCAAAGCCGATCCCGGGTGAGTTGTCGAGGAGTAATGGGCCGCAGTCAGCGCGCGGCGGCGTCCCCTTCGCCGCGTGCAGCCGGCACCTTGCGGGGCACTTGAGCAGGCGCCGGACGTTTGCCCCGCGACCGCGAACCGGGAGGTTCGCCCCAGGTGTTCGCTCGAGGTGTCGACCCCAGGCTCAAGCCGAGCGCCGCCGGCACGACGAAGGCGGTGCCGACGCACAGCGCCAGCGTGACCGCGGCGGTCATCCCGTAGTCGTGTCCCCGACGGATGGTCGCGACGGTCAGGATCACCGGAAGTACGGCGAAGAGGACGATCTCCTCGACCGGAGTCCAGAACATCGCTCGTGCGTACGCCGCCACGCCGAGCACGAGTGCGAGCAGGACGGTGTAGCGAAGCCGCGACAGGCGCCCCCCGCAGAACCCATTGGTCCAGAACGGCGCGGCCGCATACTCCGCGGACGACTTGGGGAGCGATCTCGCGAAGCCCCGTTGTATTGTCTCAATGCCATCGGCGAGCCAGCCGCCCACGATCCGGACGGCGTCAGTAGCGGCGCGCGGAGCCTGCTTCTTGCGCCATTGATGCCGCGAGCGCTCGACGCGGGCCTCCGGTGCGCCGAGCGAGTCGAGGAGCGTGTGAGCGTCGCGGGGCCGCGCTTCGGGATCGAGACTCACGCATTGTTCGAGTGCATCGGCCCACTCGTTCGGCGCCCCGGCGGCGACACACTGGCCCCGCCAGTCCGCGTAGAAGTCCGGGTGTCCCTGCCCGGCGACGAGGTCCCGGGTCCGCGCGTCGACCGGCGCGCCGGACTCCGTCGGGTGCTGCACGAAGAGCCCGCCCACCGTCAGGGCCCAGGAGTACAGGTCGCTCCAGGGGCCACCGGTCGCTGTGCGCGCACGGTCCATGAGTTCTGGCGGGGCGTAATCGACGGTATACGCAAGGGTCGTGATGGTGCGCTGAAGCTCATCTGCGTCTCGGGAGGTGCCGAAGTCGATGACCACCACGCGGTCGTCTTTCGCGAGCAGCACGTTGTCCGGCTTGATGTCACCGTGGATGAAGCCGGCGTCGTGGACCGCTGACAGCGCTGCCAGCACCTGCTTCCCCACGAAGGCCACCCGCACCCAGGGCCAACGCTCCCACCCTTCGCGATTCGGCGCGGGGAGCGGCTGTGCGCGATCGATGTACGTCATCGCGTAGTAGGCCGTGCCGCGCTCCCGCCAGACATCGACCACGCGCACGATGTTGGGGTGCACGATCCGGTGCAGGCGCCGCGCCTCCTGCTCGAAGCGCAGCACACCCTTCTCGTGGTCGCGGACGTGCTCGCTGTGGGGGACGATCACCCCGCGGGACATGTCGCGCCCGGCGAAGAGGCCAACGCCGTGCTCTTTGATCGCCACCGTGGCATCGAGCGCGGTGTCGAGCGCCCGGTATGTGATTCCGAAACCGCCCGATCCGAGGACCTTCTCGATGCGATAGCGGCACGCACCCGCCGCGTCGGCTCGCAGCACGGTTCCGAGCGGAAGCGGGGGAATGGGCATCGTTTCGCGGCGTGACGGCAGTGTCCGAAGAAGTCGATCGTCCGCGCCGCGCCGAGCACAGTCAAGAGCGCCGCGCCCCGAGGAGCGTCGGCGCCCGGCGGGCCTGATGACAGTGTGATCGGGCTGGGATACATTCGCTGTCCATGAAACGTGGGCGCTCTACACGTCCGACGGCGGTCGCACGGCGGCGTTCAGCCATGGTCTCGCTCTGGGGACTCTTCCTCGTCGGCGCCGGTCTCGTCGCTTGGGGCGCAGTCGGCTTTGGGGCCGACGCTCGAGACGGGGAGGCCGGTCGGTCGGTGCCGGAGTCGGCCCGCGAGGAGGGTCGCGGCGCGTATCCCTTGGCGGTCGGGGATCGCGCGGACGAGACCGCCGATGCGCTCGGGGCGTCGGCACCGGTCGGCGAACCACCCGAGGGGTTCTCACGCATTCGCGAGGGCGTCGACCACCCGCCACCAGGGCAGAGGTCTCGACCGCTGGATCCGATGGTCGGGGCGTCTGAGGTGGATCGGCGCGCCCGGCTCGCGTTTGGCGCTCGCGAGACCACCTGCGCATCGGAGGCGGAGGCCGTCGATGTGGTCTCTTCGGCGATATTCGGAGCCTGGACGACGCTCCGAGACTCGCGGGAGCCGCTGTCCTCGGCCGAGGAGCGTGGGTGGGGCAACTCGCTCCACGCTTCGCTCATCGGAAGTCCCGACTCTCCCTATCGAGGGCGCGTGGACACGGACGCCCCACTGAAGGCGTACCTGACCGCCGTCATCGGGCCATTCGTCGACCGGCTGGAACGCAGCGATCTCACGGTGGAGGTGCATGTCATCGAAGATGCCGAGGTCAATGCCTTCGCGGTGCCGGGCGGTCATATCTACGTGTACACGGGGATGGTCGAAGCGGTGCGCAACGAAGCGGAGCTCGCCGGGGT
>PVBE011922025.1_pt1 | contig 10811 bp, 8 predicted proteins | sample 1631181 | NCBI WGS metagenome assembly PVBE01 (sample SAMN08397723, study PRJNA350692) | Marine metagenome, whole genome shotgun sequencing project. | isolation source: water | place: Pacific Ocean | collected 2012-04 | reverse complement strand
TTAGTGGTTTGCTGGTTGGGTGGTTTGCTGGTTTCCTGGTTTGCTGGTGTGCTGGTTTGCTGGTTTGGTGGTTTGGTTGGTGGTTTGCTGGTTGGGTGGTTTGCTGGGTTGCTGGTTTCCTGGTTTGCTGGTGTGCTGGTTTGCTGGTTTGGTGGTTTTGTATTGCACCATTTAATATTGTAATCGCCCACCTCGCGTCCGGTTTCAACGAGTTGCAAGCAGCGCCCTTTGCCCTTGCCCTCGGGAATGGCATCACAATAGTTGTCGCGCCCGGGCTGAGAGAAAGTCATGTCACTGGAGAACAGGTCCAGCTTCAGGTCGTTGTTGAAGTCAGCGGAATCGTAACTCATGGTGTTTAGTGATGTTTCAGGAATAGTGCCGGGGGAGGGGGGTAAATATTCCAGCGGCCCCTGCGAGAAGTGGAATATGTCCGGTGTCTGCCGGTCATTGCCGGTCACTATGTCAATGACGGAGTCCTCGTTAAGGTCTGACAGCAGAATTGAAAGCGTTGGTCCTGGTGGATCAGGGTCAAACAGTGGTAACTGTTTGAAGACGCCGGATTCGTTTAGCCATACCTCGTTGTTTGCGTTATGGGTTTGAAAGCGGCGCTCCAGTCCATAGGCCCATTTGCCGAGAACAATATCCAGGTCCGCATCCTGGTCCAGGTCAGCAAATCCCGCGGCCATGGTTAGGGTCGATGTTGAGGTGGGCACGGCTACCGGTGGTTGTCTTGTAAAGTCGCCCGCATCACTGATATAGAAAAATTGCTTACCGCCATAGGCGGACAGGAATATATCCAGAAAACCATCATTGTTGAAGTCCACCAGCGCCGCAACAAATGTATTGAAATCAATGGCTGGTACGAGTGTTGAGCTGAGTGCAAACTTCCCTGTACCGAGGTTGGCATATACATACACGCCACGTTCGAAAGCAACTATCACATCAGGATAGCCGTCATTATTGATATCCCCCGCACTGATACCTTTGCCATAATTGAAAGGGTCATTGAGGTCGGTTGCGTTGACGGACCAGGCGTGGGTGATACCGATTTCGTCGCCCGGTTGAAGTTCAAATTTGTTTGTGGGCGGCGAACGAAGGGTGGCGGGGTGAGTGCTGATACTCACGTTGTCGAACACCTGCAGGAGTTCATAGCGAACCGTTTCAGGCAGTGAAAAACTGGTAATGTGAGCTTCCTCATCAAAGCTGGGTTCGGGAAGGGAAAGTGTTGCCAATGCCTCTTCTCCTGATGATTGAACCAAGAGCTGGATGATATCGAGCTGGCACGATTGCACCCGGCTACTTTCAAGCTTTTTGCATTCGCCAATTTCCATTCTGGATATTGCCTGCCTCTCTTTGAGCAAGTCTTCGCATATTTTGGTGTAGTTTCTATTGTGCAGACCCGTGCAGAAAAATTGACCCCGACTGTCCGATATTTTTATTGCCAGTACGGTCGAGTAGCAGCCGTAACTTGCCTCTGGGTCAGTCAAGGCTATGCAGGTTTCAAGGTCCAGTTGATCCGTCGCATCTCTCGCCTTTACCTGCGATTGGCAGAATGCCATTTCGCCTGGGAGCAGGTCATCGGAACAGGGAATATCTGTGCGGTTTTGCATGATTCGGTTAAAGAGTACCAATTTGCGGCACAGGGGAACTCTGGCTTCAGGCACGATGGAATCACATCGGCTCACGGCACCATCGATGTAGCTGGTGGCATTGAGATACGTCATCCGGCACTCATAGCCATTACACTGACTGATATCGACAGTACGAATGGCCAGTTTGCTGGCCTCTTTCGACTCTAGTATCTGGTTGCACAGGTCGGCGAATGTGGGGTCGCTTTCTTCAATGGCAAAACCGACGGCTGAACAGAGGCCACTGTCCACCGAGCCGAAGGCCTTGTTCCTCAGCAAGTTGGACAGGCATTCGCCTTCGGTCGCGAAGGTGTTGCCGCACAATGTTTTAGCGGTCCTGACTTTCTCGACAATTGCGTGTTGAAAAATTGGTGGAGATTCGGGCTGGCTGTTATTCAATTCCTTGGCTTCCCTGGCATCAGTGCCGAGTTCCTGTAGGGCCTCGTCGATCTGCTGCTGCTCAATTTCAACTATCTGTCCGTGAACATGTTCAGTCAGGAGCCCGGAAAGGATGGCTACGATCACCACCGCGCTTGCCATAATCGAACTGAGTTTCCAGGATATATCTCTGCCGATCACCAATGCCGGGAAAATGCTGAAGATTGAGAGAGAAAAGAACAGGGTCATGGCGAGGCCTGGTGGCAAGCCAATGCTGATTAGTGCTGAAGTGAAGACAACATCAAATGCCATGGGAACCGGTAAGAAAACCCCCAGCAGGGCGATAAGAAAGTAGGAGCTGAGACCCGATGAAAGGTTTGCCATCGTATCGAGGGAAATTGTCTCAATGAGCATTGCCCCAAGAAATCCGGCGAGCAACATCAGCGGCAGGGTAATTTTCAGCAGAAAAAAGAGGTTTTCCAGCATCTCAACAACTGATGTTTTGATGCTGCTTATCCAGCCATCTGAAACCCCACCATTGCTATGGGAAAGCGGATTTTTTATTTCCGGGACAGTCAGCTGGGATATATCTGCGCTTGAGTATTTTGACCACAACCAGACGATAGCGGGTATCAGAACTGCAATGAAGAAAAGGGTCACTCCCAGCTTGATGATAACGAAATACCAGCTGAACAGTGACAGCATCATTGTGATAACAATCAGGTTAAGTGTAGGGCTTGAAGTCAGGACTGCGAGCATGGTTTCGAGTCGGATCCCTGCGCGGTGCAACCCCTGTGCAATTGGGGTTGCACAGTTTACACAGACGCCAAGTGGTGCACCGCCGATGAGCCCCTGCAGTGCAGCGAGAAAGCCGCTGCGTGGAAGTCTCCAGATTGGTAAAGATCGCATCAGCGTGAGCAGGGTGGCACCGAACAGGATACCAAAGGTCATACCCTTCCAGTTGGTATAGGACCAGTTGACAGCGCTCTTTGAAACCCGCTCAAGGTAGGGCTGACTATCGTCAATCGGGTAAATGATATCGAAGGCGATTGAAGATATGTCCGTGCGCTGACCCATATGCGCTTTTCGATCGAGGGCGGGGCCGCGAGAAACTGACAGGAATAGCGCGGCGATGGTGAGGGCAACGGCCGCCAGGAAAATGATTTTCTTGATGTTCCCTGCTCCCTGGAAATATCCTGATCTAAGAGTCTAGACAATCAATTGGTGATTACAAGACGAACCTGATGTGTATGCTGAAAGTCGGTATGAATGGGGTCGAGGCCCCGCTCCCAGAGTGTTGACAAGTAGGCTGTCAATAGTGATGAGGACAACTTCATTGTCAATGAGAGAGTGCGCCTGTCAAACGACCAAATGTCAGATCGATGCCAGATTAACTGGCTCGTTCGGCGAGTTTTTAGGGCAATGAGCCAGAAATCCAATGAGAGCCTCGTCGGCAGAGACATCAAATCCAGCGATCGCGCGGTTCTCGAATTCCTTTATCCGGACCATCGGCTCACCGTGCCAGAAATTTCCAGTCGCTACCACGTATTACGGCAGCACATTCAGGCCACGATCAACCTGCTGGTAAAAAAGAGGCTCGTTGAGCCATTCGAGAATTCCAGGTACAAGCGTTCCCCTCTTCACGCGCTATCCCGAAAAGGAAGAGCACTATTTGAGAAGGTCCTTGTGGATGACCAGAAGATTATCGAGTCAGTATTCGACGGTATATCCAAAGATGATCTTGCGACGACTCGCAGGGTGCTTGACTCAATGCTGGCACGCCTCACCTAACTGCGTGCAAGGAGTGTCCCGTAAACAAAGATCCATTTTTACTGACCCCAGGGCGCAGTAATCACATTTCATAAAGTAACTCGAGGGACACCGTTATGACTTTGCTTAAAGCAACAACTTCTATCAGTACACCACCACGATTGGTGCAGTACAAGCCCCCTCGAATAGCAATGCTGCTTGTTGGGTGTGCCGGTGCCGCACACTCATTAATCCCGATAATCCGTGAGGCCTCGCTCATGTCAATGGCGGCTGGAATCCTAGTTGTCCTGGTAGGGTTCGTCATCATGATGTGGGCGTGGTGGCAGTTCCAGGTTGCCAATTTCAGCAATGTCCAGCGATGTCGGTATCTTGCCATGTCAATACTCACTAATCAGAAAGTCCTGTCCGTTGAAGACCATAGGTGGCGTAATTCCTGCCCTGTGTGCACCTTTGAGAATGGTCAACTCATCGTTTCTGCTGATGCCACTATCTTCGATATCACTGTTTAGTCTGATGACCCATCGTCCAGGTCCATCCGTCACCAAGAAGGACAGGTTAGTGATGCCCCCCAGTTGTTGCTCAGGGGTCGGCTTCCCGAGGGGCGCGGGAAGCCAGCATTCCCAGGTGCTGGCAGCATCGTTTAGGCGGTTTCTGGTATCCGGCGGCAGTTCATCGAGCATTGGCTCCAACCAGGGGAAATGGTGATAGCGCCATAGAGTTCATATGGTTTGAACCTAGAAGCCCATTTCCAGGGATATACCGATAACGCGCGGTTCGCCGAATTGAAAATAGGGCTCGGTTATGTAGCTCTTTCTGGGATCGTTGCCAAAACTACCGAAGGCGCGTGTATGGTAATCCTTGTCATTCAGGTTCCTCCCCCAGATACCTACTTTCCAGCGTTCTGTTTCATAGCCGATGCTGGCATTCAAGAGCGCGTACTTGTCACTTTTTACTGCATGCCGATCTGAGAAGTAGTATTCATCTTTCCCATCGACGGAAAGGCCAAGGTGCCAGTTGTTCTTCTCGTACTCAAGGGCAAGGTTGTAGGTATAGGATGGAGCATGTGCCTGCTCTCTGCCCGACAGGTCCTCACCAAACTCGTTGATGAACTTGTCAAACTCGGCATCCAGTAAACCCATACTGGCAATCACTTTAAGGTTATCTGTTGCGTACCAGTTAGTTTCAACTTCAATCCCCCTGTTGGTTCCTTCAGCGGCATTGCCGAGAAAGTCAACGAACTCTGAAGTACCATCCGGGCGATTGATGACAAGGGAGCTTTTCACCTGTTGATCACGTCTGTCATCATAGAAAACAGAAGCTCTGAGCAGCAACCTGTTGTCCAGAAGTTTGGACTTCAGGCCTAACTCATACTCGATCAAATATTCCTCATCAAACTCGGGCTTGATCTCATCCAACCCGGTTTTGTCCGTATTGAATCCTCCTGCCTTGTAGCCCCTGGCGATGCTGCCATAAAACATGGTGTTGTCACCTGTAAAGTACTTCAGGGCGATGCGGCCGCCCCATAGGTTCTCATCAGGGGAAAAAACAATACCGTTTGAATTATCATATTCAGTCTCTCGTTTCTCATACCGCAGACCATTGGATAGAACCAGTTTGTTGGTGAGGGATGAATCCAGTTGCAAAAATACCGCATGGGTATCGAAGTCGTAGTTGCTCGTGAAATCACTGGCCAAATAGGTGTATTGCCTTACAAGGTTTTCTTTGCTGCGCAAGGTATAGGCACCAACTATCCAGTCGGTTGAATCGCCCAGCAGGCGGCTTTGCTCATTGGAGATTAACCGGACTTCAGCGCTGCTGGTTTTCCGGTCACGAATATAGTTATCGGTGGAGGTGTAACCCCATGGATGAAAACCTGTATAGGTCCAGTCTTCGTCGTAGCCGTATTCCATGTCAGAGTCAGCGAAGTTTACGATTGTTACCAGATCAAAGCGTGCGAGGGTCATCGTGCTATCAATACCGAAGCTGCTTGAGTCCTGGCGGTCGTGGCCTGGCTCATCTGTCATGGTGTTGCGATTGTTGTCCAACGTGAAGGCATCATATCCATTGTCGATATCAACATCTGCGACGCTGAGGGTAAGGTCCCAGGTGTCACTCGCCTGAATGTGAAGCTTGCCGCGAATTGTTAGTTCATCACGGTGGTTGCTGTCATCGATACCAAGAAAGCGATTGTCATAGTATCCATCTGACTGGTGTTCCTCTGCCACAAGGCGGTAGTGAACATGATCACTAATGGGGCCGGTTAACATGCCGCCCAAGGTTTTTGTTCCATAGTCTGCGGCGGAAACCTTTAGCCTGCCCGCGAAGGTATCCAGTGGGTCATTGGTTTTTATATTGATGATTCCTGCGAGGGCATTGGCGCCGTATCTCGTTCCCTGGGGGCCGCGCAGCACCTCAACCTGCTGCACATCCACCATGGTTGCAACGGAGCCAGCGCCACTGAAGTCCACGTTGTCGATTAGCAGGCCTACCGAGGCATTGAGCGGTGCTGTGAACTGACTGCGCTCACCGATACCTCTAATCTGGAAAAAACGTGCCCGGTTTGATCCGCTAGCATAGTTCATATTGGGTAATGTATGAATGAGGTCATCGAAATGTTGAGCTGACCGGGAACTGATAATCTCCTCGGTGATGACACTAAGGCTTGAGGCGACATCCATTTCGTTTGCCTTACGAAAATCGGCAGTGACAACAATTTCAGGCAACTCTTCAATAGAGTAGGCCGTGCTGCAGGCAAACAGCAGCAGGCACGTAGCGCAAATTTTAATCATGAGTCTCTCCACTTTTAGTAAGAGACCCGGCAATGACAGGACGTGGTTGTTAGATGTGGAGGCACCCTTTTCCTACGCCGGTATTATCCGGATCAGGTTCTAGGGTTTACTGATTACTCAGAATCTCAGGTCTCTACAGACCACCCCTAAGGAACAACATAAGTATATAAAATTTCTCTATTGGTAGATAGATCATGTGAAAAGTTCTTGCAGGAAGTTCGCGTAGAAGCTCTTGTGAGTAGTCCTACTTCTTCGCCTTGATGGTCTTAACCACATCGAGAAAGAGGTTATTCACTTCCAGGACTTCAAAGTCCGCAGCCATGACGTTTGCCACGGTTGTTCGGTTCATATCCGGTCCGAGCTTTCGGGAAATCTGGGTCATCAGGGTCATCATAACTTTGAATGGGTAGTAACGACTGCCGGTATGCTCAAACATAAACAGTTCACCGCCGGGTTTCAGTACACGCCGGAGTGATTTTAGTCCTTCAACAGGCCTGGGAACGGAACAAAAAGTACATGAGGTAAAAACCTGATCAAAGGAGTTATCTTCAAAATTAAGATCGTGCACGTCCATCGCGTGAGCAGTTATTGTGCCTTCGTAGTTGTCTATCCGAGGTTGAGCCACCTCGAGCATCTTCGGGCTGATATCAATGGCGGTAATATTCTTGCCGGTGGGAAAAGTCGCAATATCGAGCCCGGTACCAAGTGCTAGAAACAGGATATTGCCATCCATGTGTCTGAACAGTTCCGTTTTGAAGGGTGCCCAGCGCTCTTCTGCACCTTTGCCTGCCATGATGTCGAAATTCGGTGCAGCCTTGTACCATTTTGCCTGTGTTCTTAGGTCAGCCATTGTCTATCTCCAGGGAGCGGGTTGAGTGCCGCTTACAGCATTGTTGAAAATCCAGATCAATACAATGGATACAAATCCGCTGGCTGCACCAATATGAAGGCAAGTCCAGGCTCCCAGGGACTCCATTGCCAGATACATGCTTACCACCATACCGCTGAGCATTCCGGTCAGCATCAAAGGAACCATAACTTCCATTGCACCGAACAGAATCGAAAATGGCAGCCATAGCAGGATGGAGATGACCATGCCGACTACCATCATAATGATCATCGCAATCATCATGTTCCAGTCTGTATCAACCAACAGCCAGCTGAACCAGCCGATCAATGCGCCTACCACTAGGTTTGCAGACAGGTCTCCCAGTACGAAGTAGAGTCTGTGATCCATAGTTCCTCCTAGACATTGATGCCATATTAACGCCGTCGGAATAATATTACGCTATGTTGTGACCTGGTCTGATAACTTATCTCGAAAAAAAGTCCCTGATTTGACAAAAATCCAGACTTTTTCATCCCGTGTGTCGATAAGGGCTATTGAATTGATCGCTTGCGCCACAGAAAATAAACAGCCGGCAGGACCAGCAGTGTAAGTAGCACCGAGCTGATCATGCCGCCTACCATTGGCGCCGCTATCCTACTCATCACTTCCGAGCCCGTTCCGGGCCCAAGCAGTATGGGTAACAGGCCGGCAATTATGGCGGCTGCCGTCATCATGACCGGACGCACGCGCACCCCCGCTCCATGTAACACGGCATCAGTCAGAACCTGAGGGGAAGGTTCCGTTCAGCTCGCAATCTACCAACCTACGATTATAGGCCTGGTTAAGATAGACCAGCATAATAGTGCCTATCTCAACCGCTACGCCCGTAAGGGTAATGAAGCCGACACCTGCCGCAATAGAAAAGTTGAAACCCTGCAAGTACATTAACCAGACGCTGCCAACCATTGCTAGCGGCAAGGTGCCCATGATCATGGTTACTTCCGCGAAGTTTCGAAAATTCATAAATAACAGGGCCAGGATTATGGCAAGCGTGAAGGGTACGACATAGGCCAGCTTTTCTTTGGCTCGCTGTGTGACGTCAGCCCCGTCATCCCGGATCTTTTGCCTGCCAGCAGGAAAATTGCCACTCCCGGTACCGAAAAGGGCGCTTATCTTCCAAAATAACACTTTAATTACAAAGACTTGCGAGATTTGCAAAAGTCCTGAGTATTCTTGAGTGTCACCTGTATAATTCATCCTCCTACAAACGCCCAGGGATGCCTGAGGCGCCGCTATTGGCGTGTGGATTTACAATATAAATGACTTCAAAAATGCAGATGACGGATCAGACGAGCAGCGCTTCTGATCCGCACACTTCTGACCCGCACAATTCTTACCCACATGATGTCGGTGTATGGCTGGGTGACCCTGCGGCTGCCAATTTTTCACCACTGGATGCGGTTGCCGTTCAAGCGACAATGCGTCAGCCCACCTGCGTGGTATTTGATGCGGATACAAGGCGCGTAGGAACTGCCGGTCAGGGTGAAATTCAGAGCGGCGCTCCTGAGGCAGGCACACCTCACTATTCGCTGTTGGGAATCCTTCCACCGCTATACCCGGAATGGTTGGGTGATCGCGGTTTCCAAGAGACACACGGCGCTCGCTTTGCCTATGTAGGTGGTGCGATGGCGCGTGGCATCGGGTCAACCAGGCTGGTCATTGAGCTGGCCAAAATGGGTGCTATGGGAATGTTTGGCTCAGCTGGGCTATCACCCCAGGTTGTAGAGGCGGCAATCAAGGAAATCAGTGTGGAGCTTGATCCTAAGGGGCTGCCCTGGGGAAGCAATCTGATTCATTCACCCAATGAACCCGAACTGGAAGATCAGATCGTTGATCTCTATTTACGTCATGGTGTGAAACGCGTCTCGACTTCCGCATTTATGGGGCTCTCCCCCGCAATTGTGCGCTACGCCTGCACCGGGCTGTCCCGGGCCGGTGATGGTTCGGTACAGCGGAAGAATCACGTTTTTGCGAAGATCTCGCGGGAAGAAGTAGCACGTCACTTCTTGTCACCAGCGCCCGCAAATATTCTTCAACAACTGGTGTCGGAACAAAAAATAACCCAGGCGGAAGCTGAAATTGCAGCAACTGTTTCACTCGCTGAAGATATTATTGTCGAGTCAGATTCCGGTGGGCACACGGACAATCGACCCTTGAACTCACTATTTTCTGCCATCCTGAGCCTGCGCGACAGCCTTAGCCAGGAATTTGGCTATGATCGACCCATTCGGCTGGGAGCTGCCGGCAGCCTGGGTACGCCCGTTGGAGTTGCTGCTGCATTTTCCCTGGGTGCAGCTTTTGTCGTCATCGGAACTGTCCACCAGGCAGCGATAGAATCAGGCATCTCTGATTCAAGCCGCAAGCTGTTGGCACAGGCTGAACTGGCTGACGTGGCGATGACTGCCTCGGCTGATATGTTTGAGCTGGGCGTCAAGGTGCAGGTATTGCAGAGGGGCACCATGATGGCTGTGCGGGGCAATCAGTTGTACGACCTCTACAGTCGATATGATTCGATTGATGAAATTCCCGTGGAACAGCGCGCCGCTATTGAAAAGAATATCTTCCGCGCGTCCCTCGAGGAAATCTGGCAGCAGACCGAGGCCTTTTTTGGTAAGGCAGATCCAGCACAACTGGACAAGGCTGAGCGCAATTCAAAACACAAGATGGCGCTGATTTTTAGATGGTATATTGGCAATTCGAGCCAGTGGCCGATTGTCGGCGAGACCTCTCGCCAGGTTGATTATCAGGTCTGGTGTGGCCCTGCCATGGGGGCATTTAACCGCTGGGTATGCGGGAGCTTCCTTGAGGCACCAGAAAATAGGACAATTCAACAAATTGCGATGAATTTGCTTGAAGGAGCTGCACATGTGACCCGTGCGCAGCAATTGAGAACCTATGGAATACCGCTGGCACAGGACGCCTTGAATTTTATGCCGACGGTGCTTAGGACTTAAATTGACCAGAGCAAGTGGACGAGAGCAGGTTGACCAGAAAAACAGATAAGGGGAACCACCGATAAGGCTGGGCAGGAGTAAAGGTTTATGACAAAGCAGAAAGAACCCAGGTTTAGTCCGATAGCGATTGTAGGCGCTAGCGGGCTGTTCCCAGGATCAGTCGGTAGTCAATCATTTTGGCGCAACATCATGGCGGGTGAGGACTTCATGTCCGACGTGCCGGATAACCACTGGTTGATTGATGACTTTTATGATCCTGAGCCAGGTAAGAGCGGGAAGATCTATGGGAACCGGGGTGCTTTTCTGCCAAAGGTGGATTTTGATCCGATGGAATTTGGTATGCCACCGAAGCAACTTTCTACCACGGATACGGCGCAACTCCTGGCACTGATTGTGGCTAGCA
>PVBE011691993.1_pt1 | contig 10811 bp, 8 predicted proteins | sample 1631181 | NCBI WGS metagenome assembly PVBE01 (sample SAMN08397723, study PRJNA350692) | Marine metagenome, whole genome shotgun sequencing project. | isolation source: water | place: Pacific Ocean | collected 2012-04 | reverse complement strand
TAGAAGGTCTGCTCGCTCACTCCCAGCTGCCTGCAGACCTGTCCGACGGTCTCACCCTGCGCCAGGCGCACCTCCGCTTCCCGCAGCTTGGTGATGATCTCCTCGACCGTCCGCCGTCGTATCCCCATGACTCCCCCCTTTTCCTGTCCAGGTCTAACATTACTCCTGGACTAGTTTTCGGGGGGCAGGCCACATCCGTGCTGGTGAGGTGGTCGGCTAGGAGGTTCTACCTAGTTCCTGGGCCTACCGTCACGGTGGTTGGTGCATAAGCTGCGGGCCTAAGGCACGCGGTTCATGTCGCCAAGGGGATCCGGCAGGATCTCGAGGTAGATCAGCGTGGTGGCGAGGAGGGCGTGCCCCAGCCATCGCTGGACGACGTTGATGGGGATCCCGCTGGCCAGCCAATGCCGGGCAGCGCTGTGGCGCAGCGTGTGGGTCCCGACCCTGCGGCCGCCCGGGATCCTCCCCAGCTGGACCGCCCGCTCGAGGGCCTCCTGGACCCATCGCCAGGCCGTGGAGCGGTGAGGCCCGTGCAGCTCGTCGGCAGATCCCCGCCAAGGCCTCGTGCGCTCGCCCCGCCCGATGACGGGTCCCCGGCGGACTAGACGGCCGTACGCCATGGCGGACTGCAGGGCGGCCCTGAGCTCCGGGTGGACCGGCACGGACCTGGGTTTCTTCCCCTTGCCGCGGCGGACCTGGAGGACGGGGTTGTCGTCGTCGAGGCGGAGGTCCTGGACCTGGAGGGCTTCGCTGACGCGCAGGCCGGCCCGCCACTGGAGGAGGATGAGGAGCCGCGCCTGGGCGTGGGGGGCAGACTGCAGGAGGCCGGAGATCTCCGGGACCTCCAGATACTCCGGGAGGTCCCCCCCGGTGCGACGTTTCGCTAGAGCGTCTTGTTGCGGAGTCGCGGCACGAGGGGCCTCCAGGGAGGCCGCCTCAGATGGGGAGGGCAGGGTCACGGGGGGCTACTCCGCAACCTTTCCATGTCTCTTGTTGCATCGCGCCCGCGGCGCGCCCGGGCCCACTTCCGGTCTCCGGCCACAACCATGACACACCCCCACTGGTTGGGAGTGTACGGCGCCAAGCCCTGCGGAGTGAAGCGGCGAGGCGCTGAGTTCAGCCCACTTTCGCCGACGCCCTACACCGGATGGTCCTTCCATCCGGCCTCTTCATCCTGATGGCTCTTTCCCGCACCCATCGGCCCCCCTCGTTCCGATCAGCTCATCACCTGTAACCGCCTCGTAACAGCTTGTTCATCCATCTGTAACATCCTTCACGTATTCTGGCCCTGAGCCTGTTGCCACACGCTGAGGGCCAGATGAAAGCAGAGACTGCCACCCACCGCGACTACCGCGCACTCCAGTGTGGGATCTGGATCGCGGGTTCCGAGGAGCGCGAACAGCGCTCACCGCGACGGTCACGCGCACGCTACAGGAAGGCACTGTGTCGTGCCACTCCACAGGAGTTGGGAGCAGTCTGCCAACTGCCTGAGCGACGCAGCCCCGGATTCGACAGGCCACATCCCGGAGTTCAGGCCCCGTGCTGTGGGGATCGAGTGAGGCCGAAGCGAGGGAGAGCAATGGCCAGCAGAGAACGGCTCGTCGTCATCGGAAACGGCATGGCCGGGGCGCGGTTCGTTGAGGAGGTCGTGGCGCGCGGGGGTTCCGACCGCTTCGAAATCACCGTCTTTGGTGAGGAGCCGTACGGGAACTACAACCGGATTCTCCTCTCCAGCGTCCTGGCCAAGACCCACGATCCCGAGGACACGTTCCTGAATCCGGTCTCCTGGTACGAACAGCACGGGATCTCCCTCCGCGTCGGCGTCCGGGCAGGGTGGATAGACCGGCAGGCCCGACACGTCCTCGCCCCGGGCGGGGTGGTTGTGCCGTACGACAGGCTCGTCATCGCAACGGGCAGCACGCCTTTCGTTCCTCCGTTGGACGGTGTCTACACAGAGGATGGGGCATTCAAGGAAGGGGTCTTTGCCTTTCGTACCCTGGCCGACTGCGATGGGATCATCCAGCGCTCGTCCCGGTCGCGCACAGCCGCCGTCATCGGTGGGGGCCTCCTTGGTCTGGAGGCCGCTCGCGGCCTCATGGCTCTGGGCATGGAGGTGCACCTGGTTCACCTCATGGCTGACCTGATGGAGACCCAGCTGGACCCAACGGGGGCGGCCATCCTCCGATCCACCTTGGAGAGGATGGGCCTCCACATCCATCTGGAAAGGGCTACCACAGGAATCAGAGGTGCGGAAGCGGTGGAGGGCCTGAGCTTCTCGGACGGCTCGACCCTAGACTGCGATCTGGTCGTGATCTCCGCTGGCATCCGCCCAAACACGGACCTGGCCCGTCAAGCGGGTCTCGCCGTGCAACGGGGGATCGTTGTCCACGACGACTTGTCGTGCAGGAACTCGGAGGACATCTACGCCATCGGGGAGTGTATTCAGCACCGGGGCGTGACATACGGTCTGGTGGCTCCCGTGTGGAATCAGGCCCGGGTGCTGGCGGACCGGATGGCTAGCGGATCCCAGGCAATCTACACTGGCTCCCGCGTGTCGACGAAACTCAAGGTCATGGGCGTGGACCTGGCGGTGATGGGAGAGAAGGAGGCGACCTCCGACACCGACGAGGTGATCACATACGTAGAGCCGGTCAGCGGCGTCTACAAGAAGCTGGTGGTCCGCGACGGACGCCTGGTTGGCGCCATCGTGATGGGGGACGGAGATGCAGTGCCAGCTGTTGTTCAGGCGTTCGACCGCGGCGCGCTCCTGCCGGAGCGGAGTGCGGACCTCCTGTTCGCAATGGACGGCCAGAGCGGTGGCGCCGATGTGGCGGACCTGCCGGATGACGCCCAAATCTGCAACTGCAACGGGGTATCCAAGGGGAGGATCGTCGCCGCCGTGAAGCAGGGCGCCAGAACCATGTCGGCGGTCTGCGACGCGACGCGCGCCGGGACTGGCTGCGGCTCCTGCAAGCCACAGGTTCAGTCCCTCCTGGAGCTGGCATCGGACGGCCAGGTGGCGGAAGACCCTTCCATCCACTACTACGTGCCGGGAGTCCCCCTGCCCAAGGCGGACCTGGTCCGGGCCGTCCGCGAGTGGGGGCTCCGCGGTGTCTCCGCGGTGTTCAACGCCCTGGCCGACGGGAAGGAGGACGCGACCAGCAAGCCCGGCCTGGCCTCTCTGCTCAAGACCATCTGGGGAAGTGAGTACGAGGACGAGCGGGACGCGCGATTCATCAACGACCGGGTCCACGCCAATATCCAGAAGGACGGGACCTTCAGTGTTGTGCCGCGAATCTTCGGCGGCGTAACGACGCCCGACCAGCTCCGCCGCATCGCGGACGTGGCGGACAAACACGACGTGCCCATGATCAAGATCACCGGCGGCCAGCGGATAGACCTGCTGGGGATCCCCAAGGAGAAGCTGCCGGCCGTCTGGACAGACTTGGGGATGGCCTCCGGCCACGCCTACACGAAGGCATTCCGAACTTGCAAGACGTGCGTCGGCACCGACTTCTGCCGCTACGGGTTGGGTGACAGCACCGGTCTGGGGATCACCATAGAGAAGCGGTTCCAGGGCATTGAGGCCCCGCACAAGATCAAGGTCGCCACCGCGGGCTGTCCTCGGAACTGCTCGGAGGCCACCACCAAGGACCTGGGGGCGGTGGCCATCGACGGGGGCCGATGGGAAGTGTACGTCGGTGGCGCGGCCGGCTCTCGCGTGCGCAAGGGCGATGTCCTGTGCGTGGTGGACAGCCACGACGAGGTGCTCATGTACATGGGCCGGTTCACGCAATACTACCGGGAGCATGCGAGGTACCAGGAGCGGACCTGCGGCTTCGTAGAGCGGATCGGCGTCCAAACGCTCCGGCAGGTTCTGGTGGAGGACAGCGAAGGCATCTGCGCGCAGCTCGACGCGGAGATCGAGCGCGCGGTCGAGGCGTACGTGGACCCCTGGGAGGAGGCGCAGCGACCGGACCACCCCACCCAGTTCGCCGGCGCGCTGGCTGCCGATGAGAAGTAGGAAGCTCGTGGTGCCGATCAACACGCCGACCCGCGGAGCCACACACAACCTGGGTCCGGTCGGGCAGCTCCCCCCCGGAGAGGGTCGGCTGTTTGAGATCGGCCCCGACGCTCACCTCGTAGCCGTGTTTCGGACTCGGGCGGGCGCCGTCTATGCTACCCAGGCCCAGTGCCCCCACCGGGGGGGACCTCTGTCGGACGGGACCACCGGAGGTACCATCCTCGTGTGCCCGCTCCATGGGTGCCGATTCGACCTCGCGACGGGCGGCGGGCCGCTGGACGACGATTGCGAGGCCCTGAAGACCTTCCCCATCAATGCGAACGCAGCAGGCGAACTGATCCTGACGCTGTGACCCAGTATCACGGCCCGTGCGGATCGTGGCATGCCTCGCGGACTGGGAGGAAGCAGCTATGGCAAGCCCGTCACCCTCGGGTCGGTTGCGCTGTACGTGGCGCTCCACCTGGCGCTCGTGGGCCGCATCGGGAACGCGACGGGCATCCTGTCGGTGGTCCCTGTCCTCGTGGCCGCCGCGTTCTACGGCCTGAAGGGAGGCATGGCCGCGGAACTCCCCGTAGATCACATCTTGGAGCGGAAGAAGGGATTCGAACCCTCGACCTCCTCCTTGGCAAGGAGACGGAGGGCGGTCAACCAAGCGCTCGCCGGTGCGTTCCTCCGAAGGGGCACGCCCCTCGTCGCGTCTTCCACGTGACCACTGAGGCTCCGTTTACATTGAGGCCCACCACATGTAGAATTTGGGTTCATCATCAGTGATTGGAGGAACCATGAATAGCTACAAGGTTGAATACATCTGGATCGATGGGCAGGAGCCGACGGCCAAGCTGAGGTCCAAGGGAAAGGTCGTCCCGGTGGGTGAGGAGCCTCCCATCTGGGGGTTTGACGGCTCCAGCACACATCAGGCGCCCGGCGAGAACTCCGACTGCGTGTTGAGGCCGGTTCTGGTTGTGCCGGACCCGGTTCGGGGCGGCACCAGCATGCTGGCGATGTGCGAGGTGCTGCTCACCGATATGACTCCCCATCCGTCCAACACCAGAGCAGCCTGCGCGGCGGCCGCGGAGAAGTACGCCACTCTGGATACCTGGTTTGGCATCGAGCAAGAGTACACATTCTTCGATGGCCTCAAGCCTCTTGGATGGCCGGACAACGGCTTCCCGGCGCCTCAGGGCGGGTACTATTGCGGCGTGGGAATCGATGAGGTGTTTGGACGACCCATCGTCGAGGCGCACCTTGATGCTTGCCTGGAAGCCGGCCTGGCCATCTCCGGGATAAACGGGGAGGTCATGCCCGGCCAGTGGGAGTTCCAGATCGGTCCGATCGGCGCGCCAGCGGCGGCCGACCATCTGTGGCTGGCCCGGTGGCTGCTCTATCGCATTGGCGAGAACTTCGACGTGTCCGCGACGCTGGATCCCAAGCCGGTTCGAGGGGACTGGAACGGCGCGGGGGCGCACACCAACTTCTCCACCAACACCATGCGCGAAGACTACGATGCATGCGTCGCGGCGGCGGAGGCACTGGGAACGGCTCACGACCTGCACATCGCCAACTATGGAGCGCGGATAGAGGAGCGGCTGACCGGGGAGCATGAGACCTGCTCGTACAAGGAGTTCCGGTACGGGGTCTCCGATCGCGGCGCCTCTGTAAGGATTCCGTGGCAGGTAGCCAGGGACCGCAAGGGCTATATCGAGGACCGCAGGCCCAACGCCAACTGCGATCCATACGTCGTAACCCAATTGATACTGCAGACGGTGTGCGGGGCACTGAAGACCTAGTCCTTGGGTCGTGGCTTGCGGAAGGCCCAAGCCCGGACATATACGGCCGTCTTGGGGCACGGCAAGCATCAACCAACCACGCTCCGAACTCTCACAGGCCCGCCGACACGGAAAGAGGGGCTCCCCCCCGGGAGCCCCTCTTTCCGTGTAAATCACCCGTTGCGCCGCGCGGCTGGACCTAGATTGCCTCGTCGCCACGCTCGCCTGTGCGCACTCGAATCGCATCCGCCAAGGGGATAACGAATATCTTCCCGTCGCCGATCGCGCCTTCCCCGGGCCCGCGGGCGTCCTCGAGGATGGCAGCGATGACCGACTCCTTCATGTCGTCGCTGACGACGGTGCGTATCAACGTCTTGGGCACTGCCGACCGCGTGGCCATTTGGCCGCCCCTGCCGATGAAGACCTCCACGCCGCCCTGCCGCCCCTGCCCGGTTATGTTGTAGTAGTGGTAGCCGTGGCACCCGGCCGCGTCGAGAGCGCTGGTGACTTGCCCCACCCGCTCTGGCCGAATGATCGCCTCAATCATTATCATGCTTTCACCTCTCGCGCTTGTGGTCATCCCACCCCTCGAAACAAGGAAGGTGGGGCTTCTGCCGCGGACTAGTCGGCTCCGTCGCTCACGAAGCCACGCTCACCTTGCTGCGATATGTCCACGCCCCGGTCTTCATCCGCTACAGATACGCGCAGACCCAGGCCGGGGATCAGGTCGAGCACCTTCAGGATAATCATGGTCACCACCAGAGAGTACCCTATCGTCGCGCCAACGGCGATGAGTTGGGTCAGCATCTGGCCGCCGTTTCCCTCGATCAGCCCGGCGGTGCCGCCGATCGCCTCCACCGCGAATATCCCCGTGGCTATGGCGCCCCAGATGCCGCCGAGCCCGTGGACGGCGAACACATCGAGCGAGTCGTCGAGCCGGGTCCGGGGCCGCAGCAGCACCGCGTAGTAGGTGATGACGCCCACCACCAACCCGATGGCGATGGCGCCCATTGGGCCGACGAAGCCTGACGCCGGCGTGATGGCGACCAGGCCCGCCACTGCTCCAGTGGCCACGCCCACCGCGCTGATGCGCTGATGGTGTATCTGCGAGAGCACTGCCCATGTGAGCGCGGCCGCCGCGGCTGCCGTGTTGGTCACGAGGAACGCGTTCACCGCGAGCGCGTTCGATGCCAGGCCGGAGCCGGCGTTGAAGCCGAACCAGCCGAACCAGAGCAGGGCGGCGCCCAGCATCACGTAGGGGACGTTGTGGGGTTCGGCCCCTGGGTTGCGGCGCTTGCCCACGAAGAGGGCAGCGGCCACCGCCGCAACGCCGGCGTTGATGTGGACAACCGTGCCGCCCGCGAAGTCCAGCGCGCCCAGCTCGAACAACCAGCCGTTCCCCGCCCAGACCCAGTGGGCGATCGGAGCGTAGACGAAGGTCACCCACAGCACCAGGAACACCACGTACGTGGTGAACTTGAAGCGCTCAGCGATGGCGCCCGTGATCAACGCGGGCGTGATGATGGCGAACATCATCTGGAACACCACGAAGAGGAGCACCGGTATGTCGCCGCTCGCATCGTTCATGTCGATGCCGCTGAGCCCGACGACCGAGAGGTCACCGATGAACGCGTTGCCGTCTCCGAACGCGAGGCTATAGCCCCAGAGCACCCACACCAGACTGACCACGGCCATGGATATGAAGCTCATCATGATCATGTTGACCACGGCCTTCTCCCGGACGAGTCCTCCGTAGAAGAAGGCGAGGCCTGGTGTCATGATCAACACCAACGCCGAGGCCGCAAGCATCCACGCGATCGATCCCGAGTCCATGTGACTCCCTCCTAACGCAGTTTCGAATGTACCCACTCATGCTGCCATGCAAATCGCACACCCGTGTTTCCGAAGTGTTACAACTTTGTTGCGTGTTTTCAGCGGGCTTCCCAGGCCGCCAGACCTCCGCCGAGGCCCCGGCTCTGGTGTGACGCGATACGCGGACCGAAGAGGGACATGCACGGTGGGGCATGGACGGACTCCCGGAGGATGATCCCCACGCCACGAGACGCGGAGACGGGAGCGGCTCGAGACCGGACCGTCGGCCCAGCCCGCGGATGGGGAGCGGAGCCGGCATCGTTGGGTGGTCGGACATGCCCACCTTCACACCCTGGCCATTCCCCCGTATGCTTGGATATGAACGCACGGGCCTTGACGATCCGCTCGATGGCCGGGAAGGAGCCCCACCCCCCATGGACGCAACATCTCCCTCCGATCACGCGACTAGAGTCGCCCGGGAGCTTGGCCTGGGCGAGCAGCAGGTGCGGGCCACATCATCGTTGCTGGACGGGGGAGCGACGGTCCCATTCATCGCCCGCTACCGCAAGGAGGCGACGGGGGCGCTGGACGAGGTAGCGGTAGCGGCGGTCCGCGACCGCCTGGAGCAAATTCGGGAGCTGGCCCAGCGGCGGACGGCGATATTAGCTTCTCTGGAGGAGCGCGGGCTGCTGTCCGACGAGCTGCGGGCGCAGGTGTTGGCGGCGGAAACGCTGTCGTCGTTGGAGGATGTCTACCTGCCGTATCGCCCCAAGCGCCGCACACGCGCGACCATCGCTCGCGAGAGGGGGCTGGAGCCGCTTGCGCGGGTCCTGTGGGCCCAAGACATCGCCGTCGACCCGCCCGCGGAAGCGGCAGCCTACGTGGACACGGAGAACGGCGTGGTCGATTCGGAGACGGCGCTGGCGGGGGCCCGTGACATCATGGCGGAATGGGTGAGCGAGGACCCCAAGGCACGGGCGTTCATTCGGGACCTGTTCACCCGCAAGGGCGTGGTGAGGTCCAGGGTGTCGAAGGGCAAGGAGGAGGTCGGGGCAAAGTACCGCGACTACTTCACGTGGGAGGAAACCATCGGGAGGGCCCCGTCCCATCGCATCCTGGCGATGCTGCGGGGCGAGAACGAGGGGTTCCTTTCCGTGCACCTGACCCCACCGGAGGACGAGGCCGCCGATGGGCTCGCACGCGGGTTCGTCAGAGGCACGGGCGCCGCATCGGAGCAGGTGCGCGGGGCGGTCGCGGACGGCTACAAGCGACTGCTCGCCCCTTCGATAGAAACCGAGACCAGGAATCTGCTCAAGGAGCGGGCTGACGGGACCGCGATCAGCGTGTTCGCCGACAACCTGCGCAACCTGCTGCTGGCGCCGCCATTGGGGCAGAGGGCCATCCTCGCCATCGATCCCGGATTTCGCTCCGGCTGCAAGGTGGTAACCCTGGATCGGCAGGGAAAGCTGCTTCACGCTGAGACAGTCTACCTGCACCTGGGAGACGACCGCACGGCGAGGGAGGCTCGAAAGATTGAGGCTCTGGCCAAGCAGAACGCGGTGGAGGCCATTGCCATCGGAAACGGGACGGCGGGTCGGGAGACGGAGGCCGTGGTGAGCGGGCTCGATCTGGGCGTCGGCGTTCCCGTGGTGATGGTGAACGAGAGCGGAGCGTCAGTCTACTCTGCCTCGGCCGTCGCGCGCGAAGAGTTCCCAGACCAGGACCTGACAGTGCGGGGCGCGGTGTCCATTGGCCGCCGTCTGATGGACCCACTCGCGGAGCTCGTGAAGATCGATCCGAAGTCGATCGGCGTGGGGCAATACCAGCACGACGTGGACCAGACGGCGCTGAACAAGCGCCTCCATGACGTGGTGATGAGCTGCGTGAACGCGGTGGGTGTGGACGTGAACACCGCCAGCGGCGCCCTGCTGACGTTCGTGTCGGGGCTGGGGCCGCGCCTGGCGCATGCAATCGTGGCCCACCGGGATGCCAACGGTCCGTTCCGGTCTCGCGCGGAGCTGCGGAAGGTTCCGCGGCTGGGTGCGAAGGCTTTCGAGCAGTCGGCGGGGTTCCTGCGGGTGCGCGATGGAGACAACCCTTTGGATGCCAGCGCCGTGCACCCGGAGAACTACAAGGTGGTGGAGGCGATGGCGGCGTCCGCGGGCTGCGCGATAGCGGACCTGATCAGAGACTCAGCCCTCCGCTCCGGGTTCGATCTCGGCAGCTTCGCCACCGACGCGGTGGGACTGCCGACGCTAACCGACATCATGGCGGAGCTAGCAAGGCCGGGCATTGACCCGCGGGAGCAGTTTGAACCTTTCAGCTTCGCGGAGGGCGTGGAGAGGGTCTCCGACCTGGCGCCGGGCATGAAGCTGCCCGGGCTGGTGACGAACGTGACGGCGTTTGGCGCGTTCGTGGACATCGGCGTGCACCAGGACGGACTGGTGCACATCAGCCAAATGGCGGATCGGTACGTGAACGACCCGCGCGAGGTGGTGATGGTGAGCCAGCGGGTGACGGTCACGGTGTTGAGCGCGGACCTGGAGCGGAACCGAATCTCGTTGTCGCTACGAGCCTGACCCCTGGGCCCCACCGGCGGCCCGCTCGGCGATATCGCGGCCCTCCCGTCCCGTGCCCTCGCCAAGCCGTCATGCGCCTGCGCTGCAACGACCCGCTAGCCGGTCCACCCCGCCCAGGTCCGGTCCAAGTTGGCCTTGACCTCATCGTATTCCCGACCCAAGCGCGCAACCTCCGCCACGTCCTGTCGCTCCGAGGCCTCGCCCAGCTGCCGTTCCAGGTCGCCCACCCGCGCCTCCAGATCCATGATGGTGCGCTCGAGTGCCTCGGTCTTCACCCGGGGCTCTTGCCGCGCCTTCGGAGGCTTCGCCTTGGGGGGCCGAGCTCCTCGCGTGGGCTGTCCCGGCGCGGGGATCTTGGAAGTGGCTCGCAACCACTCCTCGAAGCTCCCTTCGAATTGGTGGACCGTGCCCGATTCGAGCACCCACAGCCGGTCCGCGAGCAGAGAGATGAACCGACGGTCGTGGGAGACGAAGAGCATCGTGCCGCCGTAGGTCAAGAGCACCCTCTCCAGGGCCTCGCGGCTGGGGATGTCCAGGTGGGTGGTCGGCTCGTCCATGACCAGAACATTGGGCTCGACGATGAGCAGTCGCGCGAGGGCCAGCCGGACGCGCTCCCCCCCGCTGAGGGTG
>PVBE010033575.1_pt1 | contig 10811 bp, 8 predicted proteins | sample 1631181 | NCBI WGS metagenome assembly PVBE01 (sample SAMN08397723, study PRJNA350692) | Marine metagenome, whole genome shotgun sequencing project. | isolation source: water | place: Pacific Ocean | collected 2012-04 | reverse complement strand
CTGCAAGACGAACGTCCCCGCGTTCTCCACCTTGGTGTCCCTCTCGTACGACAGTTTCCTCTCGCCCTCCGGAAGCACGAACCGATCGGCGCGATTCGGTTGATTCATCCCTCGAAGCGCGACGCGCGCGCGAATGCGCGGTATGCATGCATGTGTGCGTGAAACCCCGTGTATTGGCGCTCCTCGTGGTGTGTGTGTGGGTGTGTGTGTACCGGTCGGTCGCCGCGCTCGGATCGCGACGATCGAGCGTCGGGAGACGACGACGCGCGCGACGATCGAGAGGCGATCCGACGATGGAGACGACGACGGAGGAGGAGAGGATCTCCGTCGGCGCGCTCATCGATGATTTAAAGGTGCGAGAGAGAGAGAGAGAGAGAGGACGCGAGAAGAGGAGGACGCGAGAAGAGGCACCGCGACGGATGATGAGTTGCACGTGAAACGAGATGAATGAATGCGGCGAGGGTGCGATGGACGCGATGGACGCCGTGGGTGGGGTGGCGTGGGATGGAGCGGTGCGCGCGCGGGGGGGTGGGTGGTGCGACGCGATGACGACGCGAGAGACGACGGAATGACTGACGAGACGCGAGACGCAGAGCGAGGACGTCGAACTGCGTCTGCGATCGATCGCGAAACTGCCCACGATCGCGCGCGCGCTCGGACCGGATCGGTCGAGGGATGAACTCGTGCCGTTTCTTACCGAGCGTGACGATGAATCGGACGAGTGTCTGTTGGCGATCGCGACGGAGTTGACGAATTTGATCGGTTTGGTGGGCGGGGCGGAGCGCGCGCACGCGTTGCTCGCGCCGTTGGAGACGTTGATCACGGTGGAGGAGACGGTGGTGAGGGATAAGGCGGTGGAGACGGCGTGTGAGGTTGGTCGAGCGATGACGGCGTCGGGAATCGGGAAATATTTTGTGCCGTTCATTAAACAATTAGCGGAGGGGGATTGGTTCACGGCGCGCGTGAGCGCGTGCGGGTTGTTCGCGACGGCGTTTGAACGGTTGGAGGAGTCGCAGTTGGAGCTTCGTAACGGGTTGACGACCATGTTTAGGGATTTGTGCGCGGATGAGACGCCAATGGTGCGTCGCGCGGCGGCGTCAAACTTGGGGAAGATCACCAAGGGGAGCGCGCAGAGTTTCATAGTGAACGAGTTGATGAGCATGTTCGCGGCGTTGACGACGGATGATCAAGACTCGGTGCGTCTGCTCGTCGTCGAGGATTGCGTGGCGTTGGGTAAGCTTCTCTCCGTGGCGGATTGCGCGAACAAGGTGGTGCCCATCGTGCTGAGGTTTGCCGCGGATAAGAGCTGGCGGGTGCGATACGCCGTGGCGCAGCACATTTACGACATGTGCGAAATCGTCGGCGTCGACGTCGCGCTCAACGGTTTGTTTGACGCCTACGTCGCTTTGCTCGGGGACACGGAGGGCGAGGTACGCATCTCATCGGCCGGTAAAATCGCCGAATTCTGCGCGCTCGCCGGTGCGACGTACTCGGCTGAGAAAATTTTACCCGTGGTTCACGAACTCGCCAAGGATCAGTCGGAACACGTGCGCTCTTCGCTCGCGGCGACAGTGCTCGGCTTAGCGCCGACGATGGGCAAAGAGATGACGGTGGAGAAGCTTCTCCCGATATTCTTCATCTTGCTCAAGGATGAGTTCCCCGACGTGCGATTGAACGTCATCAGCAATCTGGAAAAGGTGAACAGCGTCATCGGCGTCGAAATGTTGTCCACCGAGCTTCTCCCCGCCATCAAAGAGTTGGCCGAGGATGAACACTGGCGAATTCGACTAGCCATCATCGAATACATTCCAGTGTTAGCGGAACAGATCGGCACCAACTTTTTGTTCCAAAAGAGCGACGATTCGCAAGGGGGTGAAGATTTACTCAACTCGCTCTGTCTTCAGTGGTTGCAAGATTCCGTGTACTCGATTCGCGAGGCGGCGGCGAACAACTTGTTTCGTTTGACTGAGATTTTCGGCGCGGACTGGGCACTCAAGTACATCTTCCCGCGCGTCAAGCAACTCGTCACCTCCCAGCATTATCTCCATCGCTTGACTGTCCTACGAGCGCTTTCCCTCCTCGCTCCGGCGGTGGGTCAACGGGTGGCGCTCGAAGAAATTTTACCGATCATCAAGCAGGCGTCGACGGACGCGGTGCCGAACGTTCGCTTCAACGCTGCCAAAGCTCTCACGCCGCTCGCGAAATTAGTCGATCAAGCGACGGTGCAGAGCGAGATTCGACCGATTTTGATCGGTCTGCAGAGCGATCCGGACGTGGACGTGAGGTACTTTGCCGAGCAAGCCATGACGTCCACCTAGCGCAAGCGCAGCTGTAATTGTAAAAGAAATGAAGCCGTTTATTGAGATGCGTTGGTATTAATAATCAAATGACGCAGTAACGACACAAATATTATTTGTTCCCGAAACTCGGATAGCATTTCTTCAAATTAATGATACACGCGCGTGCCTAACGCGAATCAATCTTGCTCTTATCGGCGATGCGGCGGCGCCTCGTAGACGGCGCCTCGCCACGACGCAATCTCCTTCGCGATGTCCTTCATTATTTGCTCCACCTGTTGCACGAAAATCTTACTCGCGTACGGAGGCGTGAGCTTAGGTTGCACCATCAACACGTGTTCGATCTCCACGCCGTCGCTCGTGTTCTCCACCGACCAGGATCCCTCAAACTGTCGCAAAAATCCCATCCCGCGCTGTTTCTGCGCGAGCGAGCACTTCATCTTCATCTCCTCGTCCCTCTCCTCCACCTCGAACGTGCACGGAAACGCCCCTCCGAAGACAAAGAACCTCCATTCGCACTCTTGCCGAATGTACACATTCGTCGCCACGCATTCATCGCCCTCGCCCTCCACGCCCTCCACGCTCCGCACCGCTCGAAACACGCGCGGCGACGCCTCGTAATCCGTCAATAAATTATACACGCTCACCGCCTCGGTCCCTCGCACGCGCATTCGACCTCGAACCGTGTACGCGCCGTTCTCGTTCGACAGCAGCGTCGTCTCCTCCGCGATGACGACGTCATCGCTCGCCGCCGTCGCCGCGTCGGCGGCGCTCGTCGCCGCCTCGCGCGCGACGACGCCGCGCCTCGTCCTCCTCATCCACTCCCCTCGCCTTCGACCGCCCGCGCGCGCGCGAGACGATCGAGACGCGTCGCCCGCATCGCCCGCGCGCGAGACGATCCGCGCGCGCGTCGTCGTCGCCACCGTCGCCATCGTCGTCGTCGCGAGCATATCTTTCGAGCGCGGGCGCGTTTTCGGTCGTCGCGCTCGCCTCTCTCGCGTCCTCGTCCCCGCGAGCCGCACGCGCGCGCGGTGGAAGCTCGCGCGTTTTCGGTCGTCGTCGACGCGCGCGGACGAGGCGGTTCGTCGTCGACGCGCGCGGGCGAGCGCGCGAGCGTCTGACGCGATGGGCGTTATCCCGTGCCCGCACATCGCGCCCGTCGGTGGTGAGGAGGACGCGCGCGCGTCGGAGGGGACGACGGACGAGACGTCTTTCGTCGTCGTCGCGCGTTCGCGGGTGGCGGAGGCGGGGATGAGGGAGGGGAGGACGCGCTCGAGGACCGGCGCGCGAACGATCGGGCGCGCGTTGAAGATGAAGATGAAGATGAAGATGATGACGGCGGTCGTCGTCGCGTCGTGCGTCGTCGTCGGCGCTCGCGCGAGCGAAGACGTCGGGACGTGCGTGAATAAGGAACACTACGCCCCGTTCGCGCGAGCGGGGGCGAAACCGAGCAAAGGGAAAGGGATGACGTTTTGCGACGCGCACCGGCGGTCGACGTGTTGCGGGAAAGAACAGACGGACGCGGTGCGCACGCGAGTGGTGCACATGCAGTTGAATGGATTTAGCGAGACGTGTAGAGACGCGTGGGTGGGGGTGGAGTGCGGGGTGTGCGACGCGAGGGTGGGGACGGCGGAGGGCGTTCCCGTGTGCGGGACGGCGTGCGACGCGCTCTATCGAGCGTGTAAGGATGACTTTTTCGCCGAGGACGCGTCGCAGCGATTGGTGCCGTGCCGTCCGCAGGATACGATTTGTACGAAATTGTCTGAGTGGATCGGCGATGCGCGAGGGAAAGGTGCGGAGATGTGCCGAGCGGCGGGCTGGGATCCGGTGACGGCGGGCGAGCGATGGTGCTTCGACGGTTCGATGGCGACCATGGGCGCGACGCGATCGAGCGATCGATCGTACTCGCGAAGCGGTTCGTCGAAATCCAAAACGTCGTCGAAATCCAAGGGTTCGAAGAGAAAGAAAACGTCTCGAGACGCATCGCCGTTGTCTTCTGCGTCTCGCACGGCGATTTTCGTCGGCGGCGCGGCGGGCGTCGTCTACGTCGTCTTCTCTCGCCTCGCACCCCTCGCGCTTCGCTACGTGCACAGAAAAGGTTCTATGAACGCGCGATACGCCGCTCGTCGCGCGGCCGAGTCGAGATCGCGCTCGCATTACTTGTGACTCGTAACTTCTATTTCTAGCGACGCGTCGTCCCCGCGCGCCGCACACGCCGCCGCCTCGCGCGACTCACGACTCGACCGTCGACCGTTCCCACCGCGCGGCGTCATGTCCACCGCCCCCTCGCGCCCTCGCGCGAGCGCGCACGCGTCGCCGTCCTCCTCGCGCGCCACCGCGCGTCGCCCTCGGCAGCCGCCACTCGGCCGCCGCGTTCCATCGTCCCGCGCGCGCGTCCGCGCCTCGGCCGACCGCCGCGAGCGCTTCTACGGCGACACAGACGACGTCATCGATCGTTCGCCCGCGATGTACGACCGTCTCATCGACGTCTTCGACAAGAGAGACGAGAAAGATTGGATCGGGCTCTTGGCGTTTTCGGGAAAGTGGTCCGAGCTTCGCGACGGGGTATTCGAGCGAGCCAAGGCGCGCGCGCGCGCGTGCGAGGACCCGGACGACGAGATGCGATTGAGTAAATTGCGTCGAAAGCTCATGGCGCTGGACGAGCGCGTCGATGGGTATCACGCGCTGTTGGAGGAGACGCGCGCGCGCGACGAGGACATGTGGGAAGGTTTCGTGGCGACGAGACGAGCGGAGTTTACGGTGGAGTTTTTCACGTATTTACGGTTTAGATTGGAATCCACGGCGCAGAGCGAGGACGACGAGGCGAAGGAGTCTCTGGCCAAGGACGCCGCGCGATTGTTGAGTCTGTGCGAGGCGTACGATGAGGCGGCGAAGGATCAAGCGGTGATCGACGAGGCGACGCAGACGCTCCAAGACATTTTACAGGCGGATTCCCTCGACGCCATGAACTCCAAGATTGACGAGTTGGCCATGGCGAATCAAATCACCCCGGCGTTGATACTCACCGCGTCCAAGGCGCACATGAGCGTCAAGGAGAGTCCGTACACGAGCGAAGAGGTCAAGGACGTCATGGCGCACCTCTACTTTAAGATGAAGGACACCACCGCGCGTCAACAACCCAAAGAGGTTCGCATCCTCAAATACATCCTCTCCTTGGAAGATCCACAGGATCAACGCAACGCCCTCGAAGAGGCATTCACTCCCGGTCCAGAGCTCGCCACGGGCGACGAAGATCTCTTATGGTGCCAACCCGCCGACTTGCTCAAACTCATCGACCTCATCGTCGACAACTTTTACCAGAGCGCCGGGAAAAAAAACCTTCGCGGCGACGCCGCCGCGATGATGTCCCCAGCCGTGGTCGAACGCATGAAAACCCTCAAACAGCTCATCGTCGCCCACTTTAGCGAGTGACCCATAGCCCGGCGTCACGAACGCGTGCAATTCGATTCGATTCCGCGTCGCGTCCCCGCCCTTTGCCAAACCTCGATGACGCGCGATGGATGATGCGCGTCACACGATGACGCGCCTCGGTCTTCTCCGCGACTCGGCGGTCGCGCTCACGCGCGCCACGCGCGCGTCGTCGTCCGCGACGACCACGCCTCGATGCGTCGCGTCCGCGAGCGCGTCCCGACGCGACGCCTCGCCGCCGCTCGGCGCCGCCGCGTCGTCCCATTCGTCGTCTAATTCGTCCGCGCGCGTCGAGAGCGCGAGACGAGGACGACGAGGCATCGTCGCGCGCGTCGTGCGCGGTGATACCGCCGACGAGCGACGCGCGAGCGCGAACCCGAACGCGATCGGAAGGGATAACTCGGGCGGGGCGATTCGAAGACGGTTTTTAAAGTTCTACGAAGATAGGGGACACGCGCCCGTGGCGTCGAGTTCGCTCGTTCCCGAGGATCCCACGGTGTTGCTCACGATCGCGGGGATGTTGCAGTTTAAACCCGTCTTCATGGGACAGCGAGAGAGGACGCACGCGCGAGCGACGACGACGCAAAAGTGCGTGCGAACCAACGACGTGGAAAATGTCGGCGTCACGGCGAGGCATCATACGTTTTTTGAAATGTTGGGTAACTTCAGTTTTGGGGATTATTTTAAGCGAGAGGCGTGTCAGTGGGCGTGGGAGTTGGCGATCGGTGAGTTTGGGTTGAATCCGGAGCGCGTGTGGGTGAGCGTGTTTCGAGAGGATGACGAGGCGTTTGCGATTTGGCGAGACGTCGTCGGCGTGCCCGAGGCGCGCATCGTGCGCATGGGCGAAAAGGATAACTTTTGGGCCGCCGGTCCCACGGGGCCGTGCGGACCGTGTTCGGAATTGTATTACGATTTCCATCCCGAGCGTGGGATGGATGGGATCGATCTGGACGATGATTCTCGATTTATTGAATTTTACAATCTCGTCTTCATGGAGCTCAATCGCGACGCCGACGGGGGCGTGACGCCGTTGAAGAATAAAAACATCGACACCGGTATGGGTCTCGAGCGCATGGCGCAAATCTTACAAGGCGTACCGAACAACTACGAGACCGATCTCATCAAGCCCATCATCGATAAGGCTGCGTCCATGGCTGGTCTCGACTACGCGCCGTGCGACGCCGCGCAAAAGCAACAGCTCAAGGTTATCGGCGATCACACGCGCGCGGTGAGTTACATGATCTCCGACGGCGTCTTCGCGTCCAACGTCGGCCGTGGGTACATCGTCAGACGTCTCCTTCGACGGGTCGTGCGAAACGGACGATTACTCGGGATTAAACCGGCGGACGGCGCGAGCGCGTTTACGCCCGCCATCGCCGAGGTGGCCATCTCCATGTCGCACGAGTGCGATCCTCAGGTGGCGAAGAATACGGCGCGAATCCTCGCCGAGCTCGAGCGCGAGGAGTTGAGCTTCCAAAAGACGCTCGGTCGCGGCGAAGAGATGCTCGCGGAGCTCATCGAGACGGCGAAGAAGAACAACGCCGGTTTGAGCGGGAAGGACGCCTTTACGCTGTACGACACGTACGGTTTCCCTCTCGACATCACGACGGATGTCGCCGCCGAGGCTGGTGTCAAGGTTGATTTGGAAGGTTTCGAGGCCGCCATGGCTGAACAACGATCGATGAGTCAAGCCGCGCATCAAACCGTGGACGTTACGGCTGGGAACACCCTTGCGCGCGTCGCCGATGAGCTCGGGTCGACGAGCGCCTTTGTCGGATACGAGCGCACGTCGAGCGCCGCGTCCAACGTCTTAGCCATCGTTCTCGACGGTGAATCGGTCGAGGAAGCGCCGGAGGGCTCGAAAGTGGACGTCATCTTGGACGTCACTCCGTTTTACGCCGAGAGCGGCGGTCAAGTCGGCGATAATGGGACGCTTCACGCCGCCGACGGCGCCGAGTTGCGCGTCGACGACGTACAAAAAGCCGGCGGCGGTCGCGTCATCGTGCACTCAGCCACCGTGACGTCCGGGTCGCTCAAGAAGGGCAGTCAAGTCACCGCGAACGTGGACGAAGACACTCGAAGACGCGCCAAGAGTAATCACACGGCGACGCACTTGTTACAATCGGCGCTCAAAAAGGTGCTCGGCGACGACGTCTCGCAAGCCGGGTCGCTCTGCGGATTTGATCGTCTCAGATTTGACTTTAATTGTCCCAAGGCGCCGACCGAAACGCAACTCGAGGAGGTTGAAAACTTAGTCAACGGTTGGATCGCGCAGAGCGCGGCGCTCACCGCGGAAGAGATGCCCATCGCCGCCGCCAAGGAGAAGGGAGCGACGATGATGTTTGGAGAAAAGTACGGCGACGTTGTGCGCGTCGTCGACGTTCCGGGCATCTCCATGGAGTTGTGCGGCGGCACGCACGTGTCTAACACGGCTGAGATTGGCGGATTTAAGATTTTAAGCGAAGCCGGCATCGCGAGCGGCATCAGACGCATCGAAGCCGTCTCTGGATCGGGCGTCGTGGAGCTCTTGCAACAGCGAGACGCCGTCGTCAAGCAACTCGCCGGCGCGCTTCGCGTCCCCCCCGAGGAAATCGCCGGTCGAGTCACGAGTCTACAAAAAGACTTGATCGCCGCGCAAAAGCTCGCCGATTCCCTTCGAGGCGAACTAGCCGTCGCCAAGGCCGGCACCTTGGTCTCCGAGGCGAAACAAGTCGGCCAATCCAAGGTGCTCGTCGCCCGTCTCGACGGCGTCGATCCCGCCGCGCTCAAGGTGGCCGCCGAGGACCTCGCCGCTCGACTCGGCGACGGCGCCGCCATCGTCCTCGGCAGCGCCAACGGTCAAAACGTCGGTCTCGTCGCTCTCTTCGACGACACCGTTCAAAAACTCGGCCATCTCAAGGCTGGCCAAGTCCTCGGCGCCGCCGCGAAAAAGTGCGGCGGCGGCGGCGGCGGCAAGCCCGGCTTCGCCCAAGCCGGCGGTCGCGACGCCTCTCAGCTCGACGACGCCCTTCGCGACGCCCTCGACACCGTCACCGACGCCCTCTCCTCGTGATCACCGCTCTCGTTGTCATCACCATAGCATCCACGCGTAGCGCGTCGCCGCCCCTCCCGCGTCGCCGCGATTTTCTTCAATTTCAAACGCTCGCCGTCCCACCTGTCGCGAGTGCGCGCGCGCGGATGATTCGACGTCGTCGTCACACGCGGACGCGCGCGCGCGCTACGCCATGCCGCAGATTCAGTACAGCGAAAAATATTACGACGACGAGAACGAGTACCGGTGCGCGCGAACGGTCGCGCGCGACGCGACGCGCGAATGATTGCGCGTCGCGCGATGGCATCGATTCGTTCGAGACGGTGCCGATGATGACGACGATGACTGACGATGACGACGCGCGCGACGCACAGGCACGTGGTGTTACCGCCGGATATCGCGAAGATGTTGCCGAAGAATCGTTTGTTGTCCGAGGTGCGCGCGGAGACGCGAGAGGGGAGAGGCGAGACGTTGGATGGATGGGGACGGACGAGTGGGCTTCCTTCCCCCAGACTGGGGCGGGAGACGAAGACGCCGCGGAAGCCGACGACGAGACTGACCGAGGACGCGCGATGATCGCAGACGGAGTGGCGTGGATTGGGCGTGCAACAATCGAGAGGGTGGATTCATTACGGTGCGAGAGAGAGAGAGTCGAACGCGCCGGTTGGGAGAGACGACGGCGCGCGCGGAAACGCGGCGAACGCGTCGCGGGAAGCGCCGAGGCGGAGGGAGACTGACGACGCGACGTTCGCGCGAATCGTAGCCATTCATCGCCCGGAGCCGCACATCATGCTCTTTAAGAGGAAGAAGAGCGAGGAATAAACGAGAGGAGGATGGAGAGGGATGACGCGGATGGGACGTCGTTCATCCCGCCGACGAGACGTTTGCTCGGGTTCCGAGAGAGCGCGCGCCTCGCGCCCGACGATACCGCACAGCCCACGACAGGCGTCGATCGATGAGATGGTTTGATCGTTGAATTCCATCGTCGCACGTCAGCTTTTTTTAGTCGATTGAATGCAAATCTTACCCAAATGTTACCCGAATCGCGTTGGATTCCTCGCGTTCGTGCGCCGCCGAGCGCGCGCCGCCGCGTCGCACGAAACGATTGTTCGATTGTCGGCATATTCCATATATATTATTACGCGAGTCATTTTCAAAGCAATCGCGGGAATTACTCTAGTGCAATACGTCGAGTGCGGCTACAATTTCAGAGCAAAAGACCGACGGCGTCGTTTACACGTTGTTGGCGCCGCCCGGGCCGCTCGGCGTGAAGCTCACCACCGCCGGCGCCGAAATCGGGGCGGGCGGAGCCGGCGCCGTCGGGGCGGGCGCCGCGGGTGCCGGTGCCGCAACCACCGGTGCCGGAGAATGCGCGACGGGCGCCGGCGATCCCGACGGTGCTCGCGGCGGTTGGGAAAAGGCGCTCGCGCCCGGCGACTGCGGCTGCGGCGGCGCGCCCATCTCTTGACCTCTCGCCACCGGATTCGTCGCGAAATCGACATATCTCGACGGACCTTGGGCGTTAGTGGTCGTCTTAAATCCCAAGTGCCACAACTTTTGCCAAATCAAGAATTGCGGAAACTTGAGCATAAAACTCAAGACGATCATCCCGGCGGCGAGCTCGTTGCCTCGCACCTCGTACTTTGGGTACGAGCTCTGTGTGTTTCTTCGCGCCCACACGATGAGCCAGATCATGTCGAACCAAAACGTCCACCAAAAACTCAACGCCGTGTACTACAATCGCGCGTCACACGAAAAAACATCGCCGTCAGTCTCCCGTCGCGCGTTCATTCTCCTTCGCTCCCGAATGCCCAATCATCCTCCGCGCCATCAATCATCGGTCACCATCCTCGCGTCCCATCGTATCGCGTCCCCTCCCCACCCCCCCGCGCCGTACCTTTAACAAAGCTTTATTCTGCGTCTCGATCGCCGCGATCCCGAACGCGGACAACGCCACGATCGCCGCGCAATACCCCGTGCCCTGCCATCCGAGCGTCCCGAGGAGCGCGCATCCCAATTGCGCGTGCAACAGCGCTTTCGCCGCCACCTCGAGG
>PVBE012753210.1_pt1 | contig 10813 bp, 12 predicted proteins | sample 1631181 | NCBI WGS metagenome assembly PVBE01 (sample SAMN08397723, study PRJNA350692) | Marine metagenome, whole genome shotgun sequencing project. | isolation source: water | place: Pacific Ocean | collected 2012-04 | reverse complement strand
TTTTTAAGTAACGGCATATCCTCATTGCCAATTAAGTTTTCTTCTAACTTAAAAAAAGCATATGCATTTAAATCTAAACATGCAGTTTCTACAAGATGTATATTTTCATTTTCATAAATATTTTTGAACATTTTAAATACACTTCGAACATCTTTATCAACAATGCATCGACGCAAATCTTTTAATACTAAATTATTAGGTTCTAGTATTTCAAACCGATCTAAAAGTTCAACTGAATTAAGCATATGGATCACTTTCACGCATTAGAGTTTTTTAATAAAAGGTATAAATCGTTTCAAAAAAACGCATTGGTTCATGACGAAAAGTCTGGTATTCATTTTATATATGTACAAGGCAAGTGCTATGTTGAGTTTGATACAGATCAATTTGTGTATATTAAGCCTGTGTACAGTGGTAATAAAGTACATATAACAAGTGATAATTTTTCATTTATTCCTCGCGAACACGATTTAACAAATACAACATTTTGTCTTCCTGGTAAATTTGAATTCGTTAATGATGAACATAATGAGTTTGGTATATTTGTAATTAAATTTAATCCTGATGGCTATTGCAATATTAACGAGTATCCTGCACGTTGGAATGAAAAACATTGGGTATTCCATACTAGGGATAATAATTATAAAAAAAATGCTAAACCATTGTCGGACTTTAAAAATATTGATAATAATATATATGTATTAGATAAAAAACTTCCTTATACATTAGTATTTACTGAAACAGGAAGGTGGTCTACTAGTGTTAAAAATACAGATATATCTTTTCCTTATGTTGAGCGTTTAAAAAAGTTAAATGCCAATTTAATTTTAATTAAGCAATCATATAAAGATGCTATAATGCAAGCAGGAGAGTTTGGTATTAATAATATGCAACTTCCTGAACTTGCTGAGTATATAAAAACATTAATACCTAATACTAAAAAATATGTCTTTTACGGAGAACGATATAACTATTTTACATCTTTATATCTTGCTAGTAAGATTGAAAATAGTGATTGTGTAAGTTGTATATTTTATACAAAGTATGAAAATTTTGCTATAGGCCCACCGTTACTTCATTTAGTTAAAAGAAAAAATTATAATCCTATAAATTTAATGCAATGTTTAAAAGATATGCAAGGTACTTTGCATATTAGACTAGCACCATACAATGATCCATCAATAGCAGAAGTATTAGATCTGCACGGAGACTTTTGCAATAAATTAAATGTACACATTTTTTCTTTAAAAGAATTATTACGTTGGAACAATTTTGTAAACAAATATCTCTTTGAAGGATGCAATAATTTATTTCCATTATTTGCTTCGCCAGTGTTTAAAGACTGGTCACTTAATAGATACCTTGCTCTTCCGGATCATTAGCATATTTTCTTTGCTATTTCAAATATTGGAAACGTATCAAATAAATTTTGATTTCGTAGTTTGTCTAGTATATCATTGTATGTAAAAAACATTTTCCAATTTTCTTCGTTATATAAATCTTGTTTTAGGTAGTTTATTATACTAGATTTAAATTTTTTATTTTCTTGCATTTTTATCAATTTGTTTATAACATGATCTTTAATTTTATCTGGCATACTTCTACAATCAAACCATTTAGGAAAATTTACATAATGAACTTCTCTATCAATTCCCATTTCCTGAAACCATTTTAGTGTTTCAGGTAGATAAAATATGTTTGTGGTCTGTAATGTGCATTTGCCGACAATGTGTACATTATTAAGTTTTTGTACTTCCTTGATATTTTTCTCTAAAGTTTGCCAATTACCTCCGTGTCTAATATAATCATTTTTTTCTCTAGGACCATCTATACTTACACTAAGATATACAGATTTAAATTTTTTCCAATAATCTAAAACATTATATTTTTTATAACCTAAGTTGCTTAAATTTGTTGCATAATTCAACGTTATTTCGTTAGCACGATCAATTACTTTGTCAAGGGCTATATAATGTTTTTCATCATATAATGGTTCTCCTCCAGCAATTTGTAATAGTAGAACTTCACTAAAATCAACTCCGTTAAAAAAATTATCTTCAATTCCTAGATATGGCTTATTTAATAAATTTAATCCTTCAATGTGTGATTGCCAATATGAGTCTGAAAAATGATGTACGTGCTTCCAATCATCAAACCAAGATGTACTGTCCATTACATGACACATTCTACAAGCAAAATTACATAAATTACTTAATTTTAATTCTATCCATTTTGGTGGATCATGTATTGTACCGTCCTTTGACATACGTTTAAATGCATCTAAAGCATAACGTTCCATCGTTGGTTTACTATTATATTTTTGTCGTAAACTTTTTACATTGTTTTTCTCATGCTCCCAGCATATATTACACCGTTTGTTTTTAACTCCTTGAGCAAAATCTAACCGTACCTGTTTAATTATATCATTATTCCAAGCCTCCTGCATTGTTGAGGTTTCGCATTCGATTTTGAAACTTTTGCCGACCTTATGGTTTGCAATTTCTGGAAGACTTTGGCAACATAATTTAATGCATCCGTCCGTTTTCATACTTTGATGAATAAACGGTGCTACACAAAAAGTTTCATTTTTTGTCAAATCGTTTCCTCAACCAATCAAAGTCGTTTATATTGTCTAACATTTTAATATCGGTGGCATGCTTTTCTCCATATGCCCTACCTTCATTTGCTCCACGTATTGCATTTTTACCATACAATCGATCAGCACCTACAGTACACCAAGTTTCTAATCGTGTCTCAGTATTTTTATCTACATGCCCATCAAATGCACTTTTAATTACACCCGATGCAAGTTTAGTGCATTCTCTAAATGCACTTTTCCATGTGTTATAAGGACTTGTATTAAAACCTGTAACGTTGCTTACTTGTGGCATTGCTTTAAAATTACCGCTTGCTGAATTAGTAAAATCAATATGCCAATCTTCTAAATCTAATAATGCTTGTTTAGGAAAAAGTTTAACTCCGCCATATCCGTATAATAAATCATTAATAGGATTTTTACTTCGCCACACATGAACACATGCAGTTTGAGGTACTCCGTCCCACCAGTCTACATCGTCTCTAGGTTCAAAATCAAAATAAAACCCTGGTTCTAATATTGCATCTGCATCTATTACGTAAAAGTTTTTAGTAAGACTTTGCTTTGCACATTCTTTATGTGCATTAAATATTCCCTTAATGCCATGTACACGTTTTGCATGTGGTGCTACTAATTGCACCAACTCAAAGTTTTCATCTGCAAAATCCTCATTATAACTTAGAAAAAATACATCACAACTCATTTTCTTCCTATTAGCATAAATCGTTTATATGGTTTTGGTATACCTTGTACAGGATTTCCTAATTGATCTAATTCACCTTCATAAAGAATTTCAGACATTGGATATTTATCTTTCATGTCTGTTAAATCTTTTACACAAAATATATGTTCGTCTAAATCGTCATAATTATTAGATTGTATTACTGTAAGAAAGTTTTTAGGTAAATTATCATACCACTTAGGAACCATATGTTCTGCACTTGTATTAATAATAATATCTGGTTGTTCTTCCAACTTACTGCCTTCACCTTTATCATTAAAATATTCTATTTCTGTAATCCATTTGTCATCTTCTTTATTATGATAATACTCTATATTGTTTACATCTAACGTAGCATGAGTAAACGCCCATGTTTTTGTTTGTTCTACATTCATTTTTCGTGCAAGTTCATAACATTCAGGATTAAGATCAAAATTTCTTATCCTATCTACATTTAAATGAGAGAACAATATTCCTGCTAATACACCATACCATCCTCCGTATATAAACACCGTTCGTATATATTGTGTATCTGGTTCGTCTAATATATTTTTAATTTCCTGTAATAACCAATGTTTTGATTGTATCTGTGATTTGTGTAAACATCCTTCAATTCCAGGATAGTCTCTAACTTTTTTTATTAAGTTGTGTAAAAAAGACGACCAAGGTTTAAATTGATTTAATTCTTCAAGAATGTATCTTATTGCCTCGAAATCATGGTCCAATACTGCACGCCTGAAGCGTATATTTTCTTTACAAGGAAATAATAACTCAATACGGTCTAATAACTGTTTTGTTTCAATCATAAATGAACGGGTCTTGTTCGCGGAGTGCTTTTAATTTTTTCCTATAACGAATCTCTAACTTAATGTAATTATATGGCCAACTAATATAATACCATACAACTTCGAGTTTTCTTTTTAACTTTTTATTCATGGTGTAATAACCTTTAACTTATTAAGCGACTCAAATCGACGAGCATCTTCAACAGTATTTACTAATGGCTCACCTTTCACATTTAAACTTGTGTTTAATAATAATGGGCATCCTGTTTTTACATACCATGCTTCTAATAATGCACGTACTTCTTTATTATCTTTTTCGCTAACTGTTTGTACTCTACTTGTTCCATCAAAATGCACAATAGCCGGAAATTCATCCGGTCTTTTGCACTTGGCTGTAAATTGCATATACGGAGAACTACTTACTGGCATATCAAATACTTCATCAACACATTCCTTTAATATCATTGGTGCAAACGGCCTAAATGGTTCACGTTTTTTATATGTGTTTACTAAGTCTTTAATATCATGTCCACGTGGATCTGCAAGTAAAGATCTATTACCTAATGCACGTGGTCCAAATTCTGCTTTACCAGATGCTACTCCTACAATTTTATTTTTATATAATTCATTTACTACTTTAACTATTGGATAGTCGCCTTTTATATTATGTCCTAAGTATGGTCCTGGCCATTTTATATGTTCTTGTTTATTTGCTAATATTGCACCTATTGCAGAACCAGAATCTCCAGGACTAGGCATAATCCATATATTATCCCAATACTTTGCTATTTTACTATTTGCTACACAATTTAATGCACAACCACCTGTAAACACTAAATTATTGCTAGAGCCTTGCATGACAGCCCATTGCATTATATCATCTAATATATCTTCATATACTAATTGCGTTGCGGCGGCTACATCATATATATCTGTTGCTTTTAATCCTTCGGGTCTCCACCACGTACAGCCTCTATGTAAATTGCGTTTAAACTTTGGAAATGGTGCAAAGTTTGTATTAAAAAATACATCAAGTAATTCCCCATAGAAACGGTGTGGCTCTCCAAGTGCTGACATACCCATAAGGATATATTCTTCCTCATTAGGCTTCAGCCCACACCGTTGTGTTATTGCAGAATAAAATAAACCTAATGAGTGAGGATAGTTCCGTGAGGCTATCTTTTCAAGTTTATTTCCTTCTGCTTTCCAAATGGTCAGAACTTCCCATTCGCCTATGGCGTCTATAACAACTATTGTAGCATCTTTAAACGGAGATGTAAAGTATCCGCCTGCCGCATGAGACATATGATGCGACATATTATGTTGGCGTAGCTCTTGTCCAAATGTAAATCCTAAATCATGTTTTACATGATCCGCTAATGCTCTGTGATTATATTTGCTAACAGAACTCCATTGTCTTGCGTATAATTGTCGTGTAAGTTTTTTAAAAGGTTGTTCATAATAATAAATGACTTCAGGAGCACCATGACGTAATGCATCGTACAGTAAATCTTTGTGCAACAATTTATCATTTTTTATTCTGCTATATCGTTCTGAGTGCGAAGCATAAACTAATTCATTATCTTTAATTACTGCTAATGCCGCATCGTGTGATAGTGCTGATATTCCCCATTCTATCATGTCATTATTGTTTGATTTTTAAACCACATATCCGCTTGAAATGACTTATCACAAATATAAATGTCAAAGTGAGGCTTAGTACCTACGTGTAATTCGTGATACTTAGCACCCCATTCTTCTAATTGTCCTTTAGTAAGATCAGTCCAATCGATTCCTGTACTACAACCTCGTGCAGTCCAATAATGACTTTCATTTCCTTCATCATACAATTTATTGATAATATCAATTCTTTCTTTAAGAGGTTTTGCGGCTTCGTAGTCTACTGCTGATTTTGCAATATTAGGCCGTTCAGTACAAATAGTACCATCAATGTCTACATATATAATTTTGCTCATTCGAAATTTGTGTGTGTAAATTTACTTGTATCAAACGTACTTAATAACTTTTCAAAAATATACATAAATGCTAGTTCATAATATGACTTCATTGGCATATTATTTCGCTTTTCATCGTATATAACAGGAACTTTAACGGCTCTCGTTATACGCCCTGTATCATTAAATGTTATTGCCATTGTTCTAGCATTAATATCTTTTGCTACTTGTGTATATACCCACGAACTTAGTGTTTGCCCACTAGCAGAAACGAATATAATTAAGTCTTGATTATTAAGTTCAGGTATATGTAAATCGTCATGCCAAAAACAGTTGTAACCATATTGAATTAAACGTTGCATAAACATTTTTGTAACTAAACCTACCCTACCTCGTGCTACAAAAACAATATTGCGGGCATTTACAATTTGCCCTATAATTGTTTTTTCGTGTTGCTCGTTATATACGTCGGGGATTTCGTTCCAAAAATTAGACATGTCTGTTTAAGTGGTCTAGTGCAAACAAAAATAAAAATTTATTTAAGTCATTATTAACATTTAATGGAGCCATACTTAACCATATACAAGCGACTCCTAATTCTATTTTTGCTTTGTGTGTTTGATATAAGGTTGTTTGTTTAAATCTATTTATACGTTCTAAATCTACTTCAGTTAAAGGTAAATGTACAGTAGGCATATATACATCGCCATTTATAATATTAAAATAATTAGCTCGTTGCAAGTTTACATTATGCAGATGTAAACTGTGATAAAACTTACATATATCATAAAAAACATCACCAACATTACCTTCGCGATGATCTATATAATTTATTTTTTCATGATTAACAATAATATTATCTAATACTAAATCGCCATGACATGCACCTTCAATGCCATTGTTTAAAATACTCCAATCTATTTTTTCTAATATTCTAAATGGATCTAATTGGGTTCCATTTACAATTACCGGTTCAGCAGACTCTGGATATTTGTCGCAAAACATTTCAAAACGTTCCCATGTTTTATCTTGCCATATTGCTTTATTAACAATAGGTTTGTTATTTGCTAAAGTAAAGTCCCATAACTTACATAAATTTTCTAACAAATAATTATAGTCTGCATCTAAGTTAACATTACCTTCTACAAAATCATAACTAATGCCATTAGGAGTTTCGTATATAGGGCTTGGATGCGGAAAACAATGGTTATATTTTAATGCTTGTTGCAAGTCTTCTATAGTATTTTTAAACAGTTTTATAACTCTATTATTAACGTAATAAATTTCTTGATTAGTTTTATCTAATATATTATAATTGCTTGTAAAGAATGCAGTTGATGCCATGTAGGCTTCCATATTACCAACATCATACCATTCGTTTAACATGGCTACTTCTAAACTATCAAACTCATGATATATGTTTAAATCATTACGTGTTTCTTTTGAATGATGTAAAATGTTGTAAAACAATTTAGCATCTTTAACATAACTTATACCTGCATAAAAACTTTTTTCATCTACACTATCGTATAAATCTTTATTCTCTGAATTATAATTAAAAATAGTATTCTTAGTTACAATAGGTACGTTTGGAGTCCAGTTATCACATGCATTGTAATAGAATGGTTGTTCAAATACATGCTTAGGTATTTGTTTAAGACTTGCAAATTGCGAATCATTCCAGTTTTCAATTTCTATAAATTCAATATTAGTATAATTACAATGTTCAACGTATTGCTTTATATACTCTGCTTGCGAACCTAATAAAATATAAACTGTATCTATATCATCGTACGAATCTATAATGTGCGATAATACTGCTTTATCGCCTATTCGTATTAATGCTTTGTGAAATTTTGCGTAACTGTTTGAACGTGTACCTGGACCCGAACAAGGGATTAATAAATTCATTGTTTATATGCACTGATTTTAGTTATATTTGAATTGTCATTAATTGTTATAACGTCTAATACTTTTATTGTATCTTCATCTGATGGATCTACTGCATCTAATGCTAATACTTTTATAAGTAATTCTGCATAAACTTTATTATCGTTATAGCCTATGTCTTGCACTTCTGCTGAAATGTTGTTTACACTATTGAAAATATTTTGATTGGCTTTTACTACATCTTCTTTACCTGTTGCAGTTATATCCCAATCTTGTAATACAACATCTTTATCAAATAAAAATGATAAATGATTTGTATTTTGGTTATTCCATGCATCAAAATATTGTTTTGCTACACTAATTAAATCTGTTCCGTCTAACATAATAATCTTTCTATATTAGCCAATCAAATGCTAATAGTCTATCAATGTTTTGTCTATATTCTGAATTGAATAATAATTTACTACCTGCTACTAGGCTAACTTTATTGTGGCCTAGAAACTGCTCAACTGTATCAAAATCAACACCGCCGTCTACTGTTACATGACGTCGTGTATTCATTATCTTTTTTAAATCGTAAAAAGAATTCTGTTTTGTTATACCTGGATTGTATGCCATTAGCAAATAATCATCAACGCCCATTTCCTCGCAAATTTCATTTATTTGTTGGATAGTCCATTGTGGCTTAAATGCTAATTGTAATCTGCTATCTTGTTTTAAAAATTTTAGTGTGTGTTCTTTACTATGAAATGCTTCGTAGTGTGCATAAATTACGTCTGCTTTGCTATTTAACACATCTTTCCAGGCGTGGTTATTAGCAGTGAGCATACAATGTACATCAACAGGTACATCACATTCGTTTTTTAAAAGATCAATTAATTCTGGTTGTACACCAAGTCGTGGTACAAAATGCCCATCCATTAAATCTATATGGATACCAATGTCGTACTTGTCTCTTAATTCATTTACTGTTGGGTATATCCATTCTACGGCACATATGTAACTTAATGTAATTCTCGCCATTTATCTAAATCCTGTTGAGTATTAATTTCAATTCCATGGAAGTTTACGAATACAGGTGTTACTGTAACACTATTATGAATCCATCTTAATTGCTCTAAACGTTCAACATCTTCTGCAGGGCATTTATTTAATTCATTATATGATGCTAAAGTTTTTCTACTAAAAGCATACACTCCTAAATGATGATCACCATATCCTAAACTTGCTCTACAAAACCAATGCCCTTTAAATCCATTATGTATAAATTTTACTATATTAGGATCTTTTTGATCCTCTTCAGACATTTCTGTGTAAGGCGTAACAACATTATAAGGACTACATTTTATTGCTAACTTGTCTATTATATCAAATGTAATATCTGGCATATCACATTGTACATTAATTATATAATTATATTTTTGAAGTTGTTTAAGATTACTAACTGCCCACGATAAACGTTCTGTACCATTAGCAAATGTAGGCGATTGAAATGATCCTTGTATGTCTAACTTATCTTCTGTTATAATATACGTGTCTATTTCAAATTCTTTACACCGATTGTATACTCGTTCTATAAGAGTTTCGCCGTCTAAATCAGCAAGTGGTTTATTAGGAAAGCGAAAACTTGCTAGCCTAACAGGTATTAAAATTGCAAATTGTTCCTTTTCCATAACTGGTTTATTTCCTTAACAAACTCGTCAAAGTATTTAAGACTACGGTTGCCACTACGATTGTCTCTTGGGAAGGTATATTATTCTATTAGGTCTACTTTTACAAAATGTTTTGTTTGCATTATTTCATTTGTTTGTTCCTGTTCTAACACTTTACCGTTGACCATTTCGCCGTTATGAATACCACCTTTTATAGTAAAATGTTCTTGTATAAATTTATCATCTAATTTACCAATTGGTATAGGGTGTGTTATGGCTATGTGTTCATCCCAATTGAAATCGTCGTATAACCAATGCCGAAGTATTTGATTGTAAAATTTATCAAAATTAGGTCTGATTTCAAAGCCGCCTTTGGTTGTTCCTGCCGTGCTTGTAATATCAAAGTTATAAGGATTGTCGTGGTCAATCCAACAAGTTTCATAATCCTTGCCTAATATATTTTTTAAATCAAAAACATTATAGCCTTGATTGACCAGCCCGTCGACACTATTGTATGCATCAATTAAACCACTCTCAAAATTCCAATCTAACTTGAGTGCATCTGTTATTTCGTCTTTAGATTTGGCATCCCAATCTAATATTGGTTGTAATTGCATTTGACTATCGCAATGTTGAATATACAAATCATTTCTAATAATTTTTCTAGGATTGAACAAACATTGATTTTCTATGTCGTGTATTGCGGCATTTATTTCATGCAAGTGTTCATATATTGTTTTTATTTTTATATTTCTGTCTTTATCATTTGTATAGTTTTCCTTCTTAAAATCAATGCCTTGTTTGCTATATTGATTAATATCAACAAAATCATAAAAATACAAAGGCCAGCCGTTATTGTAATTCATGTTGTAAAAACGTCGTTTTAATCTTAACAAGTCGTCGTGTTCCATTGGAACATGGTCTGTTATTCCTCTTGTAAAATTTAATGTTGTAAATCCTCTGTGCAGTTTATTGAGAGCCGTGAACTTGCTATGTATGTTTGCATTACCTCTTGTCCAAGGTATTCCTTGTTCACGTAAGCCATCTATTGCATTGTTGATTCGGTTGACATGATGTTGTTTCTGTTTTATAATACTGTCTGTGGTATAATATTCTGGATTTGCGTTCTTAAAAAAGTGTACCTTTTCGCCAAAATATTTGTGTGTGTAATTTTTATCTAAGGCATTTTCTGAATTAGGTCTATATCTAATATT
>PVBE011047150.1_pt1 | contig 10813 bp, 13 predicted proteins | sample 1631181 | NCBI WGS metagenome assembly PVBE01 (sample SAMN08397723, study PRJNA350692) | Marine metagenome, whole genome shotgun sequencing project. | isolation source: water | place: Pacific Ocean | collected 2012-04 | reverse complement strand
GGTCGATTACTTCATTCGTTTCTACCGCCCTGTGGTTGAAGCGACGATCGATCTGATTGAAAACCCAGACCTTTTCCCGCCCCGCAACCCACTGTTCTCCAGGAAAGCGATGGGGGCGATAGCCGGGAGCCGGATTGGGGACCTTGGCGCTCGCCGGCCCCGCGTCGCCCAGAGCATCGAAGAGGGCATGCAGACCGGATGTCTGCTGAGCACGACTGTAGGGCGTTGGAGATCCGTCCGGGGTTCTCCCATCGAGAGGCGTAACGACGAAGGCTCCGTGCAGACCGAGTACTCGATTGACAGGGGCATTGGCCGAATCGAGGTAGAGGTAACTTCCCGCGAACCCCTCTGGCACCGTGAATTCGGCTGTCCCCTCGTTCAGGGTCGGGGCAATAAGGCTACCCGGGATCCCATGGATTTCAAAACCGTGGGGCTGCCTCGGGATGGTATCGTTTCGGATGGTCACGCGAATCTTCTCACCCTCACTCACGCGAAAGATGGGCCCGGGAACCGGGCGCCGGCATCGGAAGTTCTGCACGTCCACCCGATTGCACGTCATGCCCTCACAGGCCGCTACTGAATAGGCCCACATCGAGACGGACTGCCCGTCGATCAACTCGATCATTTCAGAAGTGATTCTGAGAACGATTTCACAACCGACATCGGTGGCGGATGCAACTCGCCCCAGGCTTCCAATGCTCCAGCCAAGCGCAGCCATCGAACTGAATTGCAGAAATTCTCGCCTGGTAGTTGACACTTCAGGAACCTCGCATGTCGCAGTTTAAGTCTGCCGGAATGTCCTGAACTACGTTGACATAACTTCTCAAATGTGTCGATCAAATTTTCTTAGCCAACAGGATTCATGAAGCGAAAGTGAAGAATTTACGACCAGAAGTCGCGTATTTCTGACGTAGATCGTCTTCTATATATCGGGCGCTCCATATCCAAAATCATCATTGTGCCCTCAGTGATCACCCAAAAGCGGCCATACGTGATCCGCTGAAAAGCGGCCAAAGGACGTGAAGTCGTCCGGGACATAGCGGGCGTTGGAGGCGGTTAGCCTCGGCGCCATGGCAAATGCCTTGGACTCAGGAAACCAACAGCAGATGCTGGCACTTGAGAAGCTTGGTGGGACGCTTCGGCGCATCGAGCAGGAGACGCTGAGCCGCTAGCTGAAGCAGGCGGGGAGCGAGGTGCGCCCTCCGGGCCGCTGGGGTCACCCTGCGGCAAAAGCGGCCATGGGGGTGATCACCGACCCGGACCCGCCACCCGTGCCCCGGCACAACCCGTCGGCGAGCGCGTGCGAACCGTATCGGGATCTGATCGAGCAAGCGGTTCGCCTGGGCCGCAACGCGACGGTGATCTGGCAGGACCTCGTCGACGACTACGGGTTCGATGCGAGCGACCAGAGCGTGCGCCGCTTCATCGCGAAACTTCGCGGCGTGCGCGTTCCCGAGGCTCACCCCGTGATCGAAACCGCACCCGGCGAAGAGGGCCAGGTGGATTACGCCGGCAAGGGCCCCATGCTCCGCGACCCGGCCGGGGATCTGCTCGAGATCGTCATGCGGCGCTACGAGCGAGCCAGCAAGATCCTCGGGGACAACGCGGCCGTGATGCTCGACCGGCTCCTGCATCATGCCCACATCTTGAAGACCGGTCCTCGCAGTTGGCGGACTCGAGAGAATGTGCCCTTGCGCGCAAAGGACGCTGCGAGATGATCAGCAACTCGTCCCGGACGACTTCATATGGCCGCCTTTGAGGTGATCACTGAGGTTGTGCAACTTCGACAACTCAATCCCCAGTTGTTCAGCTTCTGGAAATTCGTGTCGGGAAAGAAACCGACCTCCCGGTTCAATGCGTCAATCGCCGCGCGGGTACTCGAGACGGAGTCCGAGTACCCTGAACTGCTGATGACACACTCACCCACAAGGATATATGTCACTGGGGAACGTCGAAGCAATATCGAAGCCCACAGCCATCGGGTGGAACTTCTGAGCTGCGGACAATTCCCTTCCGGAGGCGCGCGCATGGGTACACGAAGCAGACATTCATCTGCCCGGGGACGCCTTTCGGACGCAGCGATCGAATCCTGGCTTGCATTCGAAGAACGAGGGGCCATCCGGCGAGTTGGGGCACGAAACTTCCAACCCGGCTCCGACGAGCTGAATGGACTTCGAATTCCTGCACCTCCGGGAGCCCCTCGGAGGTCGGTGTGCGAGATCACCCAACCAGCCAACGGAATGCAACGAAGAGAAAGACGCAGACTGTCGGATAGAAGGTCGTGGCGAAGCCGAAGGCCCGCGCACGGGGTGAACGCAGATAACCTGCCCAGAATGTGATGCGGCCGATCAAAAATAGCGCGACCAGCAGTGGGATTACGGGGAGCATCTCCGCGGAGAGCACGAGGGAGAGCGCCGAGTGAGCGATCAGCAGCAGCAGGAGCTGCTCGAGCGTATTCTGGATATAGGCGCGATGGATCCGAAGGATAGGCCCCTCGGCCTCTACCGATCCGTCGAGCTCTTTTGAGAAGAAGCGCTGGCTCGCGACTCGAGCCACGCCAGCCAGAAGCGCGAAACCCGCCCAGAAGTCGTTGCGCAGGGCGTAAGCGAGACGCTCGCCCGGGGTCGTAGACGATGGAGCCGGAAGTTCGAGAAGTAGATGGGCTATGAGAAGAAAGAGAACGGAGAAGATGGCTGAACTTGCCATTCCCACGAGTATGAAGCGTTGGTCGGCGGTCATCGGCTAGTGATCCCGGATTTTCTGGGGTGAGTGAAAGAGGGAGGTACGCGGGCCCGGAAGCATCGTGCCAGCGGGGTAAGTCCGGTGACGCTAGAGGCGCCTCAATTTCCAGACATGCTCGGCGGGCCAGGACTCGGCCCAACTTCCGGGAATCCCGTATCGGCTCGGACTGCCGGGGGGGGCCTGCAGTTCGAGATAGTCAAGAACCTCGAATCCCGTCTCCCGGAAGAGCCTCAGCCAGTCCGAAATCATGAGATTGAATTCGATGCCGCCGGGATCGAATTCGTCATTCGTCCAATCGAGTCGTCTCAAGCCAAAGTAGTCGCGCTGAAGGCGGGGTTCGCACTCGGCCCCGTTGGGCGGTGTACAGATCACCAGGAGCGGTGCATTGCCCAGGAAGACGAGTTCACCGCCGGGTTTCAGCAGTCGATGCGCTTCGGGAATCCACTTCATCGGATCACACCAGATCGCGGCCCCGTATTCACTGATCGCGAAGTCGAAATACTGGTCGGGGTAGGGGACCTCTTCGGCGTTGCCATGGTGAAGCTTCAGTGCCACCCCGTGTTCCCGAGCCAGCCGCTCGGCCGTCGCAAGTTGTCGCTCCGAATTGTCGATTCCCACCACCTCTGCACCGCGGCGGGCCAGCCAAGCGGATACATAGCCCGTGCCGCATCCCAACTCGATGGCGACCTTTCCCGACAGATCCGCCGGCAACAAGCCGAGCTCTTCTTCCGGAATCTGCCAGCAACCCCAATGGGCTGCCTGCGCCTGCCAGGCGCGCTCGCCCGCGGCGACCCACTCCTCCGCCATCGCATCCCAATAGCGGCGATTCTCCGCAACGTATTCGGGGAACTCCCGATCTGTGTCGATGTTGGCCATGCGGTACTCCTCGAAGTGGAAACTAGCACTCGCCAAAAGCTTTCATGCAGGCATTCGGAGCAATTCAGAATCAGAACTTCCCCGCCCTCGAAACAACGCTCAGGCTCGCCCCCTCCCCCGCAACGCACAGGCCCAGATAGATCCCCTTGCTATCCCCTCGAGGGGCCGCCATGCCCGCTCAGGCGCCCTCCTCTTTGCTCGCCAACCAATCGCCCCGGCTGATGGCATATAACTCCGAATCCCACCAGCGATCCCTGGCGTATTTATGGCGATTCAGCACGGAGTCGAATAGCAATCCCGCCTTGGTGAGCACACGCCGAGAGGCATCATTTTCCCGATCGCATGTAGCGAACATGCGGCGGAGTCCGAGATCCGAGAAGCCCCTGTCGAGGAGAGCCCGCGCCATCTCGGTCGCATAGCCCCGGCCCCAGGCTTCCCGAGAGAGGATATAGCCGAGATCGGCCTGGTCGGACTCTTCGAGAGTGAGGTCGCAGGCTCCGATCATGCGAGCAGTAGAGGATTCGACGACGGCAAGTTCCCAGACGCTGCGAGGATCCACTGACTGGGCGTCCAATACCGTGCGCAGGTAGGCGCGACTCTCTTCGAACGTGTCCGGATCAAAGAACATGAAGCGAGTGACCTCGGGATCGGAACGGAAGGCGTGAAGCCCCCCGATGTCGTCTTCTCGGAAGTCGCGCAATTCGAGCCGTCTTGTCCTGATCGGTAGTCGCAAGCACATCTTCGGCACCCGCCGAGACGCCTACACGCCCAGGTCGCCGCGACCGAAGATCGCTTCGAGGCTGACGCCGCGCTCCGCGAAGGCTTCGGCGGCACCCTCGCCGCGATCCACCAGGCAGAGCACCCGGGCCACCTTGCCGCCGGCGGCCTCCACGATGTCGAGGGCTTCCAGGGTGGACCCCCCCGTGGTGGTGGTATCCTCGAGGAGTGCCACGGTCTGGCCGGACGCAAAGCCGCCCTCGAGCTGGCGGCCGAGGCCGTGCTTCTTCTTTTCCTTGCGGACGAAGAAGCCGAGCAGATCGCCGGCGCGCTCATCGCGCGAGGCGGCGCCGAGCACCGCCGAAACGAAGGGCACGGCACCCACCGCCATGCCCCCCACCGCCGCCACGGGCGGTCCCGCCAACAGGGCGTCGAGGGTCAACTCGCCCGCCAGCTTCACCCCTTGCGGGCGCATCAGGGTCTGGCGCAGATCGAGGTAGAAATTGCTCTTGCGGCCGCTGGCCAGGGTGACCTCTCGGCGCTCGAACGAAACGTCGAGAATCAGATCGAGGAGTTGCTGGCGACGGGGGTCGGTATCGGTCAAGTCTTTGTCTCCGTTGGGCACGCCTCGGGCAAGGGCGCCCGGCGCTGGATGGTTTCTTACTGCTTGCGGATCCCCAGGGCAAATTCGGCGATCAATCGGTTGTGGAGTTCGCTCGTCCCCTCGCCGAATTCCAGGGATTTCGCCTCCATGAGAAGACGGCCAATCTCGTATTCCTGGGTACACGAGTAGCCGCCGAAGATCTGCATGCCGTCGAGGGCGTTCTGGACGGCGGCCTGGCTGGCGCAGAGCTTCGCCATGCTGCTCTCCATGCTGGCGCGCTTGATGCCGGCATCCTTCATGCGGCCGAGTCGATAGACGAGCAGGCGAGCCTGCTCGGTGCGACACACCATATCGGCCACCTTTTGCTGGATCATCTGGAAAGCGCCGATCTTCTCCCCGAAGGCCTCGCGCTCCATCGCGTAGGGAAGGGCGAGGTCGAGGCAGCGCTGGGCCTGGCCCACGCAGCGGGCCGCCACCGAGAAGCGTCCGGTATCCAGGGCGCCACCCAGGATCGGGAAGCCACCGCCGGGCTTCCCGAGCAGGGCCTCGTCGGGAATGAAGGCATCCTCGAAATGCACCTCGGAGAGCTTGTCGCGCTTGAGCGTCCGCATGGGGAAGTCGCGGATGGAAAGACCGCTTTCGACCTGGCGCGGGTCGAAGACGAAGGCCGTCACGCCCTTATGTTTCTTTGCGCGGTCGACGCTGGCCACCAGGAAGAAGAGCCCCGCGTGGGCGGCGTGGGAGATGAAGACCTTGGTGCCGTTGATGAGCCAGCCGCCAGCCACCTTCTGCGCCGTGCTCTGCAGATTGCCGAGATCCGTACCGCCGCCGGGCTCGGTAAGACAGGCCGAGCAGAGGATTTCGCCCTTGGCGATGCCCGGCAGGAAGCTCTCCTTCTGGGCGTCACTGCCGAAATTCAGCAGCGAGCCTGCACAGAGGGAATTCGCCACCGAGATCACCGAGGCCACCACCCAATCCACCCGGGCGATCTCTTCGCAGATGATCCCGTAGGTGAGGACGTCGCTGAAGGAGCCCCCGTATTGCTCGGGGATCATCGGGCCGAGCAGGCCCATCTCCGGGAGCTTGGCGATCAACTCCACGGGGTAGCGTTCCTCCTGCTCATAGCCCTCGACGTGGGGGAGGATTTCCTTCTGCGCGAACTCACGAACCGTACGACGCACTTCGCGCTGCTCATCGCTGAGGTCGAAATCCGCCATGCGCTCCAGGGCGTCGCTCATATTTCCTCCTGAATCCGGGCCTTTCGCCGGCTTTCCATGGCTGCGGTGATCGCCGGGGTGTCCCGCCCATAGCCTATCGAAGCAGAGAGAATAGCCCGCCCGGCCATGACCCGTGGGGGTTCGACAGATGCCTCCGGCTCCCTTAATCTCCCGCCTCCCGGGTTTCTGAGGATCCCCGCTCGAGAAACGAGGACTCACCCAGACGAGCCGCCCGGGACGGGGATCAGGGCCGGGACTTGAAGAAGGACATCGCGTCATGAAGAAGGGCAGCCAGAATCGAAACCGCGGGAAATCCGCTCGCTATCGCGCCAAGCTCAAGCATAAGCATCGGCGCACCCGCCAGCGCGTAACCCGGGGTGCGCGCTCCACCTATCGTTAGAGCGCCGGGGACTTCTCGTTAGAGCGTCAGGGACTTCTCGTTAGAGCGCCGGGGACTTCTCGTTAGAGCGCCGGGGACTTCCGAGAGCCCCCCGGGCTTCGGGGAGATCCGGCTCCCCTCAGCGCGCCACGACCTGCGCGAGTTCTGTGCAGGCCCGGTCGATGGCCTCGTCGATGGCCGCTTCCCACTCCGCGGCGCTCCGGGCGCCCGCCCCGGCCTCGGGAAAAAGCAGGCCGCGCGACGAATTCACCAATCCGCCCTCCAGCCCCTTCGGCCCCGGGACGAAACTCCGCACCGCATCCGCGGCACTCCCTCCCTGGGCCCCGTAACCGGGAATCAGGAAGAGGGCCTTCGGGAGCAGAGCCCGCAGGCGTTCGGCCTGCTCGGGATAGGGGGCGCCGGCGACGATCCCCAGGGAGGACCAGCCCGTTGCCGGGCCCGCGAGGCGCTCGGCCAGGCCCTCCAGGCTCTGGGTCACGGCCTCGTAGACGGGCCCCTCCTTCTCGAGGATGCGATCCTGCAGATCCCCGGATCCCGGATTGCTCGTCTTGGCGAGCACGAAGAGACCGCGCCCATGAGCCTCGGCGCGCTCGACGAAGGGCGCCAGGGTATCGAGGCCCAGGTAGGGGTTGAGGGTGATGGCATCGACCTCGACGGCGGCGGCGGGATCCAGATAGGCGCGCGCATAGCCCTCTGCGGTGGAGCCGATATCCCCGCGCTTGGCGTCGAGAATCACGATCAGTTCGCACTCCCTCGCCGCCCTGACGACCCTTTCCAGCAGGGCGATACCCGGCGCTCCGAGTTGCTCGAAGAAGGCGATCTGGGGCTTGATGACCGCCACCCGTCCCGCCAGGCGGTCGAGAAAGGCCATCAGCAGGGCCTCCACGGCCGTCGCGGTCCGGGGATCCCTCGCCCCTGGATCACCCCCGCCGAAGAGGGCGGGTATCCGCTCGAGATGGGGATCGAGACCCGCGCAGAGGGGATGCCCGAGTTCTCGGACGCGGGCGATGACGGTGTCTGCAAAGTGCAGGGCGAAGACCTCCTCGATCGTTCTCGGGGAAGTTTCGCAGATCTGGGCCCCCGCTCCAAGCCACTCGCGAGCGGCCCATCATACGCGGAAGGCCCGCAGGAGTTCGATCGCGAAGCGGGGAATTCGGCGGGTATTGCCGAGAATCTCCGCCATCCCGGAGGCGACTCGCAGAGCGCTGCGGGCTAGCCTTCCCCCGTGTCCTTTGAATTTCAGATCGAAGCCCATTGCGGAGAGGCGCGCGCCGCCAATCTGGCCACCCCTCACGGCCCCGTCCAGACCCCCGCCTTCATGCCGGTGGGCACCCACGGCGCCCTCAAGGCCATGACGACCGAGCAGGCCGCCGCCGCCGGCAGCCAGGTGCTGCTGGCCAACACCTACCACCTGGCCCTGCGCCCGGGAGAGGCCCTGGTCGAAAAACTCGGCGGCTTGCATCGCTTCATGCAATGGCCCGGCCCGATCCTCACCGATAGCGGCGGCTTCCAGGTCTTCTCGCTACCGGGCGTGGAGATTCATGATCGGGGAGTTCGCTTCAAGAACGAGCATACGGGCAAGATCATGGACCTCACCCCCGAGCGCTCGATCGAGATCCAGAACCGCCTCGGAGCCGACATCATCATGGCCTTCGATGAATGCACCCCCTACCCCGCTGCGAAGGAACTCGCGGCCACGGGGGTGCGGCGAACCCTGGCCTGGATGGAGCGTTGCCTGGCCGCACACGCCCGGCCCGATGACCAGGCGCTCTTCGGCATCGTCCAGGGCAGCGTCTACCCGGAGTTGCGCGCCGAATGCGCCAAGGCCCTGGCGGCACTCGACTGCCCGGGCTACGCGATCGGCGGGGTGAGCGTGGGAGAGGGCCACGATCTGCTCTGCCAGGTCACCCGGGATACGGCTCCACTGCTCCCGCGAGACAAGCCCCGTTACCTGATGGGGGTCGGTCTCCCCGAGGATCTCATCGCCTGTGTGGGCTACGGGGTGGATCTCTTCGATTGCGTGATCCCCACCCGCTACGCGCGCAGCGCCAGCGTATTTACCTCTCGCGGGAGGATTCGGCTCACCCAGCGCCGCTACCGCCGCGACGCCTACCCGATCGATATCTCCTGCGACTGCTATGCGTGCAAAGACGGCGCGTTTACACGTGCCTATCTCCACCATCTCTTTGCCGCCAACGAGGTGCTTTCGGCCATCCTCTGTTCGGTCCACAACGTGCACTTCTACCAATCCCTGATGCGGAATGCCCGCCGCGCCATTCTCGAGGATCGCTACCCGGAATTTGCGGCCACCTTCCTGACCGACTACGGGCATCCGGAAACCTCCCCTGCGACCCGCCCCGACTGAGAAAAACACCATCCGGCGAAAAATCGGGGCCCTTTTCTGGCAAAGGGGGCTGGCGAATACGCGACAACGGGGCACTCTACCGCCCCTATGGCACTCACCTGTGGCATCGTCGGTCTCCCAAATGTGGGCAAGAGCACCATCTTCAACGCCCTGACGGCGGCTGGAATCCAGGCCGAGAACTACCCCTTTTGCACTATCGACCCGAATACCGGTGTGGTGACGGTACCCGACCCCAGGCTCGCGGAACTCGACGCCATCGTACACTCCGCCCAGGTGATCCCCACCACGGTGGAATTCGTCGACATCGCGGGGCTCGTCAAGGGTGCGAGCCGGGGCGAGGGGCTGGGGAATCGCTTCCTCGCGAATATCCGGGAGACGAGCGCCATCGTCCACGTAGTTCGCGCCTTCGATGATGAAAACGTCGTGCACGTAGGCGGGCGCCCCGACCCCGCCCGGGACATCGAAATCATCGAGGTGGAACTCGGTCTCGCAGACATCGAAACCCTCGAAAAACGCCTCGACCGCGCCGAGCGCGGAGCCAAGAGCGGAGACAAGACGGCGAGGGCCGAGGCCGAATTCTTTGCGGGCCTGCTGGCCCATATTTCGGAGGGAGGGGCGGCGCGCCACTTCGAGGTACCCGACGCCCTGGAAAGAGCCTACCGGGACTGCCACCTGCTCACCGCCAAGCCCGTGCTCTACGTCGCCAACGTCGACGAGGCCTCCCTGGCCGCGGGTAATGACTACAGTGGGGCGATCGAAAAACACGCCGAACGGGTCGGGGCTGCTGCGGTCCGCATCTGCGGCAAGGTCGAAGCCGAACTCTCCGAACTCGAAGACGATGAGAAGAAGGAATTCCTGCGGGATCTCGGCGTGGAGGAACCCGGCCTCGACCGACTGATTCGAGCCGCCTACCAACTCCTCGAGTTGATCACATTCTTCACCGCTGGGGAGAAGGAAGTTCGAGCCTGGACGCTCCGGCGCGGATCCCTGGCCCCTCGGGCCGCGGGAGAAATTCATACGGATTTCGAGCAACATTTCATCCGCGCGGAGGTGATCCCCTTCGTGACCTACGTGGAAGTCGGTGGCGAAACCAACGCTAGGAGCCGGGGGCTGATGCAGGTCGAGGGCAAGGAGTATGTGATCGAGGACGGTGACGTCGTACACTTCCGGGTCGGCGTATAATGATCGGAGCGAAGCGGGATGCGAATGGAAATCCCGGCCCCCCGCACCGGCGATACGACACCCCCAGGCGTTGAATATCGAATCAGGAAGTTTCAGGAGAGGATCGGCGATTTGCCCGAATTGCTCACACCCGAAGAAGTTCTCGCACGCTATAACGCCGGCCCCGACACGGGGATCTTCACCGACGGCTCCTGCGATCCGAATCCCGGACAGGGAGGATGGGGCCTCGTCTGGGTCGAGAAGGGGCAGATCCGCGAGGAGAGGTCGGGGCATGACCCCCGGACGACCAACAACCGCATGGAACTCCAGGCCCTGATCGAGGCCTACAAGCTGCTTCCCGATCAAGGTCACTACAGCGTCTACTCGGATAGCCAGCTCGCCGTGAATACCATCACGCAATGGGCCGCGGGCTGGGAGAAGCGCGGCTGGAAGCGCAAATCGGGGCCGATCAAGAACCTGGAATTGGTACGGGAACTCTGGGCACTCTCCCTGGCGAAACCCGAGATCGAGCTCAAGTGGATCAAGGCCCACGACGGCTCGGTCTGGAACGAGTACGCGGACGCGCTGGCGTCATCCTATATGCGACGTTGAGATCCCCCATCCGTCCCGGCCACCGTGCCCGGGCGTTCACGCTCCATCGCGGGGTCGCTGTCTCGGCGGCGCGCCCGGTGGCGCCCGCATCGCTGAACGATGACCTGCCCCGGTTATCG
>PVBE012006669.1_pt1 | contig 10814 bp, 15 predicted proteins | sample 1631181 | NCBI WGS metagenome assembly PVBE01 (sample SAMN08397723, study PRJNA350692) | Marine metagenome, whole genome shotgun sequencing project. | isolation source: water | place: Pacific Ocean | collected 2012-04 | reverse complement strand
GGTGGCGGCGTTGACTTGGCCGTTCCCGATCGGAGCCGATCTGGAGGTGCCGCACCAAGGTGTCACGAAGCAGGTGTTCCCAGCCGACACGCCGTTCCTCGGAGTCGTCTGGGAGGAGTGGGCGTGGGACTTGGTGAAGGCCGGGGAGTTGCGCGGCTACTCGATCGGTGGCCGTGCCCGCCGGGTCGAGGCTGACCTGCCGGTGGCTGCTCTGGTCTGAAAATAACGAAAGCCCCGACCCGTAGGGAGGGCCGGGGCTGACGCTATGGAAACGCTCAACAGGAGCGAATGGTGGCTACTTGAACTGCGTCGTCACTTGGCCTCGACGATGTAGATAGCCCCACCAGCGGGCCACGGCAGATCAAGCGAGGTGCGAGGAGACCGCTGGACCCTCACCCGATACTTACGACCTATGCGACCTGCTTGGGTATCTAGGTCCACCGCGCGCTTGATGGAATCCTCGGCTTCTTGGCGTGTCGTCCATTTCGTCATCACTTGGCCTCCCAGCGGACGATGCGACCGAGGCGCTCAAAGTTGAAGATCGGGCCGTCCCAAGTGCTGGCAACGTCGAGGCCGTCGCCGTAGTCGCAGTCCCATGAAATCCACACGGCGGTACCGGCGGTGCTGATGCGGAGGTTCCAACCGATACGGCGAATCTTGCCTTTGCCGGAGAAGATGTCCGGGTTGTCGTCCTGTGCGATCAGGTCGCGCAGTTCGTCGGTGTTGACCGGGGTGGCGACCTTGGCGGCTGCTCCGTAGGTCAGGGGCTTAGTGGTGGTGTTCATGTTGTCAGCCTCCGATGATGCTGGTTAGCGGGTAGGTGGCGAGCACCGGGCTGGCGGCGATCGTGCGGATCATCGAGGCGATGATTCCTGCGCCCATGATGAACGCTGCGATCCTGCTGCCTGCTGCTGTTGCCGTTGTTTCCATAACCAAAATAATACACAAGTACCCTAGCCGGGGCAAGGTAAAGAGGGGAAAGGAGGCTTACAAACACGCAGGTCAGAGCATGTTTTCAAGAAACTTGAAAAGAAATCTTCGACGACGACCCAAAACCAGCCCTCAAACAGCGTCTCGCTGGGGTGCTACCATCGACGACGAGTGCCCTCCAGTGGCCGGAGCCGACCCGGAGCGCACCCGTGGACGACCAAGAACTCACCAAAGCGATCGACACGATCCTCGACCGGCTCAACAGAACCGGCACACCGCCACCACCGCCACCACCGAGCGGAGTCACCGCCCGAGTCGAACAGGCCACCGGCCTCGTCGACAAGATCAAAGACAACATCGCGTACATCGTCGGCCTACCCGCCACTCTCGGCGGCGCGTTCGGATTCCTCAGCGACCACTCCGACTCCCAAGCCGAACTCACCCATCAGGTCGCCATGCTCGAAGAAGCCGTCGCTGACCTGAAAGCCGAAGGCGACCTCCTCGGAGGCGGCACCAAGAACTTCTCGATCGACATGAGTGCCGCACCGGGCGGGTCGATGACCGTGCTCGTCGTCGCTGCCGTCATCGCCGTCGGCGTCGGCCTCCTGTTCTGGTACCAGCAACGCAGGCGTCGTTGACCCGGCGGTTCCGCACAGCCGCAGCAGCAGCGGCACTCCTCGCCGCATCCTGCTCAGGGTCGACGCCCGACGACCAGACGACGCCGACAGTTACCACGACCTCGGCACCGGTCACCGCTCCGACGACACCGACCGCCTCGACGACCCCGATCGCGCCGGCACCCGACGATCCGACACCGACGACGACCGTCGCAACCCAGCCGACCGCCGTCGGAGCGTCGCTGCCGTACACGCCAGACCGGGACGGCTTCTCGTTCGAGAACTTCGGAGGCGGCGAAGCCCCCGCTGAACTGACCGTCAACATGGCCCGCCGCTTCTACGGCGACGCCCAAGTCTGCTCCAGCGTCGTCGACAACGAATGCACGCCCTATCCGGTGATCCTCCAGTTGATCCAGCAGGCGAACCGGTCGATGCGCGGCGGGCTGTGCGAAGGCTTGACCGTCCTGTCGCTCCGGCTCGCCAACGACCCGATCACTCTCGCGTCGTTCCAGACCGTCGACGACGTTGCTGCTCTGGTGAAAGCCGACCCGGCGCTCCTCTCGGAGATCGCCTACTGGTACGTCACCCAGTTCGCCACCGAGGTTCAGGAGCAGGCGTCGGCGTTCCTTGAACTGTCCCCGCTGGCTCTGGCCCGCATCTTGTACGAGGACTTCGCAGCAGCCGAGGCCGGGGAACCGTCCGTCGGCTACACGGTCGGCATCTACTCGGAACACGGAGGGCACGCCGTCACTCCGTACAAGGTGACGACCGACGGCGACCGTTGGCGGGTCTACATCTACGACTCGAACTGGCCGAACTCGGAACGCTGGATCGACGTCGACGAGGACGGCTGGGTGTACGCACTCGCAGCGACCAACCCGACGGAGGAGTCGGCAGCGTGGGGCGGCGGCGTCGGCACGATGGAGTTGACGCCGATGACGTCCCGGTCGGGTCCGTTTACTTGTGGGTTCTGTCCGACGGAGGACGAGAAAGCCGGGACGATGCTCACGGTCGCTGCGTCAGGCGAAAAGCAGATGTCCATTCAGATCGAGACGGAGGACGGCGACCGGCTCGGCTACTACGACGGGACGTTCGTCAACGAGATCGAAGGAGCGACGTATCGCTATCTGATCTCGGGGCCGAGCACAGCGGACCCGGTGCTGGTGTTCCTCCCGCCGGGCGTGGACGACTTCAGCGCCGACGTTGAGGTGATTGACGTTCCAGCGCCACCGGAGGTCGAAACGCCCTTCGCTGCTCGCCCGGATGCCGAAGCCCCGGTGGAGCCGGAACCCGAAGAAGATATCACGCAGGCGTTCTCGCTGCTGATCCTCGACGACGAGCGGGCCGTCCAGATCGAAGCCGAGGTGCCGACCGAACCGGACCCCGAACCGGCAGCGCCGGGTGACCCGGAGCCAGAACCGGAACGCGAAGCGATGTCGCTGATCGAGTTCTCCGACGAGGCGGTCGAGATCGCCGACATCGAAGAAGCCACGGTCGCCATCGCCGTCGACGCCCTCGAAGTCGAAATCGAGATCGACGAGGGCCAGCAGGTCGCCGTCCAGTTCGCACCCGAACCGCCGCCGGTCGACGATCCGGCAGCCCCGGTCGAGGAGCAGCCAGCCCCGGCGATGCTCGCCATCGAGATCGCCGACGACGCAGGCGAGGTGCTCGCCGAGGTCGAGGTCGACTTGACGCCGTACCAAGTCGACGAACCGCTACCGGAACCGGAGCCGGTCGAACCGGGTGCGCCGGAACCGACGACCCCGCCGGAACCGGCACCGGTCGCCCCGGTCGTCGTCGCGATCACGTTCGACGAGGACACCGGCACCGTCGAGCAAGAGGAGGAGGCGGTCGAGGCGTGGGTCGCATCAGACGCCGAATACTTCCAAGCGGTCGCCGAGGACCGGGTGGAGGAAGTTCTCGGCGAGTCGTATGTCGACGAGATCGAGGAACGCAACGAGTGGGAACCGCCCCCGGAGTTCGACGACGGCCCGGACCTCGCTGAGACGCTGATCGTCGATGACGACTACTGGGAGGACGAACAGTGGGATGAGGTGTCGTATGACGACGAGTGGTTCGAGGAGCAGTCCGACGCCGTAGCGCAGACGTTCGCTGTCGTCGAGGAGGAGGAGTGGTGGGACGACGACCCGGAGGTATGGGTCGAGGAGTTCGTCGACGATCACGCAGACGATTCGACGGTGGTCGTCATCGAGTGGGAACCGGAACCCGAGGTGGTCGAAGAACCGCCCCCACCGACGACCGTTCCGCTTCCAGCGACGACGCTCCCGCCTCCGACCACGACGGCTGCTCCACCACCCACCACCCAGCCTCCCCCACCGACGACCACGGTCGCCCCGACGACCACGGTCGCCCCGCCGACAACGACACTTCCTCCTGTTCCGGTCACGACGATCCCGCCTCCGACGACAACCGTTCCTCCTCCGACGACGACCCTCCCGCCACCCACCACCACGCTGCCACCCACCACCACGACGCCGCCACCGACGACCCTTCCACCACCCACAACGACCGCCGCTCCTCCCACAACAACGGCTCCTCCCGACCCCTACGAGGGCTGGGGCGACCCGCCACCCGGCTACGCAAACTGGGACGACTTCCAGCAAGAAGCCGCAGCGGGAATCGTCGCCACCGACACGATCCAAGACGTAGTGCCAGTGGAGGCCGTCGAACAGATGATGCCGGAGCCGGAGCCGGTATACGTCCCGCAGGTCAGCGTCGACATCACCAGCGAGGCACTCATCGAGATCGTGTCCACAGCGGTATCCACAGCCCAGACGGGAACGGACACGACGACGAACGTCACAACCTCGCTCACAAACAACTCCTACGACGGCTATTGGTACGAGGCGGTCAGCACGGAAACGACGGTCACCACTACCCATGTCGACACGACCACCGTCGTTACCCGCACCGGAGCCGACGTCACGACCTGTACCACCATTGACGGCATCCCGTCAGGGTGCGAAACCGAACGAACTTGGGAAGAAGCCACCACCACGGCCACAACGGGCGATGCGTACACGGCAGCGGAGACGACGACCGCCAACTCGACGATCCCGGCGTCGTGTAGCCAAGGAGGATTCACCGGCCTCGGCGACTGGTGTATCGTCGATTCGACGTCCCGCACCGACTACGACCACGTTGCGTTCGAGTTGGACGAGACGACCGACATTCGGATCGACGCCGACACGAACCTGACGTACGCACAGTTCGTCGCAGGAAACAACCAGTTCGGCGATCCCTACATTTACCTGAACCACGACACCGACCCGGACGCAGGCGACCACTCCGGCGATACCTCAGAGATCACGGTCGGCAACCTGATCGCCTTTGACGACGACGGTGGCCGAGACTGCTCGCCGGTCTCGGCGTGTATCAACCCGCCGTCAGACGCGACTGACCCGGACGAGTTCCCGAACTCGGTGATCGCTTGGGACGACGGGCCGACGCCGGTGATTGTGAACGTGTCCGATTTGTGGGACAGCCGGATCGAGGAGACGCTCGCCCCCGGCGACTATGTGGTCCGAGGGTCGGTGTACAGCACCGGGCACAACGGCTGGTACCGGTTGACGATCCGAGAGGACGACTAATCAAGCCGCGTCAATCGTGGCGTAATCTGCGCTACCAGTCCGATCAGGCCCGTACCGCGTGGCAGAAGTCGGTCGCAGCCGACCCGCCGGTCTACACTCCTCACAGAAACGGAGGTGCTGTCGTGAGCCAGCAGAAACTCTTTCACTACAAGGCAACCGTAGATCGGGTGGTCGACGGCGACACGATCGACGTCACTCTCGACCTCGGGTTCGACATTTCGTATCGAGGTCGGGTCAGGTTTCAGGGAATCAACGCCCCGGAGTCTCGGACCCGTGACGCCGTGGAGAAGGCGGCGGGCCTCGCTGCGAAGCGGTACGTCGAGGATTGGATTAACGGTCACGAGCAGCGGGTCATCATTCAGACGTCGCTCGATGACCGTGGCAAGTTCGGTCGCATCCTCGGTCGCATCTTGAACGATGAGGGCGAGTGCTTGAACGATGAACTGGTCAGCCTTGGCCATGCGACTCCGTATGATGGGGGGAAGCGGTGACCGTCGAGGTTGTGACCGCGATCGGCGCGGTCGCTACGGCTGCGGTCGGTGGGTCGTTCACGGTGTTGGCGCATCGGGTCCGGCGGGAGAACAACGCGACGCACGAGTCGAACCGTCGGGTGCTGGATTCGATTGACCGGCGCACGGAGGCGATGGACGTCAAGTTGGATCGGCATGGTGAGGAGATCGCTGCTCATGCTGCGTGGCATCGTGGCCGGGGTGACGAAGGGGTCTGAAAACGACGGAAGCCCCCGACCGAAGCCGGGGGCCACTCGCCAGAGGCGGTCAGGCTGCCTTGTGCTTCCTGACGTTGTGGCCCGCTCCACCAACCGTCTCGCCGCAGACGGTGCAGGTGTGGAAGTTGCCGGAGCAGAAGCCCTGTCGGCTGCCGCCTTCGACGCCGGGCTTGCCTGAACCGGGGCACGACTCGGCTGCTTTGGCTGCCTTGTCCAACTCGTACTGGTTGGTGTGCTCAAGCGGGGCCGACGGGAAACAGACGGTGCAGAGGATCGCACCGTGTTCGGCGACTGCTTCGGCTTCGGTAAGACCGGAAACCGTGGGGAGCCAAGCGAAGGTGGTCGTCCACTGGCAGGTCGAGCAGTTCATCGACGAGTGGATGTGGCCTTTGGACGAAGTGACCAAGTAGAAGCGGCTCCAGCCTTCGTACTCTTTCGCTGCTTCGTCGTATGCGGCCTTGGCGGTATCCATCGCCTCGACTGTCTCGGTGTACCGGGTCATCGCCTCGTCGTAGTTGCGGATCTTCCATGAACCGCTGTCGATGGCTGCCTGACGCTTGGTCTCGAAACGCTCCAACAGTTCAGCGTTGGCCTTGACTGAGAAGATGCGCCGGGGCTGGTAGTCCCCCATAGCGAAGTGAAGGCCGTTGACTGCGCTGATGACCTTCTGCTCGCTTTTGACGAACTCCATGTAGACCTCGGAAATCCGAGTGTCGACTTCGACCTCGTGGCGGGTGGTGGTTTCCATGTTGACTGTCTCCTTGGTGGTTGCTTCCATGTCCCAAGTATAACCACAGAATCCCTAGCCGGGGCAAGTCATACGGGGGGATTTGGGCAGAAATCTCAAACAGGCGATCTAAGGGCCTCAAACCCGATTCCGGTAGCCAGAACACCCCGAAGCCAGATACAGGACAAACGGATCACAACCATGTAACCTTCGCCGTGTCCCACCGGAGGTGACATGCCGAACACGAGAAAACTCGTCGATCTTGAGATCGAAGAAACGTCAGGTGTTGACCACCCGGCGCATCTGTACGAGGGGTGGCTGGTCCGCAAGGACGCTGCTGCCGTCTTGGACGAGGTACTCACCGAGGTACGGGACGTCGAACACGACACCGACCAAGGAGCAGAAACCGTGGACCTTACGGAAACCACGATCGACGCTCCGGCTGAGGAAGCCGTCGCTATGGAGCCGGAGCAGGTCATCGAACCCGCCCCGCTCATCAAGAGCGACGACTCGGAAATGGTTGCGAAGGAACTGGCTGATCTCCGCAAGCAACTCGACGACGCGACCGCTGAGGCGGCTTCGTTGCGCGAGGAGCGCGAGATGGAGAAGGCCACCGAGCGAGTCTCAGCATGGCGCATCCTTCCGGGTGTCGTCGTCGACGAGTTCGCACCGGTTCTTCGCTCCCTCCGGGGCGCTGACCCAGAGTCCGCTGCTGTTGTTGAGAGCATTCTCGACGGCTGTGCATCGGCTCTGTCCGAAGCCGGAGTACTGAAAGAACTGGGCACCGATTTGGATGATTCGTCCACGGACGCATACGACCAGATCGAAGCCCTCGCCAAGTCCGCTGTCGAAGCGGGCAGGGCAGGCAACATGCCGGAGGCGATCGGCCTCGTGGCAACCGAGAACCCGGACCTGTACAACAGGTACCGGACCGAAGCGGGGGTCTGACATGGCGTATGAAACCAACCTCGTCACCATCGGGACGTTGACCGCAGCAGCGGACCTGTCGTCAAAGCAGTACCACTTCGTCAGTCTGGCTTCGTCCACGACGGTGAACGTCTGCTCGGCGATCACCAACTCCCCGATCGGTATTCTCCAGAACAACCCGGAGGCCGGTGAGCAGGCCATCGTTGCTGTCTCGGGAATCTCGAAGGTCGTTGCTGATGGCACAATCGCTGCCGGTAACTTCATCGGGACTTCCGCTGACGGACAGGCTGACGCTATCGGCAGCGGTACTGACACCACGGTTTACGTCATGGGTCAGGGCCTAGAGGCAGGAACCGCAGGTCAGACGATCTCCATGTTGCTCCAAGTCACTAACTGCCGAGCGGCATAGGGGGACTGACCAATGCCACAGCCAACCTCACAAGACGTTCATGTTGATGCGATTTTGACGAACATGTCAGTCGCATACATGCAAGAGGCTTACGCCTTCGTCGCGAGCCGAGCGTTCCCGACCGTCAACGTCCAGAAGCAGACCGACAAGTATTTCACATACTCTCAGGCTGACTTCTTCCGCGATCAGGTGGAGCGTCGGGCCGACGGCACCGAGTCCGCTGGAACCGGGTACTCACTCAGCACGGCGACTTACGCCTGCGATGTGTACGCGCTCCACAAGGACATCGGTGACCAGACCCGAGCCAACGCCGACTCGCCACTCAACATGGACATGGACGCCACACGGTTCCTGACTCAGCAGATGCTGATCCGTCAGGAAGTCCAGTGGGCTTCTGATGCCTTCACGACGAGCGTTTGGGGAACCGACGCGACACCCGGAACCCTCTGGGATGCTGCGTCGTCGACTCCGATTGCTGACGTCGAGACGGCGAAGAACACCGTCCTGACCAACACCGGCTACGTGCCAAACACGGTGATCATGTCATACAAGGTGTTCAGCGCCTTGGTCGACAACAGCGACATCGTGGACCGCATCAAGTACACCTCGCAGGAATCAGTCACCGAGGATCTCCTCGCTCGACTGTTCGGCGTGGACCGGGTGCTGGTCATGGCCGGGACGTACAACACCGCCAACGAGGGAGCGACCGCTTCCTATTCGCAGATCGGCGACAAGGACGTCCTCGTCTGCTACACGCCTGCTAACCCCGGACTGATGGTGCCCTCCGCTGGGTACAACATGGTCTGGACTGGCGTGTCGGCGGGACTTGGTGCCGGTGCGGCGATCAGCCGTTACCGGATCGAGGAGCGCAAGGCCGACCGGATCGAGATTGAAGCCGCTTTCGACTTCAAGATCGTGTCCTCGGCTCTGGGCTACTTCCTGTCCAACGTGACCTCGTAGTGCTGCACTAGCCTCACTCACAGAACACGGCGCATCGAGCCGGGGGTCGGGTTCGCCCCGGCCTCCGGCTCGACGCAGTTAGGAGCACAACATGGCCCGTCCACCGGGTAACACATCCACCACGACCGCACTAACCGGGTCCGCTCAGACTGTGCTGACCGGGGGAGGCATCTTCTACGGAGGCTGCTTCTACGAGTCCGGCGGGTCGAGCACCAAGACGGCGACGGTCTACGACGGCACATCAGCGTCGGGGACGGTCATCGCTCATATTGCTCTGGCAGCCAGCGGCGTCACGAACCTGAACATCGCCAACGGCGTACAGGTCGTGAACGGTATTCACGTTGCCGTAGCCGGTTCAGGCACCCTCGCCGGGTCGGTGTTCTCGGTCGCCTGATGGCTTGGACCTACGGCGGTGATCCGTCGGCTAACGCCCGCGACGCGATCCGGTTCCTGTGCGGCGACACGGATACCAACGATCAACTCTTAAACGACGCCGAGATCGGCTGGGTCAACAATCAACTCACCGGGTCGGACACGGCGACGACGGCGCTCTACAACGCGGCGTACCGGTGCTGCCTGCTGATCGCGTCGAAGTTCTCGCGGCTGGCCGACCAGTCGATCGGCGACATGAAAGTGTCAATGTCGCAGAAGGCGAAGGCGTACCGGGATCAGGCGGCGTACCTTCTCGAACTCGCCGGTCGTGAGGGCAGCGTCCCGACGCCGTATGCGGGAGGCATCACCGTCTCCGACAAGGACATCGACTGGGACAACAGCAACCTCGTTCGCCCCGGCTTCTTCAAGGGGCAGTTTGACGACACCCGTGAGGGCGGGCATCGCCCGCTCAAGCCGCTGTGGCCGGGGGCTGACTGATGGCGCAGCCGTCGGCCCAGTTCATGACCGACCTCAAGGTCAACATGACGCCGGACACGAGCGACATCCGCACGACGTCGACGGTCAACAACTACGGCGAGCGGTCGTTCACCGGCAGCGCGACGACGTATGACTGTTACATTCGACGGGCGAACGAGGCCGAACGCGACATGGACGAACTCAAGAAGATCGCGTGGGTGGTCTACATCCCGGACTCGTCGCTGACGTTGAACGTCGAGGATCAGATCACGTTGGGTGCTCCGGTGAGCGCGACCCGTCCGCTGGTGAAGGTCGAGACTCGGAAAGACCCGCTCGGTCAGGTCGGCGTCGTTGCGTATGTGGGGAACAAGTGACATGCCGGTCAAGGTCACGGGCATCAAAGAACTGAAGCGTCTGCTAAAAACCGCTGACGTCAAGATCGTCGGTGCGGTCGCTCAGGAGATGAGCAAGATTACTACTGAAATCGCTATTGAGTCTCGGGCGTTGATCCCCGAGGACGAACGAATCCTCGCCGGGTCGCAGGTCGTGGCGAAGAAGCCGACCCCGGTCGGGTTCAACGGCAGCGTCGAGTACGGAGGCCCGGCTGCGCCCTACGCCCTCATCCAGCATGAGAACCTCGACTACTTCCACCCAGCGAAAGCCCGAGGCGGCACCGGCCCCGGTACACCCGGTCAGACACGGGCAGCGAAGTATCTGGAGATGCCAGCGATACGACATCAGGTGACGGTCGTCCCGCGTTGTATCGCCGCGATCGAGCGGGTCACCTGATGGGAGTCCTCGACGACGTAGGCACCTTCATGGCAGCGAACGTCTCAGACGTCTCGCTGACCCTCGGCACCAACCTGTTCCTCGGACGGCTCCCCGACTCGCCGGATACCTGCGTCGCTATCTACGAGACAGCCGGGACCGCTCCGACCGATGTGTTCGGAGGCGACACGGCCTCACCGACCGAGAACGCCGGGCTGACGTGCCACACACGAGCAGCGTCGTACTCGACCTGCCAGTCGCTTGCCGTCGACATCATGAAAACGCTGTC
>PVBE011464090.1_pt1 | contig 10814 bp, 10 predicted proteins | sample 1631181 | NCBI WGS metagenome assembly PVBE01 (sample SAMN08397723, study PRJNA350692) | Marine metagenome, whole genome shotgun sequencing project. | isolation source: water | place: Pacific Ocean | collected 2012-04 | reverse complement strand
CCGCGAAGAGCCGTTCGTCGGAGAGTAGGGACACATTGCCCCGTACATATAGTTGACCAGGCGCGTTAGCTATTTCACGCAGCAGGGGCGGGTACTGCTCACTGTCGTCAGTGATATGTCGAATGTCTTCTGTCACATCATTATTCAAGCACGGCCAGGAGTTTTTTCACAAGGGTGAGATCAATAGCATCAACGCCGAGCTGAAGGGCGGCATCTTTGACCTCCCAATTACCTAGGGTGGTTAGTGGCGCTATTAGGCTGGGTAAGTTATTCGCTTCCACAATCAGACGCTGATATGGATCCTCGTCAGAAGGAGAAATAGTCACACTGCTAATTCGATTCACTCCAGCTTTCGCTGCCGCGTGTTGCAATTTGATAAGTAAGACCAAGGCGTCCGCAGCCACCGGCAAGGGGCCGTAGCGGCTGGTGATTGCCTCGGCCAGGAGGTCGACATCTTGTGGCGAACCAGCGCGAGCCAATTGCTGATACATTGAGGTGCGCTCCTCGGGTGCTGCGATGTAGTGCTGGGGTAGTGTGGCGGTTAGTGGTAGCTGAATGTCCACATCGTGTCGGCGTACTGGAGTCTGTTTTTGATCCACTGCCTCACGCACCAAATCTAGATATAATTGTGCACCCACTGCATTTATTGTGCCGCTCTGCTCGGCACCCAGTAGATTGCCCGCGCCGCGAATCTCAAGATCACGTTGCGCTAGAGCCCAGCCGGAGCCGAGCCGCGTGGCTTCTGTTAAGGCGGCCAGCCTCTGTCGCTGCACACCAGTTAATTCCGTCTGGTCATAGAGGAAGTAGGCGTGACCCTGGCGTTGCCTGCGTCCCACGCGTCCACGCAGTTGATATAGATCCGCTAAGCCAAAGTGGGTGGCGTGCGTAACCACAATCGTGTTGGCGTTGGGTAGATCAATGCCGCTTTCAATAATGGTGGAAGAAATGAGGATATCGAGATCGCCCGCATCGAACTGTTGCATGATGGTTGCCAGTTGCTTCGGTGGCAGCTGTCCGTGAGCGATGGCTACCTTGGCGCTTGGTAGCATTTCTTCAATGCGCAACTTGAGATTGGGTAGTTGGCGAATCTTGGGGGCGACCACGTATACCTGTCCGCTTCTAGCTAACTCATGGGTCAGCGCCGCCTCGAGTACATCGTCGTTATCGCGGCCCACCTGGGTAGTGACATGCTGTCGGCCTTCAGGAGCGGTGCTTATGACCGACAGTTGTTTGATACCGGATAGGGACATAGACAGCGTGCGGGGGATTGGGGTTGCTGTGAGCGACAGCATATCTACGGCGGCACGAATAGATTTAAAGTGTTCTTTCTGTTTCACCCCAAACCGTTGCTCTTCATCGATAATAATGAGGCCGAGGTTTTGCCATTTGGTGCGGTCACTAAGGAGCGCATGAGTACCGATCGCAATCTTGGTGTCACCACGAGCAATAGCCTCACGAGTTGTGGTCAACTCCTTAGTGGTTGAAAAGCGAGACAGCGTGGAGATAGCGGTGGCTAGTTCCGGGAAGCGGTTGCGCCAGGTGTCGGTGTGCTGTTGTACTAGTAGGGTTGTCGGTGCCAACACTGCGACCTGTTTACCATTGGCCACGACGTGCCGTGCTGTGCGTAGAGCTATTTCTGTTTTGCCAAAGCCGACGTCGCCTACGATCAGGCGGTCCATAACGGTGTCACTGACTAAGTCATCCCGCACGTCCGCCCAAGTCCGTTCTTGATCAGGTGTTAGTGAAAATGGGAAGGTCGTATCTAGTTGCTCATCCAGCTCGCCCGCAAGCTCATAGGTGTGCCCCTGGCTTGTTGTCCGCTGCCCGGCCGTCTCCAGTAGCTCCTTGGCAAACGCCTCTGCGTCAGCTCGAGCTTGAGCTCGGACCTTGGTCCAGCCCGCGCCACCCAGACGATGAATCGGGGGTGATTCTTCACCAATATATGGTGTGACCTTGTGGGCGTACTCTACGGGTACAGATAAGGTGTCTCCGGCAGCGTAACGAAGCAGTAAATATTCGCGAGCGTCTGTTACGAGTGTTCGCGTTTCTAGTCCCTCATAGATACCAATGCCGTGGTCGCTATGCACTGCGGGACGCCCAACCGTAAGCTCGGCCAGAAGCTCTAGGCCTTTAGCACGTGTGAGTGGTCGAATGGTTTTCGTCGTGGCTGGAATTAACATTGCTTCACTGACGACAATGTTGTCATCCAACATAAAAACGAACGGGGACGCAGCCACGTCTGCTACACACAAACTACCAGTTAGTCCATGATCAGCCAGATAGCTCTCAACTCGATCTCGATTGGTATACCAAACGAACAGATCGTGCTCTGGCAGTCGGCTTAACGGGGCAGCCGGTAGTGGCCAGGCAATATCACTTTCCAGCGCATCATAAATGATCGTTGGGTGACCTGTCGCAACGGCATGCATTGGTCGACATACCAGGTGTGATTCTAATAGGCTCGCCAGTGGTACCGAGGCGTCAGGGAAGCGCACCGGTAACAGTGATGCGTTTCGGGTCGACTTAGAGCGCGTGCCGCGGGTAGTAGTAATGGCTTCTATGACGCCGCCGAGCCAGGTTAGCGTGGTGGTGTGGTCATGCAGAGGATGCATCAGTGTTATCTGATCACCTCGCACCAGCACGCCGCCAGGCTCAAGTTATGTCTCGTAGCGAGTGTAGCCATTGTCAATCAGCGACGTTAGCACGCTGCGCTGGGGCACCTGTTCGCCCACTGTAATCGCTCGTATTTGTTTACTGTAGGCCTTCGGGTCGGGTACGGGGGATTGCAGTGCTGCAGCAGTTATCACAAAACCGGTGTCGTTAGCACCAGCTAAGAGGTGATGCATTGTCTGACTGAGGTCAGAAACAACATCTCCAGCCCTCTCTTGCTCGGTCATCTCACCGGAAATGACATGCCAACCTCGACTGACGTTCAGCACTTTCTGCCAGGAGCTGACAGTTTGAGAAAAGTGGTTCGCTTCGGGGCCTCTGCCATCAAGTACGACGGTCAGTATTGTATCAGATGGAATTTTAGCCGCCAAAAGCGGCAGTTCCTTATCAGCAGTGAGAGAAAACTTATATGTCTGGGATGCATCAGAAAGTACCCCAACAAACGCACTTAGAAGAGCATCAATCTTTGTCACTACTTTTTGACAATTGTCTGTACTCACAATGGTTGACTGCGTGAACGATCTTCGGTAGAGTCAGAACCCAATTCTAATAACTCCTAGAATCTAAGTAAATGGTCTTCCAGAAAGAGCTTAAGCGACTTGGTCTTAAAGACAAAGAGGCAGCCGTGTATGTGGCCTGCTTAGAGCTGGGTCCAAGTCCAGTGCAACAGATCTCCCGTAAGGCCCAAGTGGTTCGGGCCACCACCTACGTGGTGCTTGAGGCATTGCTGGAGCGAGGTCTGGTTACTCAGTATAAAGAGGGCAAAAAGACTCTGTTTTCTGCTGAGCCACCGCGTCAGCTAATGCGCTTGTTAGAAAAGCAGGAAGAAACCATTACTGAAAAAAAGCATGACTTGGAGCAGCTATTGCCGGGGTTACAAGTAATAATGAAAGGGGCTGGCGACGCTCGGCCGTTCGTTCGCTACTTCGATGGGCTTGAGGGCTTGCAAGCTATGCGACAGGAGATGGTCATGTATACGCAGCAAGGTGACACGTGGTTGAGCTTCTCTCCTATGGATCATCTCAATGCTGTGTTCGGCGCAGGAGACCCGAAATATGCTGACAAGCGCAGAGCTAAAGGGATTCGTTCGAAGACGATCTTTACGACCAAGTCCAGCACGCTGCACAAGCAGTTAATGGAATCAGCTCAGGAGGAGCTCTCCGAGCGACGCTTCGTACAGCCAGAGAAATTTCCCAGTGCGAGTGGGATGACGATCTTTCGCAACCGCATAGCGATCGGTTCCTTTACCGGCAAAGTCGGTGGTGTGGTGGTAGAAAGTGATGAAATTAGTGACATGATGAAGCACTTGTTCGAGCTCTCGTGGACTGCGGCTGGGGCAGAGTCAAAAACCAGGGAAACAGTCTAAAGCGGCTCTTGACTTTACCTAGGGGTTGTATACACTCGTATGTACACGGATTGTACTTTAAATTGTGGCAGGAGGTTGTTTTTCGGGGACTTACCCGATTTCGATCCATTTTTCTTTTCTCTCTTTTCCGTCTTGGCTGTCCGTACGAGCTATGATGTCTCGTGCGCTTGGACACAAAGGGATGTAGAAGGAGAAGGAGAAGGAGGAGGTCATGCAATGGGTGTGTAAGAACTTACGCGGCCGGTCATCACCTCCGTAACACTAAGGTAGAGACATGAGCTTTTCTGAGGTTTTCACCGCTCTGTCGAACCACGGACCTCTCACCTAACCCCGTCGATGTGTTCTAATAAGATCATATTCGACCAGTGGAGTCATTGTTAGATTCCATTTACCATCGTCGGGGTTTGGGTGGGGCATTTTCCACTGTTACGCGAAACAACCAATTCTCACGCATCTGCAAGGATGTTAAAAAAAGTGTTACGGAGGTCGGTTTTCCGGCCCCCTCAACCCCCGTCATACGTACGTGGAAGAGTCCTCTCTTCGGCATTCAAAATGGTCAAACTTGAAATTTGCCTGAAGAAAGACTCTCTGTGCGTATGAAGGGGTTTTTTATCCAATCATCTTGACTCAGGCGCTTGATATCGATACGGTAATCAGCTTCCTCGAAATGGTGACGGCCACCCCTCCTAGTGCCGTTGTCATTCCGGGGAATTTTTTTTATAACTCGTGATTAGTTATTTGCGATTCGTAACTCGTGGTTGGCGCGAGCGACGTGGTGTGTTCACAGAATTACAAAAAATCACAAATGACTAATCACTAATCACTGATTACAATCAAGACATGAGTAATCTATTGTTCGTGGGCTTAGGTAATCCTGATGCACGATATGCCGGTACTAGACACAACTTTGGGGCGGATACCATCCGGGCGTGGGTTGAGACTATGCGTTCACAGGTCGAGGTGACCGATTGGCAGGCAGATAGTAAGGTGCAGGCCGATGTTGCCCAAGTTCGCTTATCGTCGTTGCAGCACACGGATCAACAAAGCTCCTCTGCCGTAAGTCGTTTCTTGGTGCTGCTCCGCCCTGCCACAAGCGACACGATCACTATTCACTGCGTAATCCCCACCACCGGCATGAATAAGTCAGGGGACGCGGTGGTGTCCTATCTGAACCAGCATCCGCTCGAGAACCACGATGTCACGCTTGTCCACGACGATCTTGAGCTGGCCTTAGGTCAGCATCGGTACGTCACCGGCGGCTCTGCGCGGGGACACAATGGCGTGCGTTCTATCCATACGCAGCTCAATGATCAGAATATAGGTCGACTTAGACTAGGTATAGGTCGGCCTGAAGGCGAGATGCCGGTGGACAAATACGTGTTAAGTAAGTTCACGAGCGAAGAGCAGCAGGTGGCAAATACAGTCATGCGGCAAGCGGGTCTGCAGCTCACGCGCATAGCCCAGCGGCCATCGCCGCTTACATAGTGCTATGGGATCAATCTGCATATTTGGAGCTAGCTCAACCTGGGGCGCCTGGGATTTAGAACTAGGCGGGTGGGTAAATCGACTGCGTCTATGGCTGGATCAAAAAAACGTGGCGGACGATGATTTCTATCTGACGGTTTATTGCCTAGGAGTGGACGGTGACAGAACGCCCGATGTACTTAAGCGATTTGCAGGCGAAGTCGCGGCTCGTGAACCAGACGTAATTATCATCTCTATTGGCGACAATGACGCTGCAGGGAAAAAAGATGGGAATGACCATAGCGTGTCGCCAGACGAATTTGTCACCAACATAACGACGCTAGTCGACAAAGCGCAGCAAGCTGCCAAGACTGTTATTTTTCTGGGGTTAAAGATACCTGACGAGTCGAAGACAAATCCCGTTCCGTGGAATAATGAGGTCCATTACACCGTCGACGGAGTGCGTAAATACGATGAATTGCTTCGCGCCACGGTGGAGCAGCACGGTGCCAGCTATCTTCCATTCGCGGATGTGTTGCTGGCAGCAGATTACGCTGACGGTTTGCATCCGAACGAAGGCGGGCATCAGAAAATATTTGAGCACGTGCGAGACTTCCTGCAGAGTGAGCAGATAGTTCAGTAGTTATATAGCGAAAGCCCCCAGCGGGGGCTTTCGCTCATTGTCGGAATCTGTATTAGGAGTCGGCGCCTAAGATGATGAGTACGCCAGCCTCAGTTGCCGTTTCGTCGGCCGGTAAGCCTGAGTCAGCTTGGGCACCAAGGAGTTCGGCCAGAGCCTTAGCACTTTCTGTGGCGTCATCGGTAACAGCGTACACTTTCGTTTCCGCATTATCGCGCGTTGCTGCATTGCCAATGGCAGTTACCTCAAAGCCTTCGTCCTGCACGGTCTCGCGAGTGCGAGACGCCAGGCCTGTAATTGTGGTCCCGTTGCGAATCTCAACAAAGGACTTCGGTACCTCTGCTTCTTCTACTTCTTCTTCGGGCAGCTCCTCGGGTGTCTCCTCAACTGCAGCTATGGGGACGGAGGTAGCAGTGTTCGTTAGCATGTTGGCCGCTAGTTCCTGAATCTCAGAGTAATTGCCGATGCGGGGTTTTAGCACTGATGCGGGGGCACCGCCCAAGACCTCTGTGGTGCCTACTAGTACTCCCTTGGGGCCAGTACTCAACACGACCGAGCCGACATTTTCGCGGTCGATGGTTCGCGCCAGTTCATAGAATCGCTTCATTTCCCATAATTGCAGGTCGGTCCGGACATTTTCTGATACGGAATCAAGGATGTTCGACAAGGCGCCGAAGTCCAGCGCCGTGTTCACGGAAAAGATGTTCTCGCGCAGTGCCAATAGGGCTTGTTGTTGTCTCGCTGCGCGTTTGAAGTCGCCGCCCTCGGGGCCTTCAACATACCTAGCCCGAACATACGCCAGCGCTCGGTCGCCATCCATGTGCTCTTGCCCGGCCCGGAAGTCAATCTTATGCCAGTAGTCAAAAAAACTATTGTCGATCTGTATTTCGATGCCACCAACCGAATCAATGATTCCTGTGAATCCGGTGAAATCAATGCGCCCATAATAATGGATCGGCAACCCCGTAATTTCCTCAACGAGGGTTCTTAGCACGACAGGTCCTTGCCCTTCTTTCTGGGCTTCGCCATAGGCGTGGACGGCATTTATTTTCGAGTAATAACCTTCGCCTGGTACTTGTACGTAGAGGTCGCGCGGAATGGAGAGCAGAGCAACCTGATTCGTTTCTGGTACGATGCTTGCCACCATAATAGTGTCAGCCAGGTTTTGACCCTTGTGTCCTTCGCCGCCCACGGCGGCTAGCATTATATTGATACGTCCGTCTGCTTCACCATCGAGCACTTTACCCTGGCTAAATAGTAAGTCTTTGAGTTGACCCAAGATTGATCGGTCCGCAGTCGTAATCCGGTTACTGGCAGCCAATATCTTGTAACCGCCGACGCCGCCACCTATTACCACTAGTAAAACCACGGCGGTGATGATACGGCGCACCCAGCGTCCGGTGCTGCCAGCGGCAGTGGGTTTTTTCTCGTGACCGCCGCCAACTAAAACTGGCTTGCGAGGGCGGCGTGGCGGCGCTGTGTTAGCTGCAGCGCGCGGGGCGGGCCTGCCTCGCTTAGCTACCGATCGAGCAGGAGAGACTGTCGATCGTTTATTCGCTCCGCGAAGTGGTCGATCACTCCGTTTAGTGGGTTGAATATTATATCGCTTGCGTACTTCCCACAGGATCCGTTTTTCAGCGCCCGATTGTTTTTTACTCTTCTTCATTAGTAAATAGGGTCACAACAGTGAATAAACATATAGATTGTTACGTGACGTTTGCGCGCAAGCCACGTTCAAGACTGGGCACACCGGTGCGGTGCATGTTAAGGAAGTATACCGAGTGTGTGCAGTAGTGCAAAACTGCAGGACTTTTGGCACTGCTGTTCTACAACGGAGATGATCAAGCGCGTGCGCGCGCTTGCTACCGGGAACTAAGATAAACTAGGGGCTGCCTTACGCGCGATCGTTTTTTATGTACAATGCACTGCATGACCGAAGTAGAAGTAGGGGAGCCAGATGGGGAATCAGCCGTGGCGGCAGTGGGTGGATTCTTTTGGGAGCTTATTAAGGTGGTCATCATTGCGGCAGTTATTATCATTCCCATCAGATACTTCTTGGTGCAACCCTTCTTTGTGCGCGGAGCGAGCATGGAGCCCACCTATAGTGACGGTGAGTATCTGATTATTGATCAACTTTCTTACCGCATGCGTGACCCCCGGCGGGGAGAAGTAATTGTGTTCCGTTTTCCCGATAACCACTCCCAGTTTTTTATTAAACGTATCATCGGTCTTCCAGGCGAGACGGTGACGATTGCGGATGGTCAGGTAACCATCGTCAATAAGCAGTATCAGCAGGGTGCAAGTCTGAACGAGTCTGAGTACCTTGGCCTTGATCTGCGCACGGGCGGACAAATTACTACCACGCTGGCAGAGGATGAATTCTTTGTGTTGGGAGACAATCGTTTTTCTAGCTCTGACTCGCGCTCTTGGGGTCCGTTATCCCGTGGTGAAATTGTGGGTCGGAGTTTGCTACGCGCTTTTCCCTTTAATCGAGCTGAGGTGTTCGATCCTGTTTCCTTAGGGTTTGTTAGTATTTAGCAGCGTAATTTTGCCATTTTGGCGGATATTCCGTACCATAGGGATTCATGATTGCGAAAAAAGCCACTAAACCAGCCTCGAAAGAGGCTAAGAAACCAGCTGCAGCCAAGGCTGGCGCTGGTAAGAGCGCTAAAAAGAAGAAGGAAAAGTCAGAATTTCCCGTTCAGACGCCGCGTGGTACCCGCGATATTCTGCCTCAGGAGCAGAAATACTGGGAATATGTGGTCGAGACTGGCAAACAGGTTATCCGTGGGTTTGGTTTTCAGCGCATTGATACGCCCATCTATGAGGAAAAGAAGCTATTTGAGCGAGCGGTAGGGGATGAAACAGATATTGTGCAGAAAGAGATGTTTGAGCTTAAGGCTCGCAGTGCCGGTCATCAGTACGTATTGCGGCCGGAGGCAACCGCCACACTCTGTCGAGCTTACATTGAGCATGGCATGCGCAGTTGGCCCAAGCCGGTAAAGCTCTTCACGGTTGGTCCATATTTCCGGTATGAGCGTCCCCAAGCTGGACGCTGGCGCCAGCATCACCAGTTCAGCATTGAAGCCTTTGGTTCAACCTCTCCGGTTACTGATGCTGAAGTGCTCTTTATGTTACACAGCCTGTTTTCAGATCTTGGACTCGAAGAGTTCACTTTGCAGATAAACAGCCTTGGTGAGCCCAAAGAGCGCAAGGAATATATCAAATTGTTGAAGGATCACTATCGTCGCAATCGGAGCAAACTGTGTAAGGATTGCAAGGAACGTCTCAAGACGAACCCTCTCCGCGTCTTGGACTGCAAGGAGGAAAAGTGTCTACAGGTCAGTAATACTGCACCACGACTGCTTGATCACTTAGGCGATGAATCACGTACTCATTTTGAAACGGTGCTAGCGATGTTAGATGACCTGAAGGTTCCCTATGAAGTAACGCCGGGCTTAGTACGAGGATTAGACTATTACCGACAGACGGTGTTTGAGTTTGTCGGCAAGGCCACCCAAGAGCGTCCCGCTTTGACCTTTGCTGGTGGTGGCCGATACGACAACTTGGTAAAAGCCCTGGGTGGACGTGACACGCCCGGCGTTGGTGCCGGAGTTGGTGTGGAGCGTGTAATCGAGCAGGTTAAAGCTGAAGGAATTGAGCTTACTATCACGGACGCCCCGCAAATTTTTGTAGCTCACTTAGGGGAAGCGGCAAAAGTAGAAGCGTTACAACTATTGCGCGAACTCCAGCAAGCTGAAATTCCGTTTGCCGAAAGTTTGGACCGAGATGGTATGCAAGTGCAGCTCAAAGCAGCGGACCGCATCAACGCGCAATGGACGCTGATTGTCGGCCATAAAGAGGTGATAGATAAGACAGTTATCCTGCGTAGTATGGAAAGCGGTATGCAGGAGGTTATTGCTCGAGCTGATCTAATTGAGGAGTTGCATGAGCGGCTCAGTATGACATCGGCCTCCGCCGCTGACGGCAAGGCTGCTTCCACCCCAGTTGAAGACGACGAGGACGAAGACATCGCCACAAAGAAAAAGAAATAGAGGCATCCCAACGCGTTGCCATATGCTTCGCGGGCGCTATAGCTGGGCAAAAATTACTATCTTGTTCGGTCAGTAAATACGATATACTGGTAGACATTATGCCCGAGTGTATCTTCTGCGGTATTGCAGCAGGCAGCACGCCAGTTGACGTGGTGCAAGAGAATGACAAAACGATCTTCTTTCGGGACATCAGTCCCAAGGCTAAGGTGCATGTTCAGGGAATTCCCAAAGAGCACGTGGCCAGTTTCGCTGTAGCTGATAAGCGGGTGATTGCCCAGCTGATGACTGACGCCCAAGCAGTAGCGGCTAAGCTGGGGTTAGTGGAAAGTGGGTACCGTTTGATTATCAATACTGGCAGTGATTCAGGCTGGGAAGTCCATCATCTCCACGTGCACATCTTAGGTGGGGAACCACTTGGTCCCTTGCGGTGCCAGTAAGTATATGACCATGAGTCGTTCTGGTTACTTTTCAGTTGGGGTCTTACTAGCCATCACCCTAGTAGCAGTCCCCCTAACCACTCACGCTCAACTACTACCTGACTGTGATCCACTACCGTCAGCTAATAACCCGTGTGCAGTAGCTGACTTGCTAGCACTGGTAGTAAACGTCTATAACCTGT
>PVBE012568039.1_pt1 | contig 10815 bp, 8 predicted proteins | sample 1631181 | NCBI WGS metagenome assembly PVBE01 (sample SAMN08397723, study PRJNA350692) | Marine metagenome, whole genome shotgun sequencing project. | isolation source: water | place: Pacific Ocean | collected 2012-04 | reverse complement strand
TGGGAGGTAACGCCAGCATAATCAATCCGAAGCAAGCGTAACCCGTGAGCACCCGGAAATAAACAATCCGAATTGCCTTCGGTTCCAGTTTTCGCAGTCGCTTGCTGGCCGTCCAGAAGGCATCCACCCAGCGACGACAGATGCCGTCTATCGAACTAGCCATACTCGGGGCCAGTACCATGAATCCACACAGCAGGGTCATGAACCAGAAAGCATCCCCCATACCAGAACCCCAGCTATCGGTGACGGTCTTCCCCACTCCCTCAGCGGTCATCGCCGCCCCATCCCATTTTCCGGCGTCAGTACCCCGCTTGAGGAACTGGATTGACAACATGCTTGGCAGTGCCAGACCCACGAAACAGGTCGGCATCCAGAAAGCCAGTTGATCGCGGCAAACATGACGATACCAACGTCGCCACCTGGGTAGCGATTCCTCCGTGACCTCGAACACGGATCCCACGTGTGACAATTGAATATTGTGCCCACCCACAACACTCGGAATCGCACCTACATGATGGCCCATTCCCCATCCCTGGTCCCGCGTAAAGTTACTGGTCGGGGTGTTCGAAAGCCCACCTGATCCGGCAATCGCTGCCAGCCCGGCAATGAAGGCAATCAGTGTAAAATCGATATCGGGAAAACCCTCGCCACGGAACATCGACAGGAAAACATTGTCGATATTATTACCATCGCGGATGCCGTCTCCATCCACATCGACGAATTTATCCGGCTTATCATCGTCATTCACATCAGGCCACGCATCTGGCACGCCGTCTTTATTTTCATCCACGAAAGCAACTTTCATGTTACTCCAGGTATCAAGACGAGGATCCTCATCCGTATTAACATGGGTGGTCAGGGAACCCCAACTATCTGCCTTGCCATCACCATCGGTATCCACGGGCGCATCAGGCTTACCGTCCTGGTTAAAGTCCGGCCACGGCTTCTTTGCTGCCACGTGACTTGCGATATCCTTGAGTACCGGTTCGATCACATCCGCGTTTCCATCCTGGTCCCAGTCATCCCCTGGAAGTACCTTGCCGTCACTGCCAACCTTCTCGGCACGTTCAATGGGAACGTTTCCAAACTGGACGAAGCCACTGCCAATTTCAACCCAGGTGGAAGGACTCGAAAAGAAAACCGCCAGCGTCAGCAGGAAACCGAAGACCAACACGATCTTGACGGACATGATAATCCGTAGGGAATTGTAGATTTTCCCACCGAAAAACAACGGCACCAGGGCCGCCAGGAAAATCAGGTATCCGATCGCAGTCACCAGCATGTAATCATCACTGGTCGGCACCACCCCGCCCTTGATGATCGTAGCCACCGGTGTCGCCGCGTTCTTGGCCAGGTAAGGAAAGATGGACCCCAGGTCAAAAATCAAATAGGCCACGACCCAGAACTTGGGCCCGGGCATCGTGCGAAATTTACCCGTAAAGATTGGTTCGCCGGTGTAGAGCGTGTAGCGACTAATCTCAATATTATAGATCACCTGCCCCAGCACACTGATCGTGGCCAGCCACAACAGGGCAGCACCATACTTGGCTGTGACTAGTGGTCCCAGCAGCCATTCCCCACCACCGATCGCTGCTCCACCCATGACCAGGGCCGGGCCCAGCATGGCAAACCAGTTACGACGGGTAAATTTCGGCGCATCGATGAGGTCAGCAGTTTCCCACTGAGGCATTTCCGGACTGCCCGGATGCGGCGCTACAAAGCCACTAGCTGCCGCACTCGTGCTATTCTCGGTGCCGTTGCCTGTTACATCCGCCTGCTCATCGTCGGGTCGAGTGGGTTCGTCCGTCATCCGGTTTACCTCGCTACCTAAACTGATGAAAAGATCTTGATCACCTTGTGTTGCCGGGGCACGCTCGGGAATTTAATCCCGCGTGAACTGGTCCCGGCAACGTTCCGTGCCTGTTGTTTTATACGCACCACGGTACGGCGTAAAGTCTAGCAGTACCGAACCACCCTGCTTTCCCAGCTACGGGCGTACCACGCATCCCCTCATAACATGGATCGCGGAACCCTGGTTATCCCGCTGGATCACGTTGCAACCGCATCGTGAGAGGGGTAAAACAAGCGACCAGGTTAAGCTCGTAAAGACCACCCTATAGAGCCATCACGCTTTGTATCTCCAGGAGATATCCATGACGCAACAGGATCTGAAAGGAAAAACAGCACTTGTAACCGGCGCTGCCAAGGGAATTGGCCGTGCCTGTTGCTTACGGCTGGCCGCTGCAGGCGCCAATATCGCCATCAACTACATGACCAGCGAAGCGGCTGCCCAGGAAACCCTGGACATGGTCGAACAACTGGGCGTCCAGGCGATCACCGTGCAGGCTGACGTTTCTTCTGCCGAACAGGTAGCGACCATGGTCGACTCGATCACTTCCGTGCTCGGGCCGGTCGACCTGCTGGTAAATAATGCAGGCATCTTTGACTACGTGGACCACCAGGCTACTACCTATGAGCAGTGGCAACGCACCATGGATTACAACCTGAACAGCGCCTACCTGGTCACCTGGGCCGTCAAGGAATCCATGATCCAACGCAAGTTTGGTCGCATCGTTAATATCGCCTCCATTGCCGGACTGCGTGCCCGCCCCAACTCGATTGCCTACGCGGTCAGCAAGGCGGGTATGATCGCCCTTACCAAGAGCCTTGCTGAAGCGATCGCCGCGGAAAACATCCGTGTGAACGCTATCGCTCCCGGACTGATTGAAACGGATATCATCCGTGACGTCGACGAGGCAGCCAAGCAAAAACTGATTGATGCCACGCCAATGCTACGACTGGGGCAACCCAGCGAGATCGCGGATGTCACCCACTTCCTGCTGTCGGAACAGTCCAGCTTCATGACGGGGCAAACCATCGTTGCCAGCGGGGGTCGCGTTTTGCTCCCCTGAATGCGACCCGGTTTACCACGCTGGCTTGTCACCAATGACAACGAACACTGGAAAAACTGTTCTTCAGGAAAATCGCCGTCTGCGATAGGATACCGGCCGTACATGGATCCAGTTGAAATCCAGGAATCGTAGCAATGGGACTCTTTTCTCCAGGTCGTTGGCGCAGGATACCAGCCAGCCGTTCATTGGTCAGGGATGTACTGCACCTGGATCGACAGGTGCCGTCCTTTGCGCACGATCGCATTTTCCAACTCGAGGAGTTAGTCCAGGCCCGTGCCCAGGCTCGCAGGAAGATTTCCTGGACCGTGCTCTTCATGAAAGCCTATGCGCAGATGGCGGCAAAGCATCCCACGTTGCGCCAGTGCTACATGCGGATGCCGTGGCCACACCTGTATGAACACCCACACCAGGTCGCAACACTGGCCATCCATAGGCAACATGCGGACCAGGACTGGTTGCTATGGGGTAAATTCACGCGACCAGAGCAACAGTCCCTGGAGGAACTGCAGGATCAATTGGATCGTTACCTGGGCGATCCTGTGCCGACAATTTTCCGTCGCCAGTATCGACTGGCTCATTTCCCCACGCTGCTACGACGCCTGGCCTGGTGGACCAGCTACCACCTGGCGGGTCGCAAACGATGCAAACGGCTGGGGACCTATTTCCTGACCACCATCTCGGGTGCCGGTGCCGAAATCCAGGAACCGCCCTGCATTCACACCTCGGGATTTACCTATGGACCACTCGACGGATCTGGAGCCTGCCGCGTAACCATCACTTATGACCACCGCCTTATGGATGGTCATCATGTTGCCCACATGCTTGGTGAATTGGAACAACGACTCCAGAACGACATCACGGCTGAGTTACAGCAACTGGGCACCCTGCGCATTGCCAATGCGGCGGCCTGAACCCGTTGATAACAACCCCCGGTCAATCCTGGATGGCAATCGAGATCGCCTTGGTTTCCAGGTAAGCATCCATCCCCTCGATACCGTTCTCTCGGGCCAGTCCGGATTCCTTGAGACCACCGAACGGTGACTGGGGTGTGGCAGGCACCGTATCGTTAATCCCGATCGTGCCAAATTCCAATCCTTCCGCCATCTTGAAAGCCGCCGACAGGTCATTGGTGAGAACGTAAGCTGCCAGGCCAAATTCAGTTGCGTTGGCCCGCGTGATGGCCTCATCAATGGAATCGAAATCCATGATCGGCATGACGGGTGCAAACGGCTCATCGGTCATCAACGCCATGTCCGGTTGAATATCCGTCAGGATGGTCGGCTCGTAAAAGAAACCTTTTTCGAATCGCGATGCACGTTCACCGCCCAGCAGGCAGCGGGCTCCCTTGTCACGGGCGTCGCTGACAATACGATCTGCCTTTTCAAGCGCCTTGGCCTCGAACATAGGCCCAATATTCACATCCGGGTCCAATCCATTACCCAACGTCAACTGCTTGGTCTCCTCGACACACGCCTCAATGTAGTCACTGGCAATCGAGTGGTGTGCATAGAATCGTGTCGGACAGATGCAAACCTGGCCATTGTTGCGAAACTTCCCGATCACGGAGACCTTGGCAATCGCCTCGATATCAACATCCGGAAAGATAATGACGGGTGCGTGACCGCCCAGTTCCAGGCTCATGCGCTTCATCTGGTGACTGGCCTGGCTCATCAACTGCTTGCCTACCTCGGTCGAACCCGTAAAGGAAATCTTGCGACAGATCCGGTTGCTCATGAATTCGTCCATCAGCGGTTGTGCAGGTCCTGCAACCAGGTTCACAACACCAGGCGGCAAATCAACTTCCTCGAAAATTTCGAATAGCCGCATGAGGCTCAGCGGTGTCTGGCTGGCGGGACGTGAAACCGTCGTGCAGCCCACGGCCAACGCCGGCGCCAGCTTACGCGCCTGCAAAATAAGCGGGAAGTTCCACGGTGAAACCGCTGCACACACGCCCACCGGATGTCTCAACGTGAACAATCGCTTGTGGGGAGCACTGGGAGGGATCATACGCCCGTAAGCGCGTTTGCCTTCCTCGGCAAACCATTCAAACGTATCTGCCGAGGCCATGGTTTCTGCCCGGGCTTCTGCCAGTGGCTTTCCCTGCTCCATCGTTAGTGCCAAAGCAAGGTAATCCACTTTCTCACGCATCAACTCCGCCACTCGCTTCAGCTTGCGAGCCCGATCGTAAACCGTCAGCTTCTGCCAACCCGGCAGTGCTGCCTGGGCTGCTTCCAAGGCCAGGCGGGCATCCTCGGCCGTCCCGTAGGCAATATTCGCAAAGGCTTCTTCTGTGGCCGGATTGATAATATCCAGGCGGTCCCCATTGGACCCGTCGACCCATTGTTGATTGATATACAACTGGTCATGTGCCAGTTCGAGACTGTTGGTTTCTGCGGTCGCCATGATAGTGATCCCCTGTAATCTATTGCTCGTTGCTTGACGTCCGTTTTTCGGTCATCGACAATTCACTTCCATGCCAGCGGTCGCCCCGGCGCCTGCTGACGTGCCACTGCTCAAGGTACCGGTATTTCGCTACAGAATCTATCGGTACCTGCAAAAATCATTCGACACAGCATCTCCAACCAGGAAACCTTCTACCATGCTCAACATGAAACATCCGACGGTTGATCTCGGACTGGTCTGCAGTAACTTTGATGAATCATTTCACTTCTATCACGACTTGCTGGGACTCGAGATGGTACTGGATATCAATATCCCGGAGAGTACCGCCACCGGTGCAGGCCTGGCGCCGTCAGGATTTCGCCAGGTCCGTTTCCAGGCGGGCAACACCCTCATCAAGATCATGGACATCGAATCGCCTCCTCTCGCTCGTGATCACGAGTTCCAGGCCGGCGTGCGCTGGCTCACGTTCATACTCGAGGATGTGCCAGCCACTGTTGCCCGACTGGAGGCCAACGGTGTCGAATTCATCGCTGCCCTCGTTTCCGCCCCCGATGCCAAACACGTCACCTGCGCCAAGGGTCCCGATGGCATCCTGATCGAATTGGTTCAATTACCCGACGAAAGCAGCTAGTCACTGGCCGGGAACCGAAGGTACCAGCGGCGGATCATAGCCAACGACTCGTTTTACGATCCTGCGATTTGGCAGGAACTTTTACCGGGGATTTTCCGTCACAACCACAGCCCCAATGGCCCCGTATCCAGGGCTGCAGATCGTTTTCCGGATTTTTTGTTTTTCCACCTAATAAATCTCCAGTTGGATCGTTTCACTGGTTAGACCCCAAGGCTTCGTGTCCCGTAGGAACCATCATGACCTCGCCTGAACCCAATCCCAATGCAGATTGGATACGTCGTGTTGTGGAATGCCACGAGCAACCGTTAATTCGGTATGCGAGTCGCATGCTCAATGATCACGAACGAGCCCGTGATGTCGTGCAGGACACGTTTTTACAGCTTTGTCGTCAATCCCAGCAGGAACTGGAGGGCCGAGTCACAGCGTGGTTGTATACCGTCTGTCGCAATCGAGCCCTCGATATTCGAAAAAAGGAGTCTCGCATGAGTCACGTTTCTGATCCGCAAGCTGCGGCTATCGAGAGCCGTGAACCGAACCAGGGAGACCAGGCAGAGCAACGTGAAACAGCCCATTCGGCCCGGCAATTGCTATCGCAACTACCGGACCAGCAACAGGAGGTTATCCGGCTCAAACTGACGCACGGCCTGAGCTACCGGGAAATCGGTGAAATTACCGGCTTGAGTATTTCCAACGTGGGCTACTTGCTCCACATCGGAATCAAGTCAATTCGAGAACAATTCGCATCCTGACCCAGCCAGGGTGACTAGAACAACCATAAAGGAACCTCCGCATGTCCACTGATCCTCATGATATTCGTATCACGCAGTACGTCTTTGGCGAGCTTAATGATGCTGACAAGATCGCTTTCGAAACAGAAATGGCACAGGACGCTCAACTGCGTCAAATGGTTGAAGAAACCCAGGCGACCGTTGGTTCACTGCAGGCAGACCTGGAAACCGAACCTGTCGTCGGCCTGACCGAAAAGCAACGCCAGGCGATCGAAGCAGGAATCAATAACCCTGGATCGGTAACCGCAGCAGGCGAACAGGTGACCGCGCCTTCTACTGGAAAAGCACTGGCCGTCATGGCCCTGGCCGCTTCCCTCCTGCTGGCCGTCTCCGTCGGCATCTACCGGTACTCCCAAACGGGCGCCATCCAGGTTGCCAGGTTCGACTCCAGGGCAGACTCCAGCCAGCCAACCACCAACGGCCAGCCGACTGACCAAGCCATCAACACGCTTGACGCCAATAGAAACAACCGTGCCTTAGCACAGGATGACCAGCTCACAGACGAATTAGAAATAGGTGGCATCACGACCGCCACAACGACACCGCACCCTGTGCCACCCACCGTCGGCCTTTCAATGAAAGAGGCGGTGAGGAGCCTGGAGATTGAGGGGGAAATCCATCTCCCCCCAACTGCCCAGGGTCAAGATCCCGGAGGAGATCTCGGACGAGGCCCGGGCGAAGGAGGAGACCGTTTCGACCGCATCTATGAGAATCGCTTCCTGGCGGTAACGGACAAGCCTCTCTCCACGTTTTCCATTGACGTGGATACCGCGTCCTATTCCAAGGTCCGCATGTTTCTCCAGCAGAATCGACTACCCCGACCGGATGCGGTACGTATCGAGGAACTGGTGAACTACTTCACCTACGGCTATGAAGCACCCACGGACGATCACCCCTTTGCGTCACGCGTGGAAATCACCCAGTGTCCCTGGACACCGAAACACCGACTGGCACGCATCGGCATCAAGGGCCGTGAAATTGAACAAGCGAAACGTCCTTCCAGCAACCTCGTGTTCTTACTCGATGTTTCCGGATCGATGGAATCTCGTAACAAGCTCCCCTTGTTGCGACGAGGCATGAAGATGCTCGTTGACCAACTGGGGGAAAACGACCGCGTGGCCATCGTGGTCTACGCCGGTGCCGCTGGCCTGGTCCTCGATTCCACGACAGCCGATCAGAAAGGCGTCATCCTGGGTGCGTTGGATCGCCTCCAGGCAGGTGGTTCCACCAACGGTGGAGCAGGCATCCAACTGGCTTACCAGGTCGCCCTGGATCACTTCATCAAGGGAGGGGTCAACCGGGTCATCCTCTGCACGGACGGAGATTTCAATGTGGGCACCACGGGAACCGGTTCGCTGGTTCGCATGGCCGAAGACAATGCCAAGAGCGGCACTTTCCTGACCGTACTGGGATTCGGCATGGGCAACCATAACGATTCCATGATGGAGCAAATCTCCAACAAGGGTAATGGGAACTATGCCTTCATCGATACCGAGAACGAGGCCCGAAAAGTGTTGGTCGAGCAGATCAGCAGTACGCTCGTGACCATTGCCAAGGATGTCAAGATCCAGGTCGAGTTCAACCCCAAGGAGGTTGCTGCCTATCGACTGATCGGATACGAGAATCGTATCCTGGCCGCGGAAGACTTTAACGATGACACCAAGGACGCCGGGGAAATTGGTGCCGGACACACGGTCACAGCACTCTATGAAATCATCCCCATGGGAGTCAGCAGCAAGGCATTGGGCAAGATCGACAAGCTGAAGTACCAAAAGCCTACCAAACCCTCGGGTGCTGCCAACAACGGGGAACTACTGACGGTCAAGATCCGTTACAAGCAACCTGATGGTGACACCAGCAAGTTACTGGAATTCCCGATCAAGGACACGGGCAAGCGTTTTGGCCAGGCCGATCAGGACTTCCGTTTCGCCGCCGCCGTTGCCCAGTTCGGCATGTTACTGCGTGGTTCTGAGCACAAGGGTGACTCCAACTATGCGGCCGTCCTGGAAATTGCCACCGAGGCAGCTGCTGGGGACAAGAGTGGTTACCGCCAGGAATTCCTGGAACTGGTCAAGCTGGCCAGCCAGCTTAGCGACCGGTAACAGCTGCTTCCGACAGCATCTCACGAGTGATCCCACAGCCCGTTACAGAAACCTTACCTGTAGCGGGCTGTTTTTATCCCTTTTAAGATTCACCAGCCCCTGGCACCTGGTTACCCCGTGCATGCAGGTAAAGTATTACCAGGCCCACCACGATCATCGGGGGAGCCTCCTGCAAGGTCCAGAATAGCGGCATGCCGGATTTCACATCGATCCACCATGAGACCGTCCCGAACACCAACAACAGGTAAGCCAGGACCCGCACTAGTTTCCAGTGTTCCTGAACTCGAAAGGATAGATACCAGAAGATCACCGAGACCAGGGCATAGAAGGCAGACAACGAACGGGCCAGGTATTCCACGACCGGCGCCTCGGGCATCTTGCCCAGCCCCAGGTATTCATGGATGGACAACATCCAACCAAAGGGCATGATCACGGCCAGGATGGCAAACATCCCCAGGAAACCCAGCAGTCGCAGAATCCAACTGATCATTTTCTCTTGCTTGTTCATCTGCCGCTCGTTCGATCCCGCTGGTTTCAAAAGGTTACTACCTGAATCATAGCATGCTCTTGGCGCCCTCGCTCAGGCTCGCCAATTTCTGGCGACAAATCGCCGGACCGATTCCCGGCTCCCGCGGTACGGCCAACTGGCTGGCCCGATAAACCAGCGGCTCGGCAAGTACATCATCAGCCAGTAAACCTGGACCAATTAAATCTGACGGCATATTCAACCCGGGCAGGGAGGCCGCCAGGTGCAATTGGGCGACCGTCCCGGGCCCCATCTCCACCGTACTGCCCAACAAGATCCCCACACCCGCCATGTCAGCCAACATGGCAATCTGTCGTGCCGGCCAGATGCCTCCACAACCGGTCGTCCCGATATTGAAAACATCCAGTGCCTGGTGCTCGATATATCCCTGCGCGTCAGACGTCGTCCAAACGTGTTCCAGGAGGGGTACATCGACCTCCTTTCGCAGTGCCGCCAACTGCGCCGGATCGCGCCCGGCAACCGGGGTCTCCACGCCTGCCACCCCATGCCGGGATAACCGTCGAATATTTTCAACCGCCTGTTCGAGATTCCAACCACCGTTGGGATCGATCTTGATATGAGCCGTCGGCCCGGCCACCTCGCGCAGAACCTCTAAACGCTGATCATCCAGCTCAATGTCGACCCCTACTTTTAGCTTGAAGGCATTAAAACCGGCGTCCCGTTTCGATTCAATCTCTGCTCGCAACAGGCTTAGGTCCTGGCGAATATAGGCCACCCAGGAAATCCGCACCTGTTCGCGACAAGCCCCACCGAGCAACTGGTAAATCGGAACCTTCGCATGCTGGGATTGCAGGTCATAGCACAACATATCGACAGCGGCTGAAAACAGCCGTGGCATTTCCTCGCCGGAGGCCCCACTGTCGGCTTGACGCAGTTCAGCATGGAGTCCCTGGAGATCAAACGGATCTCGTCCTACCAGCAACGATTCCAGCCGCTTCATGAGATTGGCCAACGGGGGCAGCTCAGCTTCCGGGATATCGGAAATCTCTCCCCAGCCGACGAGGCCCGTGTTGGTTTCAGCTTCTACGAAAACATAGAGCGAACCAGCGACCTGGGATCGAGCCCCACCCCCCTCACGAGCAATCTGCGTTTCATAAACACGCGGAACGCGGACAGGATGAATCCGTACTTGCTCAATCTTCATGATCATTGCAGGTCAGCAAAGGTCGTTGTTAACTCCAGCTTGTCACCAGTCTGTTGCTGCAATTCAAGCAGCCTGGCAAACAACTTCTTCTTGACTTCCAGGTACTTTGCATCGCTGGCCAGGTCCTTGAGTTCCAACGGATCCTGTTCCACGTTGTAGAGCACCTGCTGAGCGATCTTCGGATAAAGGATCAATTTATAAGGGCCCTCACGGACCGATCGCTGCAAGGCCAGGTACGCTCCGTAAACGGCATCATAGCCTTTCTTGGTTTCACCCTTGATCAAGGGG
>PVBE012308601.1_pt1 | contig 10815 bp, 8 predicted proteins | sample 1631181 | NCBI WGS metagenome assembly PVBE01 (sample SAMN08397723, study PRJNA350692) | Marine metagenome, whole genome shotgun sequencing project. | isolation source: water | place: Pacific Ocean | collected 2012-04 | reverse complement strand
GCGACATCAAACCCTCCTTCGAATCAAAAGATCAAATCGAAGGAAAGCGAATCACATCCCAAACTAAATGGGAATCCCCGAATTACGACTCTGTGTTCATTGAAAATGCTCTAGAGCATGTCAGGTCCGCTTGCGCTCACCCGCCACGCTCTATCTCTTTGGGTGTAAGCAAATGCGTCGTCGCAGGTGATTCCACCTGCTCGGGATTTGCTCTAGAACAAAGGCGTCACCGGCGATAGCGATGCCGAGAATTCCCGCGCCGGCCTCAGGCCGCCCGTTGGCTGCGCTCTAGCGTGATATGCACCATCGCGTCGCCGCCGGCATTGCCGCTGCTCATCCAGGCCTGGCCGCTGGCCGGCTCGAATATGACCGAGGCCACCGTGCGCAAGCCCTTGATGCTGCCGCTGGCGGGCTCTTTCGTGTAGATGCCCCACGGCTCATTATGGCGGTCGCACAGGATGGCGCGGTAATCCTCATGCTGCGGGCGCTCAGGCAGCGCCGCCAGCAATTGCTGGGAGCGCGCGTAGCGCATCAGCGAATGGCAGCCGAAGCCTGAAAAATCTCTCGCCTCGAATTTCCTGCCATGGCTGCCGATGAAATGGTTGGCGTGCACGGCATAATTTTCGGGGCCCTGTAAATTTTCCCAGCCGGTGGCGCTGCTTTCGATATTGAACAGCAGCCCGCCGCCATCGCCGATGATGTAATTCATCGAGCCGGCGCGCTCGCAACCGAGCAGACAGGCGAGCGCGTCTCCCGGGCGCGGCTGCTCGAGCATGGCGCGGATGATGAATGTATAGGGCACGCCGAGCCGGCTGTCGGTGCCGTAAAGCTTGTTGATGACGACGGCAAAGCCGGCGCTGGACATGCCGTTGGCGCCGAGCGCGCCGGCGAACGAGAGGGCCAGCACTTCCACCCCGTTGCTGCGCGTCTTGAGGGCGAAGGCGGCGGGCTCGTAAATTCTCGACATGTCATAGGTTTGCCCGACCACCGCGCTCTGCTCGGCGACCGCGCCGTTACTTGCGCGCCGATGCGCCCAGGCGGTGCAGCCGCCGGGGACGGCCGGCGCCGTGGGGTGGGAAATATCGTAGCTCTCCAGATAGAGGTTCTGCGCCAACACCTGGTTCACGGTCATGCGGGCGCCGGCGGCGATGCCTTCGAGCTCGGTCCAGAGATGGGGCGCATAATTCTCGGCGTGCGGGCGGAAGCGCGCCGCATAGGCCTGGTAGCTGGCATCGTCGGTGATGCCGCGCGCGGCGAAGGCGGGCTGCGCCACAAGCTGGTCGAGATGCGCCTGATAGAGCGTGTTGGCTTCTTCGCGCAGCGCCTCGCCATGCGCCTCGCCGCGCTGACGCGGATCCTCCGGTAAATCGAGCAATTGCAATTTCATCGTCACTTCCTTTCTGCCGCCCGGTGTTCCGCCTCGGATATCTGCTCCGGCGTCATCTGCCCGACGATCACCTTAAGCAGGTGTTTGGCGTTGCGTTTGCCTTGCGCCGCCGCCAAGCTGAACCACATATGGGCGGCGACATTGTCCTTGGCGACACCAGAGCCGCTGGAATAGAGCACGCCGAGGGCAAATTGTGCCTGGGCATGGTTGCCGGCCGCCGCTTTGTGCCACCATTCAGCCGCCCGGGCGCGATCCGGCGCCACACCCTTGCCTTCATTATACATGCTGCCGAGCGCATATTGCGCCCGCGCATGACCGCCCTCAGCCGCCACGCGGAACTCGGGCAAGGCGGTCTCAAAATCACCCTGCTTGTAAGCCGCCATGCCTTCGTCAAAACCGGCAAGAGCGGGTACCGCCAGCAAGAGTGGCAAAAAAATACCGGCGAATATCTTCATCACATTCGAAGCATAGCGCGTTTGGCAGGTGCCGCGAGAAAATTATCCACCCGATAAGCCGTGGCAAGTTCATCACGGCGTGGGTAAAATTTGCTGATGCGCAGATTTATCAAACTGCTCCTGGCAGGTGTTTCGGATGGCGTCCTGCTGACTCGCCTCGGGCGCTTAATACAGAGGTTGATCTATCGTGACCGCTTTGTGCGGGCGATCAGCTATCACGAAACGCCGCGCGAGATGGCGCATAAGCTGGAGCAACATATGCGCTATTATCGCCGCCATTTTCGCCCCATCATGCGGCCGGAATTTGACGCCGTGTTGGCTGGCGGCGGAGCGGAAGGCAGGCCGGGGTTGTTGATCTCCTTCGATGACGGCAGCATTTCCAACTATGAAGTGGCAGCGCCGTTATTGGAAAATTACGGTTTCCGCGGTTGGTTTTTCGTCTGCTCCGGCTTGATCGGGAGCCACGAGCATGCCGGACACCAGGCGGAAAACTATATGAGCTGGGCGCAGATCCGCGAGCTTCAGCAACGCGGCCATATCGTCGGTAGCCACACGTCGACTCATATGCGGCTTTCGGAGGGTGTCGGCGCCGACGACCTGGAAAGCGAAGTCAGAGGCTCGAAAATCCGCCTGGAAGCGGAACTCGGCAGCGAAGTGGATTCGTTCTGCTGGGTCGGCGGCGAGGAAAACAGCCACTGCCCGGCGGCGGCGCAGAGTGTTCGCGACAGCGGCTACCGCTACGCCTTCACCACCAGCAGCGCGCCGCTGGATCGCCACACCGACCCCCTGATGATACAGCGCACCAATGTGGATATCAGCCACTCCATGGCGCGCCTCCGCCTGGCTCTTTCGGGTGCCGGGGATATCTGGTTTCGCGGCCGGCGGCGGCGCATCGATGTCCTATTGGCGGCCGGCCGGCGATAGGCTATCCTACAGTCATGTCGCGCACGATTTCGGTCATCACCGTGACCGCGTCCTCGGCTTCGAAGTGGCGCAGGGAAGCTGTCTGGTCTGTATTAATTCTTGCCAGGCGCTTGACCAAGATATTGACGTTTTCGTCCTGCCGGGCGATTTCCCGGCACAAGCTCTCGCCGGCGAGCTTCGCTGCCGCATACTCCACCGTTTCTCTGTCCGCCACCTCCACCGCCACGCTGGACGGATAAAATATATCCAAACCGCCGCGCACGAGCGGTCGCAACGCGCGATAAACTTTGTCAAACCCGCTGACATAACAGGACAGGAATTCGTCGAGCCGGGCGCGGTCGAAGGCCCCTATCCGGGGTCCGAATATCGCCGGCGTAGCAAAATAATAAAGCTGATCGGGCGGCCAACCATCGAGCCCCCCGGCAAGATTATCGGGTGATGCCACATCCAGACGGATGGCGCGGCAGCGCCCGCCCCACGCATTTATTTCGTCGCGGACGCGCGCCGCGTCTTCGGCGCCGTGAAAATAGGTGATCGCCATGTCGCTACCGCTCGCCGCAAGAATCTTAGCGGCCGCCTCCCCCAATCCGCGCGAGCCGCCGACGATCAGCGCCTTGCGGTCGGCCATTGCGGTTTTATAGATGCGTCCGGCGATTGCGGCCAGGGCGGGCTGGACGACCGGCGCGGGGCGCAGGAACGCCGTAATTTTCCCCCGGCACGCGGCGCCCGAAAGGGCAATCTGCACGCGCGATAGTTTGCGCTCGGCATGGTGCACGGCATATTCGAGCGCGCCCGTGTCGGGCCCCGGCAAAAAAATCATATCGGCGGCGAACAGCAAGCTGTAGCGCCCCGGACACTCCAAACCGACCAGGCGCGACAGGCCGGTCAAGCGCGCCACCGGCGCCACGCCAAGTATGGCACAGGTTTGCGGAAACGCCTGCCGGAACGCCGCTGCGTCCCCAGCCAGGGCAACGCTTCCGGCGAGGCCGTCAATATCGTCCAGGGCGTGAATTTGGGGAGCAACTGGAGTCTCGGAGAGCGCTGACAATTCGGCGGCTCCTGGCTCACCGGCAACTTCTCCTTCGAGAAGTATATCCGCCACCGTCTGTTGCCCGTCCTGTAGACGCAGCCGCGCGCTCCACGCCTGCCCCTCGGTCTCCTTGATCAGGCTGGCGGTTATTTGGCGCTGCAGGCGCACCGGGTTGGGCAGTTTGAAATTGAGGTGGGTGAGGCGCAGAGGCCGCGCCGCGCCTTCTTCGGAAAGCCTCAACAAATAACTTTCCAATGCCCACAGCACGCAATGCACGCCGTGCACGATGGGCACCCCAAGGAAACTGCGCCGCGCTTCCACGGCATCCAAATGGATCGGATTGCGTTCGCCCGACAATTCGGCAAACCGATACTGATCGCGCGCATCAAACTGCCGCGTTGCCAATGGATTGCTCATGCTGGGCTACAGTATCGCCGCATCGCCGTCATAGGGGCAGGCATACCATCTTTCCGGCCGGCTCAGCGCCTCAGCCAATCGGGCGCCTTCCGCCTTGTAGAGATACGGCCAGACGGGAAGGCGGCGGGAAAATGGGCCGGTGGCGTGGGCGCGGTCGCGAATTTCGGCCGGATAGCCGATCAGCTCCAAAACATGAAATTTTTCCTCAACCGCCAGGGCACGGGCGGCAAGGAGCAGCGCATCGACGATTTCCGGCGCCTCACCGAGCGCCATCAAATCGACAATGCGCAACCGCCGCAGGCCCAGCGCCGGCGCCGGCATCGGTGCGAGAACGGCGTATCCCACCAATTCATCCGCGCGCCGACAGCGCAGCAGGCGCGCATCCGCGCCGTCGCCAAAATGCCGGACGAGCGCGGCGCCGCTTCTCTCGGCCAACAGGCGCGGATTGTCGCGCTGCATAGCCTGCCAAAATTGATCCAGATCGACGCCACACGCAGCGATCGTGGATGCGGCGCCGATCTGAAGGCGCGCGTCCGGCCGCCCGGTGCGGCGCCCAACCTGAAGACGGCGGGCGGCAATGGCGAGGGTCAAGGCGGGGCGGGCAAGTGTCGCCAGCGGGCCGGACAATCCTAGCCGCTCCAATAATTATTGCCCCGGCAAATTACCACACAGGCCGGGGAGAACCACAGGGAAGTCCTGGACGAGAAAAATTGTGGTGTCGGAGAATTTGAGAGATGGTTGACTCCATGACAATCGCCGATTCGCCAACAGACAAATTTCACATATTAAAAGACGTTTTCGGCTTCGATGGGTTTCGCCCGGGCCAGGAAAAAGTCATCGATGCTTTGCTGGGCGGCGAGGATGTGCTCGCCGTGATGCCCACCGGGGCAGGAAAATCGGCGTGTTTTCAGGTGCCAAGCCTCATGTGCGGCGGCCTGACCATTGTCGTCTCGCCGCTGGTGGCGCTGATGCAGAACCAGGTGATGGCGCTCAAGCTGGCCGGCGTCGCGGCGGACTGCATCAACTCGGCGGCGACGCGGGCCGATAACGTCAACGCCTGGCAACGCGCCGCCGGCGGCCAGACGCGCCTTCTCTACATGGCGCCGGAACGCCTCATGACCGAGCGCATGCTGGCCGCGCTCGGCCGCCTTTCGGTCACCCTCATCGCCGTCGACGAGGCCCATTGCATCTCGCAATGGGGCCCTGCCTTTCGTCCCGAATATGAAGCGCTGGGCGAGCTCAAAACCCGCTTTCCGGGCGTTCCCATCGCCGCCTTCACCGCCACGGCGGACGAGGTCACACGGCGCGACATCGCCGACAGGCTGTTCTCCGGCGAAGGACGCATCTTCGTCAGCGGCTTCGACCGCCCCAATATCCGCCTCGGCGTCGAGATCAAGGATCAGTGGAAGCGCCAACTGCTCGGATTTCTCGATGGGCGCCAGGGCGAGAGCGGCATCGTCTATTGCCTGTCGCGCAAAAAAACCGAGGAAGCGGCGGCTTACCTCACGCAAAACGGCTTCAACGCGCTGCCCTATCACGCCGGCATGGAAGCCGAGCCGCGCGCCGCCAATCAGAACCGCTTCCTGAGCGAGCGCGGCATCATCATCGTTGCCACCATCGCCTTCGGCATGGGCATCGACAAGGCGGATGTGCGCTTCGTGTTCCATACCGACATCCCGCCCAGCATCGAGGCTTATTACCAGGAGATCGGCCGCGCCGGGCGCGACGGCCACGCCGCCGAGGCGCGCATGCTGTTCGGCCTCGGCGACATGCGCATGCGGCGTATGTTCATCGAGGACGAGGACAGCGACGACGACCGCAAGCGGCGCGAGCATAAGCGCCTCGACGCGCTCATCGCCTATTGCGAATCGCCGAGCTGCCGGCGCCGCGTGCTGCTCTCCCATTTCGGCGAACGGCCGGACAGTTGCGGCAATTGCGACATGTGCCTGGACCCGGTGGAGCTGGCCGACGGCACTTGGCAAGCCAAACTCGCCCTGGCCGCGGTGACGGCGACCGGCGAGCGCTTCGGCGCCGCCCATATCATCGACGTGCTGCGCGGCGGCGAGACCGAGAAGATCGCCAAGATGGGGCACGGGCGGCTCGCGATGTACGGCGAAGGCGCGGCGCATGGCCGGCGCGAATGGCAATCGATCCTCCGCCAAATCGTCGCCGCCGGCTATCTCCGCCTCGATATCGGCGGCTATGGCGGCCTCAAGCTGACGCCCGAGAGCCGGGCGCTGCTCGACGGCGAGGACGAATTCCACTACCGCCAGGACACCATGAAAACCAAGGCCGAGCGAAAAACCAAGACCGCCCGTGAAGCCGCGCCGGATCTCAGCGACAGCGAATTGCTGCTGCTCGACCGCCTCAAGCAGCTGCGCCTCGATCTCGCCCAGCAACGTGGCGTTCCGGCCTATGTCATCTTCTCCGACCGCTCATTGCAGGAGATGGCGCATCGCCAACCGCAAACAGCGGCCGAATTCGCCGACATCCACGGCGTCGGCGAAGCCAAACTGCGCGACCTGGCTGAGATTTTCCTCGCCGCGATCGGCGAAGAAAGCGTGGCGGCGGAGGAGATGTAAACGAAAATCATGGCGCGCGATTTCGCCATGCCGCAGGCGGCGGCGTTTATCGCTTTATTTCGCCCAGGCTGAGGCTAGACTGTGACGGCATAAGCGGGGGGAGCGGCTGAAGCGCGATGTCCACCAATGTTTGCCGTAGCCGTCTCTTTGGACGCGCGGCGGTGAGCCGACAGGCATGAAGGAGAATGCCATGCGGATAGCGTGCCGGGCGTCGGCGAGATGGGCGGGTCTGATTGGCGCCGCAATAATTATGTTTGCCGTGGCGACGGGCGGCCTGTCTTCGGCGCGCGCGCCGGGCGACGGGTTCGACGGCAAATGGGTCGGCGAAGGCCCGAAAAACATGTGTTTCGGCACTTCCGAGATGAAATTCACCGTGCAGGACGGCGTGTTGGTGGGCGTCTGGCGCACCGGCGGCGGCTATGTCAACGGCAAGACGCAGGACTTCACGATTGAAATTGAAGCGAAGGGAAAAATTTCCGGCTATGTCGGTGAAAACCTGCATCTATTCCGCATTAGGGGAACGTTTGACGGGGAATCGGCGAGGGGAGAGATCAAGAGTTCGCAATCCGTGGAATGTGTGTCTTCGTGGCAGGCGACCCGTATCGAGCGCGCCGAGAAAACCGCCGCCAAGCTGGCCTCCGCGGCGGCGGACGATGCGCCGCCGGTGATCGAGACGCCGGGCGAGCTGCAGACCGCGGCGCCGGTGATCGAGCTGACGGGGCGCGTCAGCGACGCCTCGGCAATCATCGAATTTACCGTCAACGGTACCGCCGCGCCGTTGCAGGCGGATGGCGGCTTTCACCTCAAGCGCGGCGTCGCGCTCGGCCAAAGCGAGCTGGTGATCGCGGCGCTCGACGAATGGGGCAACCGCGCCGAGCGCCGTATAACGGTGTCGAGAAAGGCCGCGGCGAGTAGCGAACCCGCCGCCGAAGTGAGCGCCACCGCCATTGCTTCGGATACCAGCGCGCCGATGATCGCCGTGCCGCCGGCGCTCGAGACGGACAACGCAATTGTCGAAATCAGCGGCGGCATCATCGACGCTTCGGCTATCGTCGATGTGCGTGTCGCCGGCCGCTCGGTGCCACTTGGCGCCGACGGCACCTTCCACATCCGCCGCGGCGTGCCGGTCGGCGACAGCGAGCTGGTGGTCAGCGCTCTTGATGAGTGGGGCAACGAGGCTACGAAACGGATCCGCATTACGCGCCGCGCGCCCGCCGCCGATGCCGCGGCGGCGCCACGCCAAAGCGCCGCGCTCGACTCCGGCACCGGCGATCGGCAGGCGCCGCGCATTCAATTGCCGGCCGATCTGGTGACCGAAAATCCCGAGATAAATATCGCCGGCAGCGTCACCGACGCTTCCGCCATCCTCGATTTGTTCGTCAATGAGCGCCCGGTCACACTGCGCGGCGATGGCAGTTTCCGCATAACCCGGCGCCTCAAGACCGGCGTCAACAAATTCACCTTCAGCGCCATCGACGAATGGGGCAACCGGGCGAGCGAGACCATCGATGTTCTGCGCAAACGGCTGGATTTGGCGCTCGGCGACTATCATGCCCTGGTCATCGGCAACAACGACTATAACAATTTGCCGAAATTGAATACCGCGGTGGCCGACGCCGAGGCGGTATCAAAGCTGCTTGAGGATCGCTACGGCTTCACGGTCACCAAGCTGATCAACGCGACGCGCTACGACGTCATCGGCGCCATGAGCGAACTGCGCGCCAGTCTCTCCTACGACAGCAATTTGCTGATCTATTACGCCGGCCACGGTATCGTCGACCCGGTGACCGAGCGCGGCTATTGGCTGCCGGTCGACGCCGATCAGGGCAATCCGGCCAATTGGGTGTCGAACGACGACATCACCGACATGGTGAAGGCGATTCCGGCGCGCCACATTTTAGTGATCGCCGATTCCTGCTATTCGGGCACGCTGGTGCGCGCCGCGCCGGTCACCTCTGAGACCTGGCAGGATCGCCGCGACTGGCTGAAGCGCATCGTCGGGAAACGTTCGCGCACGGCGCTCGCCTCGGGCGGGCTGGAGCCGGTGGCCGATGCCGGCGGCGGCGGCCATTCGGTGTTCGCCGCGGCATTGCTCGGCGTGCTGCGCGACAATACGGAAACCGTCGAAGCCCAGGCCTTGTTCGCGCCGGTGCGCAAAGCCGTGGTCTGAACGCCGACCAGACGCCGGTCTATTCCGACATCCGCCTCGCCGGCCATGATGGCGGCGATTTCATTTTCGCCCCGAAATAGGCGTCGGGTGGCGCTCCGCGCTGCGGCGCCAGGCGCCGATGCGCCGCGCCGCGATTGACGTTGCCCTGCCGTTGTCCTTACCTTTCCGCCTGAGAGGAGCGCGGATGAGCGAGGGCGAAACGAAGAGGCCGAAGCGGCGGCGTGCCGGCGGGCGGGCGGCGAATCTGCGCGGCAAGGGCGCCGCGATCGCGCAATTGCCGTGGTCCCTGCCGGTCAACCCGGACCGGCCGACCGAGCCGCTCGGCGAAGACGGCATCGCCGCCATCCATAATGGCGCCATGCGCATCCTCGAGGAAATCGGCATCGAATTCCTGCACCCGGAAGCGCTGGAAATCCTCGCCGCCGCGGGCTGTGAAATAACAGATGAAAATGTCCGCATGGAGCGCGATTTCGTCATGGCGCAGCTCGCTCTCGTCCCGGCCAGCTTCACCATCACGCCGCGCAACCCTGAGCGGCGTATCGAGATCGGCGGCCGGCGCGTGGTCTTCGGCAACGTCTCCAGCCCGCCCAACTGTTCCGACCTCGAGCGCGGCCGGCGCGCCGGCGAGCGCGAGAGCTTCCGCGATTTCGTCAAACTCACGCAATATTTCAACTGCATCCATTTCGCTGGCGGCTATCCGGTCGAGCCGCTCGATCTCCACCCCTCGGTTCGCCATCTCGATTGCCTCTATGACAAGCTGGTGCTGACCGACAAGGTGGTGCACGCCTACAGCCTCGGCAAGGAGCGCGTCGAGGATGTGATGGAGATGGTGCGCATCGCCGGCGGCCTGACCTGGCGGGAATTCGAAGAAGCCCCGCGCATGTACACCAACATCAACTCGACTTCGCCGCTCAAATACGACCATCCGATGCTCGACGGCGCCATGCGTCTGGCGCGCCGGCGCCAGCCCACCCTCGTCACGCCGTTTACCCTGGCCGGCGCCATGGCGCCGGTGACCATCGCCGGCGCGGTGGCGCAGTCATTGGCCGAAGGGCTCGCCGCCATCGTGCTTGTGCAACTGGTGTCGCCGGGCTGCCCGGTGGTGTTCGGCAGCTTCACCTCGAATGTCGATATGAAAACCGGCGCGCCGGCCTTCGGCACCCCGGAATATATGCGGGCGACGCAGATCTCCGGGCAGATGGCGCGTTATTACGGATTGCCGCTGCGCGCTTCCAACGCCTGCGCCGCCAATTGCGCCGACGCCCAGGCGGCCTGGGAAAGCGCGTTTTCGCTATGGTCGGCACTCTCGGCCGGGGCCCACATGGTCTACCACGCCGCCGGCTGGCTTGAGGGCGGCCTGTGCGCATCCTACGAGAAATTCGTCATGGATTGCGAAACCGTGCAACAGATGATCGCCTATATGAAGCCGGTCGGCACCACCGAAGCGGATATCGCCTTCGATGCCGTCAAGGAAGTCGGGCCGCGCGGGAATTTCTTCGACTGCGCCCACACCCTGGAGCGCTATGAGACCGCCTTCTACAGCCCGTTCCTCTCCGACTGGTCGAATTTCGAAAACTGGCGGGAAGCCGGCGCCGTGCAGACGCCGGAGCGCGCCACCCGCCTATGGAAGAAAATTCTCGCCGAGTTCGAGCCGCCGCCGCTCGACCCCGCCATCGCCGAGGAGCTCGCCGCCTTCGTCGCCCGGCGCAAAGACGAGGGCGGCGCGCCAACCGATTATTAGGTACGCCGACAACCCCAATGACAACCGGAATAAGCCCTTCTTCACGGCGCGTCCGCTCCCTTGGCTTGGCGCTCTAGCCGGAATGCAAGAAAGTGCATTCCGGTTGGTG
>PVBE010171680.1_pt1 | contig 10815 bp, 12 predicted proteins | sample 1631181 | NCBI WGS metagenome assembly PVBE01 (sample SAMN08397723, study PRJNA350692) | Marine metagenome, whole genome shotgun sequencing project. | isolation source: water | place: Pacific Ocean | collected 2012-04 | reverse complement strand
ATCTTATAATGCCGAACCTCTGGATCGGCGCCATTCCACTTATATAGTATGTCTGCCATTATCTATCTCTCTCTTCTAATACAGCGCTGAAGTGTCCGCAGTGTATCCCCATGTTGCCGTTTGATCGTCCATTGTGTCGATTGCTATACCTTTAGTTGTTAAGGCGTCAGCACTGCTGAATGAATTCCGACAACTCATACTAATCGTTGTAGTCATTTCATTGTCTCCACCTGTAGTGATGTCAGTAATCATGCCGTTAAGACGGATATGTAAATCTCTAGCTTGAGCTGGAGCGGCTGGAGTTTCTATGTGGTCTCCAAGGTTTCCTGAGTATGTCCCATCGTAGTAGAAGTTTATTTGAATAGGTGTTACAATCGAGGAGCCAGTTGAAAGCCCTGAGCCTCCAGCGGCGAAGATTTCCTGTAGATGTCTCAGTTGATTACGGTCGTTGTATCCACCGCCAGGTATGGTCACCGATGCGTCTACTGTAAATCCACCAACCACCATGTTTACTGGAAATCGTTCGTTGTAGTAGGTGTAGCTTACGTCTGATGTGCAGTCGATATTGAAGGACTCTATCGGCATGATAAAATTCTCTTCAACTGTTTCAGAAGAGGTATTTACATACTGTGCTACGGTAGAGGTCCAAGTGCTTCCTCCATCATTGACCATTGTTCCAGCACCACTAGAGACCGCAGTTAACCAAGATCCAGCTGTTTCTTTTAAAAGCACCTTACCTGCTATTGCACCTGCATCTCCTGAAAATGCTGTTAGGATTTCTACAATCGTTCCGTATGCGGCAGTCCCTATTTTATATTTAGCTCCAACTGTAGGTGCAGTTCCTGTGCCCGCAGTAATCGTCACTTCTTTTAATGGTGTCGTAATAACACACATACAATCACGCAATAAATAATTACGTCCATCGTCGAGCGTAAAGTCATCAGATCGAGTGCCTGTGTTGTAATTGGTAACGGCAATCCTTCCTGTGAATCCAGCGGATGCAGTGAGAGGAGTTGTCTGATCGGAGCTTAATGAAAAGCTGTTACAAACTGCATCGGACAATAGTCGGCTATCTGCACCTGATGCACTGATCTGTCTAACGACAGAAGCGTAGTATAGAGGTGAAGACCCTGCACCTTCTACCGGAGTCGTTAATTGTTTAACGCTATAATTACTACTGTTATTGTATTCCTTCGCTCCCGTTTGAAAGAAGGTTGATCCCACATGAAACAAGGACTTGTTTGTCGGTATGAAGTCCATATTAAATGTAGGAGTCTGTGTCCCTCTGTAGACAGAAGTTGACCCGCTATCTTCGTCGGTCTGCCCTGAGCTTAGACGAGGTAGGGAACTACAGTCTTGAACATCGAGGTCTACAACTTCCTGACCTGTCTCAATGTCAGGATTACCTGTTACTGCGACTCCATATATCTGATGCCCTGCGGATGTTCCAGCACCATTACGTTGACCTATTGCCGTTCCTACTGACCCAGATCCTATTCCAGTAGCAGATCCACCTTTAAAAAAATGTCCAGCACCTCCATGTTGAACTGCGCTGTTTGTATTGCTTGTTGGAGTTCCATCATTTTGATGCGATGCAGAATCAGTGGTCGCTCCACTTGATGCCGCTGTTGTTGTATCTAATAAGTCGAGCGGCCCTTTACGAATTGATAGAGCGTATCGATCTTCCCATAGTGCATGAATAGCCATTGTTTGTTTTCCTTCTATCTATTAGTAAAAGCCTGAGCTGGCTTTAGCGTCGTATCCCCACGTAGCTGTCAAGTCATCCATCAGGTCGATAGAGATTGCCTTGTTACTGAGATCGCCACTAGTATCAAATGTGTTACGACCGCTAAAGCTTATTGTTGTTGTCATTTCGTTATCGCCACCTGTTGTGACGTCTGTTATCACTCCGTTCACACGGATATGCAAATCACGGCTTGCTACTACCGCAGTAGGTATTGTAGTGTCTGTTCCTGGCGCATTTGAAACCGGAGTTGCTAACCAGTAAAACCCAATCTGTACTGGAGTTAATGCAGAAGAACCTGCTCCTGTACCTGCTCCAGCCTTAGCAAAGATGTCCTGTAGGGCATTGGCCGTATGATTACTGTTTCTACCGTCGCCTGGAATAGTTACTGAACCTTCAACAGAGAAAGAACCCATTACCATGTTGATCGGGAACTGGTTATTGAAGTAGGTATAACTGACATCAGAAGAACAATCGATGCTAAACGATTCGATCGGCATCAGGATATCGGTTCCACTGGTAGTGGCTATTGTGCACTGACAGTCTTGCAGTAAATAATTTCTTCCATCATCCAGTTTTACGGTTGGCTTAATGCTACCTGCAATAGCTGTATCCATATTAAAATTGGTTACGAGCAGACGACCTGTGAATCCAGCCGAACAGGTTAATGGAGTTGTTGAATCCGATGACAACGAAAAGCTGTTACATACCGCGTCCGATAATACGCGACTGTCTGCGGAGTCTGTACTTACCTGTCTCAGTAGCGATCCGTAATACGATGGGGCAGACCCTGCTCCTACTACTGGTGTTGTTAGTTGCTTATGATTTAAAGCACCTGTCTTTTCGGTTGCTCCAGATTGAAAGAAACAGGAGCCTACGCTAAACAGGCTTTTTGATGTCGGGATAAAGTCTACTGATCCAGTAGGAGTCTGCACGCCCCGATAAACCGTAGAGCCACTTAATGCATCGGTTGTGTCTGCATTCATTCGTGGCGTAGTGTATCCATCGGCTACATCGGTCTCTACCATCTCCTGTCCTGTTGACCAGTCTGGGTTTCCTGTTACCGCCAATCCATAAGCAATAGAATTGGCACCGGTCCCTGCGGCAATGCGTTGACCTATCGTAGCTCCGACATAAGCGGTTCCCTGATCGAGAGCGGATGTTCCACCGTAGAAGTGTCCTCGACCGCCTTTTTGTCTAGCGGCACCGTCACGGGTCACTTCATTGTCTGTCGGTACACCCGCGTCGGTGAAAGAACAGGCATCAGTAACGGTACTGGTGCCACCGCTGTTAGTTCTATCCCCAAGATCGAGTGGACCTTTTCGTATTGAGAGTCCGTATCGGTCCTCCCATAGTGCGTGAATCGCCATAGTATATCCTTATTTATTATGACGGAGCATGGCCGTCATCGATATGTTGCTCGAATAAAGCAAGTCATTGTTAGCCAGAGTTTGTGCGTGTGTTATTCCGTCAATTTGAGTGTCTCTGGCTAACCCATCCCAATTGACGTTCTTTTGTATTTCTTTCTTCACCACGTTCACCAAGTCCAGGTGGGACAAAAGCATTTGATCATTAGCTGTGCCTACCTGCGAATAAACATTTACAGAGAATTCCATATGCGGACTCTCTCTTCCAGCTGTCCAGCTTGGATCGTTTACGCCTTCCATTTGTATGGTTACCGATGGAAGCATCTTTGTAAATGATTCGTCCCATTCTTCTTTATGCACCGATCTTAGTTTGTTTGCACCGACATTCTTTAGTGCGTTTATCTTGTCGTAGACTTTCGTTATTACCGTTAGAGGAGCTGGGTTGTTGGTGATCGTAGCCGAAACCGTTCGAGCCGGAAGTGATTCCTCGCCCTGAAAGTTCATAACAACGCTGGCCGCTTCTCTGTCTTCTTCTACTTCTATTTCCTGAAATTCGACATTGAAAACGGTAGGATCTCCGTCGCTGTCCGGTACGGTTCGATTGTCTCTTATCTTTTCCATTGCCGCATCGGCATACTTGTGAACGTTGTATATGTCGTCTTTCCTCTGGACGTTTGCGACAACAACCATCTGCACTTGAAAGTCCACTGTCGCCAGCCCCGAAGATCGTATTCGATCGTACCGTTGCTCCTGTGGGAGTAGGGTGATTAGAGGTAGCTGAGTGATGGGAGGAAGTATCCCTCTCTTGATCTGCCGTATCCCGTACAGGGTATTCCCACTGGTTGTCTCTGCGGATAGCAGTGTCTTCAGGTTGGCAAGAAGATCTTTCATTGTTGTTTGATAGTCGGCCATTCACTTATCTAACTCGCTAACCTTTTTAGTTTTGTATTTCTACCTTTGCGGTTTTTGTCTCTAACTGATCTCGCCGCAGAAACTGCACTGGTAGCTTTTAAAAAGACCAATAGGTTTGTATCCTCTAATAGTCTGTTTGTTTTATCATCAAACCATTGTTCGATGGTTAACCCTTCGTCCCTTCTGATTTTACCTTTTCTTCCTTTAAGTTGACTGGCCAGCTTCCCAGATCCTGAGCTTAAAAAGTTGTGATAATCGTTAAGCGTAAAATCAATCTTACCTCCTCTACCCCCGACTAATCTTCTACCACGAGCGGCAAAACCTGATTGTTCTCGATACCCTTTCCCAACAAACTCTCCTCCGCGCTCTGTAGCCTCTGGAGTTCGATAACCTCCGAACGGCTGACCTGTAAGACTTGGAGATTCTCTACTTTTTGTTCGTGGAGTAAAACTTCTTTCGCCTCCCTCATCTGTTCTTGTCCGTGACTCAAAAGGCATAGACTTCTCTGTGAATTTTTTACCAAACATCGAAGCAAGTTTTATAAGTAGAAGAGTGAAGAGCTGAGCCTGTTCGGACAGATAAAAGAATTCACGTCCAGGAATCATTACTCCAGGCTTAGTTTCTGTCCGGTGGCTTGAAGGAGCATTGTGGACACCAAACTTTGCAAACCATTTCTTGCCTTTACCTTTAGATGTCGGTAAGAAAGAAACGACATTTGCACTGGCGCTGGTTACAAGCCGAATGCCTGACGTCCCTTTTGTTTTCATTCCAGTGGTGCCGTATGACTCCAGCTTACGAGTTGTCTGTTGAGTTACAGAACTAAAGAGCTCGCCTGTTTCAACCAGCGGAACAAAAAGGCTACTTCCACCTGTAGACTTGAATTGCGTTTGTATGTTGGTCTTAAAAATAGAATCATCTAAACGTTTTCTAGTGTTGTTCAGTGTTTCAACTTGTCCTGTTCGCTTACTAAACTTTTCAAACGTCCCTTGGATTCGTGTTTGATTAGGATTGATCTTTGTTTTATTTCGTATAGTGCCTTCTGCTAAAGGCTCCCATTTTGCTCCCTGTGAATCCTTACCGTCCTTGAAGTTCCTAGCGATCTCCAAACCAGCGTATGCTTCTATTTTCTTTTTAAGTCGTGCTCCAACCCTGCTTGCTCTTAGCGCCTTCGATGCTCTTCGTATCTCATCCGCATTAAGTAAATTTTCAAACAGGTCAACATTACGCGCATGAGTGCCTCTACCCGTAAGGTCAATTGAAACGCCGTGATCTGTAAGCATACGTATAGTAAATGGCATCTTAGTTAATCCATATCGGACCGATAAAGAATCCCAGTGTTCCACCACCCGAACGAGAATCAATCCATGGCGTAAGTTCATTGTCTACATATTTGCTTACATCTTTACCAACGACATCAACGTAGTAGGCTACACCTTCAGGAGAAACATCTCTTGCACTGAATGAATCCAACTGGAGTCCATCGTCCTCATAAGGTCTCTGTAGTCGTTCGACAATATCCTCGCCTTGTGTTTGAAAATCCTGTCCTCTCGATGAGACTGCATCACCGCCTTCAAAAGCGGATTTAAGTAACAGCCCTGTGGCGATTAATGCAGAAGCTGTTACGATGAGAGGCTTAGCTCGATACACGGCGACCTTAATTGTGTCACCTGAGGCGAATGTCCCGCTCCAATTTGCGGCTGGTAAAACGATATAGCTGTTTGTCGCAGTAAAATCAGATGACGTAGAACCTGTACCTTGTGAACCTGAAACTGTTCCAGACACTGAAAACGCAGTGGTTCCTGTAAACGTAATGGTCCACACTTCAGTCTTCGCGGTAGAGGCTACGGTAATATCCGATAACGACCCATCGCTACTGTTCGCGCTTATGTCATGATCAGGTACTGCAAAGGGAGCTTGTGGGGGTCCGTTGTACGGGGTATCCTCAACTTCGCTGTCCATTGTGTAGTAAGGGCGTAACGCATCGCGAACAATGCTGTCGGCTCTAAGTATATATTGACGCACTCTCGCATCATCGCGAACTGCGGTCGTAATATACTCTGACATATTACGCACATCCTGAATAGTAGATAAACTATCCTTAACTGCCATATCCTCGCCCGCCTCTGGCGGCTATGTTGAAACGTCGTTTTTATAATGCGGCTCGTCGAAGAAGACGCACCGCAACGGAAGAGCTTAGTTTGACACCTGACACGCAGTCAGGTAATTAGATTATTTCTACCATAACGCGAGCTCCTCCACCAGATATGGCTTCGAGGTACACTCCGTTATTTGCATCGACCCCATTCAGGGGTACTGAGACTGTAGTACCTGCGGTGGCGGCTATATCATACGCGATATAATCCGTTGATGATCCCGCAGTTGCATCAGTAATTGTGGCACGAGCCGCCGCGCTTGCACCTGCGGCTAAAACCACTGTTCCTACCCTACAGCCACTGGAAATAAATGCTCCCGTAGCTGTACGACTTGTCATTTGTGACACGTTCGACTCCTAGTAAAAAGAGAACCTCGGGGGCGGCGCTATGACGATCATAGCCGGGAGAGTGGGTACGATTTTTTTGCCAACCCCCGAGGTCTCAATCAGTTAACGTAATTCCTTACGCACCTGCGTTTTTCGCGACATAACGGTAGTCCGTTGCGCCGATACCAGCCATCGCACTTACGAAGAAGTTCGACATGATATCACGGCGAGGATCACCCTGATTCTGTACAGTTACCTGCGGACGCCAGTTCCACTGCATGCGGAATTGACGCGCTGGATCACCTAAGAACCAGTTTACCGTTGAAGGAAAGAACTGCGAAGTAACGACTTGCAACGCACCTTTGTACTGGTTGCGGTTACCCGACTGACCAGAAGCGCTGGCTGTATTATCAAAATCGAAATCTTGCAATTCGTAGAACTGAACCATCTGATCTCTCAGCTGGGTGTGTCCAAACACAACACGAGGACGGATACGGGCTGGGCGACCTTTTACTGTCTTCATGCCGTAAAGCAGATTCGACATCGTGCGGGTCTGTGTAATGTTCGGAGCCGCACCTGAACCTACGTTGTTGTCGTTGGTCTGACCGTCGACTGATGAGTGATCATCAGAATAGAGGGCATAACGTGTTCCACCGTAGACAAAAGCCTGTGAGGTGGACTCGCCAATTTCACTCCATGCCGTATCAGCCAAACGATACGCCATAAACTCTTCGAGTAAGTCAGCAATCATTTGACCACTATCACGGGCCCGAGAAAGCAATTCGCCAGTCTGATCGAACTTAACCATCTCTACGGTTAGACCAATGCCTTGACCGAATTTGTGGTTACGGATCTTGACGCGCTTTTCTGCCATGGTGGCCTCTGGGTATGGCTGACCTTCTTCCACATGACGTGGACGATCGGCATCAGAGAAACCAACAATATCTTCTTCGCGACGGTTTGAATCTGTTTCCGTAAACAAGCTACGGAGATCAGCTGTATCTACCTCATAAGCCTCAATGACTGTGGGTGAGATTAACTTACCTGTCGCATAAGGAAACTGAGATGAAACCATTTCCTCTTGAATCTCTTGGTAATCACTGTAACGTGCGTCGAAGTCACGACCTTTAGCACGTAATTGTTCTCCTACAAATACATCGAACATCTCACGGATCGAGAGCTCGTCTGGTTTGACCTTACCCTGGTCGATAAATTTCCCAAGGTCTTTGGCCGTGTTTTGCTGAGCTTCCTTCAGATCGCCCTGATTGTTCTGGTGCGCTCTGAAAAGCTCTTTTAGGTTAGCTGGCATAGTATTATTCTCCTTCCTATGCGTCTGTCCCAAAGAGCTTGCCGAGTGTTATGACGTCAATGATGACATCGAGGCGAGTCTTTGTGGTTCCGTATTCTGCCGAATGGGCTAACGTATTAGCGCCTCCATCGGCAACGACTTTATTTTTAGCGGTATATTTCAATCCATCTCCTACGTTGTACGTAGCAGAAGTACTGTCATATTGAACGATACCCTTTAGACCGACTACCGCTTGATCAGGCTCATCTTGGTCACTTATCGTACTGTTAAGCATGTAACCATGAAAAGTTGCATCTTCGGTGGCCGCATCGAGTAGCACAGTCGTGCTACTTTCATAGCTAACGAGGTCACCTTGACTTAAGGCTACTGTCGAGCCAACGGGCGCTACAATCCTATCAAGACTGCTGGCCGCTTGAATAATTCTGGGATCTGCCATTTTTCTCCTTTAGCCTCCCAATAAGAGCGCAAGTCGATCTTCGTCGCTGGGTAGCTCCGATTTCTCTACTGGCTCACTATTGTCAACGGCTTCAACAACCCCACGTCCTTCACCTGTTATTACAGGTGCAACTTGAGACTCTTTTCGCTCGTCGATCATTTCCTGAATGACATCTTTCTTTTCGGGGCCTAAGGCCACCAAGATGCCTCGAAACTTCTCAGACCTCTTTTCTTCGGGTAGGCTTTCGATCAGACCGTCGACCTCAGAAACAAACTGGGCCTGAAGTGCGGCCTGTTCGTATTCGTCAATCTTAGCCGTCGCTTGAGCCACGTCCTCTGTAAGAGAGGCCACTGAACTGTCAGCTTGTTCAAGCCTTGCTTCCAATTCAGCTTTTTCTTTGGCGAAAGTTTCCGTAACCTCACTTAATGCCTCTTCGGCAATAATGCGTGCGGTATCGGGATACTCCTCGCGGCAGGTTTTGACATCCATGCGCGGTTTCTCCTGTGCATGTGATTCGCAGACGTTGAACCGCCCTTTGGCGGCTGGCACCATAACAATGTCAACGCTGTTTAGTTTTACTACATTCTCCACGATGATACCTTCGTGGCCTTCGGCTTCACCTTCACTTACTTGCGCGTAAGCATCTATAGACAAGCCAAACAGATGATCGGCCCGTTCTTTACGGGCATATACAAGACGCTCTCTTAAGTAGTCACCATCAGGCTCATCGAAGATGTGAATCTTCGCACGCACCTGATTATTTTCCAGACGACCGCTTTCAATAGTTATAGCCCAATCACGAGGATCACGACCGTTGGTCTGACCATGATTGAAATAACCCACTACTTTTTCTTTACAGTGGTCTGCTATAGCTCCAATAGCTTTTTCGCCATAGTAGTGTCCGTTAAGAGACCAGCCCTGCTCGATTACTGTAACGTCATTTCTATCGCTACCGTTTTTAGTAGGCTCCAATACGCCTTCGCTAATTGGATTTCCTACAGCTTCACGGATACGATAGGTATTAGGAGGGAACTTTGAAGCTTCCTCTTCTGTCAGGGGAAAGATTCCAGGACCTAAAGATTTTTGCTCTTCGGCTTTTTCCTGAATCTTTTGCCACTCTTCTTGAGTGGGGGAACTTTCGTTGGCTACAACCTTTTTTTCTTCCGGTTCTGTCCAACTTGTATCTACATCTTCTGGATTCATAGTATCCTCTCAGACAAATTACCGGCTTGAATATTGTAATAATCGGTGCAAGTGCAATTATTATATTGCTTTAAGTGTATCATTGCTTGTCCTGATGTAGCTTAGTTGTTATATTAAACGATATGAATAACACATCTGTTGCAACGATTCACGAAGATCTGAACCATTCTATCGGTGGAGGATTCACTTCGCAGGGGTTAGTAGAGATTTATGGTGACGAGGGTGCAGGGAAAACAGCAACAGCGATCTCTCTGTCGCATTATGCCGAGGTAGGGTACATCGATTTAGATGGAACCTTTCCACACCAACTCGAACATATCGTCGGAAGATCGGATCAGCTTTTACTGTGCCAGCTGACTCCCGATGTGTCTGTCGAAAATCTATCGGAGATGGTTGAAGCGATGTGTAGCAATCTCCCAGTGGTAGTTATCGATCCGCTGGGATGTCTGGAATGGGAAAAAGTTGAAGCGTTAGGTCCGATACTTTCACGTATGTCCAAACAATACAATTGTTTAATCGTGTTGGTGAACCACGCTAATGCATTTAATGAATCCCCGAACGAACGCATCACCAGTTTTTACTGCAAGCAACGGGTGCAGGTTCAGAAGACAGAAGCAAACGAGAAAGGGATGCAGATAGAATTCAGAGTCACAAAGAATCTACTGTATCCTCCTTTTAAATACGGAACTATTGATATTCAATTTCAGGAAGAGGAGCTATTAAGATGAGAAAGGATGAAGACGGAAGAGTACTGCGCCGCAGAGAACGAGGCATTGCTGTTAGTATTTATTTCCCTAACCATATGAGGCCGGTGCTCGATCAATTATATGACATGATTGATGAAGGGCAACTATCGAGTGTAAGTCATTTTGTTTGTGAAGCGGTTAAAGATAAGTGGGAAGGAAAAAACAATGAACGTGTATGATTATCAGGAGCTGGAAAGACAGTCAAGTCATTTAAGAAAAGTTTTATCTCAAGATGATTTAACAGCTGGAATGTCTAACGCTATAATCAGAGAACAGTTCGGTGAATTTTTTCATCGTCAATATGGTGCGGTTCTAGGCGAAGTAGAAAGCACCGACAATAATATGCATTTCTTATTCAATACGTGGGCTTCGATGGTATCGTTGCCTGTATCAGTATGGAGTGGAGCCTGGGCGACTGTGTCGCATCATGTATAATCTAAGAACATGGAAACGAGAAGATGTAATTCTCCGACAGGAACTTCATTACGAGGATGAGTTAATTGCTCTACATGACACGATGATTCCTTTCAAAGAATCGGATACGATAAGAGAGCTCTCAGGTAGCGTTCAAGATTTGCGGGACCAGACCCATCAGCGAAATAAAAAAGGTATGCACGAT
>PVBE012364732.1_pt1 | contig 10817 bp, 13 predicted proteins | sample 1631181 | NCBI WGS metagenome assembly PVBE01 (sample SAMN08397723, study PRJNA350692) | Marine metagenome, whole genome shotgun sequencing project. | isolation source: water | place: Pacific Ocean | collected 2012-04 | reverse complement strand
TACATCATGCCGCCCATGCCGCCCATGCCGCCCATGCCGCCCATATCAGGCATTGCTGGTGCAGCTGAACCTTTTGGCTCAGGCTTATCTGCCACCATTGCTTCTGTTGTAATTAACAAACTAGCAATTGATGAAGCATCTTGTAGGGCTGTTCTAACAACTTTAGTTGGATCAACGATACCTGACGCAACCATATCAACATATTTTTCATTTTGCGCATCAAATCCATGATTTGCTTTGGTTGATCCTAATACTTTTGAAACTACAATTGATCCTTCAACTCCAGAATTTTCGGCAATTTGTCTGATTGGAGCTTCTAAGGCTCGTCTAACAATTCTTATTCCAGCATTTTCATCTTCATTTGAAGCTTTCATTTTATCAAGAGATTTAGTTGCTAAAAGAAGAGCAGTTCCTCCACCAGGAACTATTCCTTCTTCAACAGCAGCTCTTGTAGCGTTAAGAGCATCATCAACTCTATCTTTTCTCTCTTTCACTTCAACCTCAGTTGCGCCGCCAACTTTAAGAACAGCAACACCACCTGCAAGTTTAGCTAATCTCTCTTGAAGTTTTTCCTTGTCATAATCAGATGTTGTTTCATCAATTTGTCTTCTTATCTGACTAACTCTTGCCTGGATATCTTTTGTTTTTCCAGAACCATCAACAATAGTTGTATCATCTTTAGTGATACCAACTCTCTTAGCTGTTCCGAGCATATCGACAGTAACATTTTCAAGTTTGATGCCAAGATCTTCTGAAATTACCTGACCGCCAGTTAAAATAGCAATATCCTCAAGCATAGCTTTTCTTCTATCACCAAAACCAGGAGCCTTAACTGCAGCAACCTTCAAACCACCTCTAAGTCTATTAACTACTAGAGTTGCGAGAGCTTCTCCCTCTATATCTTCTGCTATAATTAAAAGAGCTCTACTTGATTGTCTACTGATTCAAGTATTGGAAGCATTGATTGAAGGTTAGATAATTTAGATTCATGTAATAAAATTAATGGATCTTCTAGTTCCGTAATCATTTTGTCTGCATTTGTAATAAAGTAAGGAGATAGGTAACCTCTATCGAATTGCATTCCTTCAACAACTTCAAGTTCTGAGTCCAAGCTCTTTGCTTCTTCAACTGTAATAACACCTTCATTACCAACTTTTTGCATAGCTTCAGCAATCATATTTCCAATTTCTGCTTCACCATTCGCAGATATTGTTCCTACTTGAGCAACTTCTTCGTTTGATTTAACTTTTTTTGATTTTTTCGTTAAGCTTTCGATAGCAGTTTTTACTGCTGCATCAATTCCTCGCTTAACATCCATTGGATTCATACCTGCTGCAACAGCTTTTGAACCTTCACTAACAATCGATTGAGCAAGGATAGTTGCAGTAGTTGTTCCATCACCAGCTTCATCATTTGTTTTAGAAGCTACTTCACGAACCATTTGAGCTCCCATGTTCTCGAACTTATCTTCTAATTCAATTTCTTTAGCAACAGTTACACCATCTTTAGTAGATCTAGGTGCACCAAAAGATTTATCAATTACAACATTTCTTCCTTTAGGTCCTAGTGTAACTTTAACTGCGTCAGCCAAGATATCAACACCACTTAGCATCTTTGTTCTTGCTTCGCTTCCAAAAATTACTTCTTTTGCCATTTTTTTTCCTCCAAAAATATTTTTATAATTAGCCGATTATTCCTAAAATATCGGACTCTTTCATGATTATTAAATCGTCACCACCAACTGTAACTTCAGTTCCTGACCATTTACCAAATAGAATTTTATCACCTTTCTTAACATCAAGAGCAGTTACCTTGCCATCTTCAGATTTAGTACCACTACCAACAGCAACAACTTTTCCTTCAGAAGGCTTTTCTTTTGCAGTATCAGGTATAATGATACCGCCAGGTGATTTCTCATCTTCATCTAATCTCTTAACTAATACACGATCGTGTAATGGACGAAATTTCATATTTTTTCTCCTAAATAAAAATAATTAAGTTTAAAACTCCCCCCAATTCTTTTTAAAAACTTTATTAGGTTTAAATTGGGTATAGCTTAGATAGTTATGATGACAACAAGTGTCAAGTGCTCATATAGAAAAAATACAAATTTTTGATGTTTTTTGATAAAATTTTATAAAAAACTGCATAATTTTTAGTAAATTTACATAAAATATGGTGAAAAATAGATAAATTTTGTAAAATTTTCTATAAAATAGAAAAATATGGACGAATATACTAATACTTGTTAGTTATTCTTATGTTCTTTTACATTTCAATAATTATAGGGATTATTTTACTTTCTTTTGGAGGTGATTATCTAGTCAAGGGTTCTAGCGGTTTAGCAAGAAAACTTAAAATCTCTCCTATGATAATTGGGATAGTAATAATAGGTTTTGGAACTTCAGTGCCTGAAATTTTTGTTGCATCTAATGCTGTAATAAATAATTCATCAGATATAGCTCTTGGCAGTATAGTAGGATCAAATATTGCCAATATACTTTTAGTGTTTAGTTTTGGCCTTCTTATAGCAAAGGACAATATACTAAAAGTTGTTTCGATAGGTGATATGTTTGTTATGTTGGCAGTAACTTTGTTGCTTTCAATATTTTTAATTGTTGGCTCAATTAAGACACCTCTATCTTTCATTATGATCTTATTACTACCAGTATATTTTTATTGTTCTTATAATTTTTTTAACAAAAATATTGAAATAGATGAAATTGATTTGAAAGATAATTACTTAAAATTATCTATAACTATTTTTGTTGGTTTCTTTCTTTTGTTCTTAGGCTCAGATATTTTTATAAAAGGCTTAAAAGATTTTGCCGTATATTATAATATTCCAGAAGCAGTTTTAGGGCTTACCCTTGCTGCAATTGGAACATCACTTCCAGAATTAGCTGTTACTTTCGCTTCTGTTAAAAATAAAGCGGAAAAGGTTTTATTAGGTAATATTTTGGGATCAAATATTATAAATGTTCTAGGCGCATTAGGAATTTCGTCTTTATTTGGCGCAATCATTGTTCCTGAGAATTTTTCTTTTATAAGTTTATACTATTTAATTTTTTCAGCACTGTGGCTATATTTATTAACACGAATCCAAACCAAGAAAATTTACCTTGGATCATTTGGTCTAGCTTTATATTTAATTTATATTATTTCTTTATATTAGAAAGGTTCATAAGGAAACACAGTTACAGTAGCACCCAAGTCTTGACCAACCGACTCAAATGCCGGAAATGCAGAATCAAGAAGTTTTTTAGGTGTCCATCCTTCCTTATCAACTAGACTCTTTATTGGCCTTGGTTGATTAAATAGAACTACTTCATTTCCTCTAACAGATAAAATTTGACCTGTTAATTTACAATCAGGAGAACAGAGAGCGACAACAGTTTGCGCCACTTGATCAGCGCGCATAGCATTTTTCATTCTTTCAACTCTTTCCTTAGATGCTTCATCTTTTATTGGGATAGTTGCAATCATCCTTGTCCAAGCAAAAGGAGCAATAATATTTGATCTAACATTTTTTATTTCATTCTCCATGGCTATGATTCTAGATAACCCTGCAATACCAAGTTTTGCAGCCGCATAATTGGCTTGACCAATATTTCCAATTAATCCAGTTGTTGATGTAAATAATACAAAATTTCCTTCTTCTTTATCTCTAAAATAATTGATGGCCGATCTACAAATATTATAACTTCCATTTAGATGTACATCTATTACAGCATCCCAGTCTTGATCATCCATTTTATGAAACATTTTATCTCTAAGAATTCCAGCTGGATTAACAATAGAATTTAGGCTGCCATAAGTATCTAAAGCTTGTTGAATCATAAATTCAGTACCTTTTTTTGAAGTAACTGAATCAGAGTTAGTAACGACTTCACCTCCATTTTTTTTGATTTCTTCAGCTACAAGTTCTATAGGGTTTTTATCGCCTTCATCACCTCCGGCAACTGACCCCCCCTAAATCATTTATAACTAACTTAGCTCCCTCTTTTGAAGCTAGAAGAGCCGTTTCCTTGCCAATTCCGTTAGCTGCACCAGTTACTAAAACAACTTTTCCGTCTAAAACACCCATTGAAAAACCTCATAAAATAAAAAAATTAATAAAATATGGATAAGAAATCATATATATATCATCTTACTATGTCAGATTTAAGTAAAATTATTAAATTTGCAACTGAACTCAATGAGAAAAGTACAGATGGCCTTCCTCCAGTTGATCAATGGAATCCTGAGCATTGTGGTGATATTGGAATGGAAATTAAAAGAGATGGCACTTGGTATTATATGGGCACTCCAATAGGTAGAAAAAGAATTGTAAAACTTTTTTCAAGAATTTTGAGAAAAGAAGATGATAACACTTATGTTTTAGTGACACCGGTAGAAAAAGTTTTAATTAATGTTGAGGATGCTCCTTTTATTGCAACATATGTTGAAATTCTGGGAGAGGGTAAAGAATTAAATCTTAAATTTAATACTAATGTAGATGATACTATTGTCGCCTCAAAAGATTATCCTATAAGAGTTGTCATAAACAAAAAAACAAATGAACCTTCGCCTTATATTTTAATTAGAAGGAATCTTGAGGCAAAAATATCAAGATCTGTCTTTTATGAATTAATCGAAATTGCTGAACATTTTAATGATAAGTTTGGTGTTTGGTCAGGCGGTAGTTTTTTTCCTTTTTCTAATTCAAAGGATGTTATTATTGATGAATAAGAAAACATGGAAAAAAAATATTACTAGTGCAATCGATCTTACGCCTCCGCCAAAAGAAGAATTAAATTTCTATCCTGGTAAAAAAAGTGACTTTGATCTTATTAAAGAGCCAAACGATAGGCTGGACCCAAAAAACTTGCGACTGGCATCAGTGCTTATCGGCATTACAAACACCGATAACCCCAGGGTGGTTCTTACTAAGCGTTCAATACATTTAGAGCAACATTCGGGTCAGATTGCTTTTCCAGGTGGAAAGGTTGAGAAAAATGAAACTGTTACTGAGGCAGCAATAAGAGAAGCAGAAGAAGAAATAGGTATTTTAAGTAATGAGATTGAGGTTTGTGGATATTTAGATACTTATGAAACTGGGACAGGTTATAGAATTTTACCAGTTGTAGCATTTGTAAAAGAAAAATTTACAGTAAATATCAATAAAGCAGAAGTAGATGAATTATTTGAAGTTCCTTTAGAGTTTATTTTAGATTCAAAAAATCATGTTCTTAAAAGTGGATTTTGGAATGGCGCTGTAAGACACTATTATACAATTAATTATTCTGATTATAATATTTGGGGAGCAACTGCAGGTATGTTAGTAAATCTTTTTGAAAGAATAAAAGCCAATGCTTAAAATTTTATATCATCTACTATATTTTCTTACACCATTCCTTATTTATTTTTTATGGGTAATTTTATCAAATAGTAATTTTACAAATAAAAAAACTTTCTGGGTTACATTATTATCAATTTTAATGTTTTTAATGAGTTTAGTTTTTTTTCGTCTTTCGGATACATCATCTAAAAATTTAGACTATATTCCACCACAAGTTATCGATGGCGAATTGAATGATGGATATTTTAAGGAAATCGATAATTAATATGGATTTATCTAATTTCTATCAAAACAAAGATTGTCAAAAGATTCTTAATATTCTTAATCACACCAACGAAACATCAAGGATAGTTGGAGGTTATGTTAGAAATTATCTCAGAAATATCGAAACTAAAGATATAGACATAGCTACAAAATTAAATCCCGATCAAGTCATTGAATTACTCTCTAAAGAAAAGATTAAAGTTGTCCCTACTGGTTTATCGCACGGAACAGTTAGTGCTTTTATAAGTGATCAAATATTTGAAATTACTACTCTAAGAAAAGATAGCAATCATGATGGACGTCGTGCAGATGTAGAATTTACAGATGATTGGGAGGTAGATGCATCAAGAAGAGATTTTACAATTAATGCTCTATATATGAATTACAATGGCGAAATATATGATCCCTTTGATGGTATATCGGATTTAAATAATGGCGTTGTAAAATTTATTGGAGATCCAGAAAAAAGGATAAAAGAGGATTATTTACGAATACTTAGATATTACAGATTTTTATCGATTTATAATTCTTCAATCGATAATAAAACAAGAAAATTAATACAAAAAAATGCTGATAAAATAATCAATTTATCTTCTGAGAGAGTTCACCAGGAATTTTTTAAGATTTTATCCAATGATAATTCTGGAAAAATAATAAATTTAATGAAAGAAGACGGAATACTTGATTTAATCTTTTCAAGCTCGGTCAATTTAAAAACTTATGATCGAATTATTGATATTGATAATGAACTTTTCTTTGATCAAGATATTCTAATTAAATTTTCTTCATTAGTTCCTGATAAAATTCAAAAGATTGAGGATTTAAAGTGTTTTGCTTTTTCAAATAAAGAGAAGAAAATAATTGATCTATTGATTGATCCCAATAATGAAATCAAAAGTTATCAATCTGTAAAAGAGGTTAGGGCAATTTTATATAATTTTGGAATTGATAATTTTACAAAGTTGACTCGACTATATTGGGCAAAAGATAAGAAGATTTCTAATATTTCTCAATGGAGAGCTCTCCTTGCTATGGGCCAGTCCTGGAAGGCACCTAAATTTCCTATAAGTGCAAAAGATATTTTGCTACTTGGTGTACCTGAAGGACCTTTAGTAGGAGAAATTTTAAGTGAAGTAGAAGATTGGTGGATAGAGTCAGATTTTATAGATGATAAAGCTTCTTTATTTGAAAGAATCAAGGCAATTGTAGGTGCTAAAATTTGATGTTAAAAATGTCGCACTTCTCAATATTTTCTTTACTTTCTTGTTGAGATATTAGATACATCAAGCATCATTTATTTAAGGGGCCCTTTATGTCTGATACTTTAGACGATGATAAACCTACTAGACGTGATTTTTTGTACATAACTACCGGTGCTTTTGGTGTAGTTGGTGCTGCTTCTGTTGCATGGCCTTTAATTGATCAGTTAAATCCAGATGCTTCTGTGAAAGCTGTTTCAACGATTGAAGTTGATATATCCTCCATTGAACCAGGTAGTTTTTTAAAAGTAGCTTGGAGAGGTAAACCTATATATATCAGAAGAAGAACTACTGAAGAGATCGCTGAAGCAGAAAAAGATGACAACCTGAACTTACCGGATCCTCAAAAAGACATAGATAGGGTTCAGAAAAAGGAATGGTTGGTTGTTGTAGGGGTTTGCACTCATTTGGGGTGTATACCTATAGCTAATCAAGGAGAGTATGAGGGGTGGTTCTGTCCTTGTCATGGGTCACATTATGATATTTCTGGTAGAATTAGAAAGGGTCCAGCTCCAACTAATCTTGAGGTACCTCCTTACGAATTTGTTAGCGATAGCTTAATAAAAATAGGATAATTATGGATACTGATTATAAATATGAACCAAAAAATGGACTAACAAGGTGGCTTGACTCAAGACTTCCTTTGATGCGTTTTACAAGTGAACATGTTCTCCAATTTCCAACACCCAAAAACTTAAATTATTTTTGGACATTTGGATTTATTCTTACGATGTGTCTTGTAACTCAGATTATCACAGGCATTATATTGGCGATGCACTATGCGCCATCTACACTTCTTGCCTTTGATAGTGTTGAACATATTATGCGAAATGTTAATTATGGATGGTTAATTAGATATATGCATTCTAATGGAGCATCTATGTTTTTCTTAGCGGTTTTCATTCATATGTTTAGAGGTCTTTATTATGGTTCATATAAAGAACCAAGAGAAGTTATATGGATACTAGGGTGTATTATATATCTCCTTATGATCGTAACCGCCTTTATGGGTTATGTGCTTCCTTGGGGACAAATGAGTTTTTGGGGAGCAACAGTGATTATTAATCTTGTAGGAACCTTACCATTAATAGGTGAATCACTTACCCAAATGTTACTTGGTGGTTTTGCTGTAGATAATCCTACTTTAAATAGATTTTTTAGCCTTCATTACCTTCTACCTTTTATAATCTTTGGAGTAGTTTTGCTTCACATATGGGCCCTTCATGTTCCAGGGAATAACAACCCAGTAGGACTTTCAGTTCAAGGAAAACAAGACACCGTATCTTTTCATCCTTACTATACCGTTAAAGATTTTTTCGCTTATACGGTTTTCTTACTGCTATTTTGTTATTTCATATTTTATAATCCTAATGCATTAGGTCATGCCGATAATTATATTGAAGCTGATGCAATGGTAACTCCCGCACATATCGTCCCTGAATGGTATTTATTACCTTTTTATGCAATTTTAAGAGCAGTTCCTGATAAATTGGCAGGTGTTCTTTTGATGTTTGGTGCTATTGCAGTTTTATTTTTCCTTCCTTGGTTAGATACTGCAAAAGTTAGATCAGGAAGATACCGTCCTATATTTAGATATTTTTATGTACTTTTTGTTATTGATTGTTTGATCTTGGGATATCTTGGAGCGCAAGTTCCTGAAGGAATATATCTTTTCCTATCAAGGGTTACTACAATTTATTATTTCGCTTTCTTTTTATTAGTGCTCCCTGTCTTAGGCAGAATTGAGAAGGTGAAACCTATGCCTATTGGTATATCTAATTCAGAACTAAGCACAGACATGGTTGCAGCAGAGTAAGGTGATAAATTGTTAAATTTTATAAAAATAAAATCTTTAATCTTAATAGCTTCAGTTTTTTTTGTATTAAGCAATGAAGCTTACAGTGCTGGCGGTGAGACATATGATTTAATTAAACCTGGATTTTCATTTGAAGGTCCCACAGGAACTTATGATAGAGAGCAACTACGAAGAGGATATCAAGTATATAGAGAAGTTTGTTCGTCTTGTCATAGCATGAAACAATTAGCTTTCCGTAATTTAAGTCAGAAAGGTGGCCCTGAATATACAGAAGATGACGCAAAAGTATTTGCTTCAGAATACACAATAATTGATGGATTCGATGATTACGGAGATCCAATTGAAAGGGCTAGAATTCTAAGTGATCGTTTCCCTAATCCATATGATAGTAAAGAAGCGGCAAAAGCTTCTAATAATGGTGCTTATCCTCCAGATTTATCATTGATAACTAAAGCTAGATCAGGCGGATATAATTACATTTATTCTTTACTTCAAGGGTATGGTAAAGAAATTCCTGCGAACATAGAAATAAGTGATACCCTTAGTTATAATCCTTGGTTTCCTGGTAATGGTATTGCAATGTATCAGCCTTTATATGAAGAATCTGTAGAATATGAAGACGGAACCTTTGCTTCTATCGAACAAATGTCTGCAGATGTAACAGCTTTTCTTGCTTGGTCTGCTGAACCAGAGATGGAAGAGAGAAAGAGGCTAGGATTTATTGTTATGAGTTTTTTAATTATATTTGTTTTATTGATGTTCTTTACGACGACAAGATTGTGGAAAGATGTTCACTGATTAAACATTAAATCTAAAGTTCATTATATCACCATCCTTTACAATGTATTCCTTGCCTTCAGATCTTATTTTGCCGTTATCTTTTGCTTCATTGAAGTTACCTATAGAATTTAATTCATTGTAGCTGATTGTTTCAGCTCTAATAAATCCTTTCTCAAAATCAGTATGAATTTTCCCCGCAGCTTGTGGCGCAAGAGAACCTTCTTTAATTGTCCAAGCTTTTGTTTCTTTTGGCCCAGAAGTAAAAAAAGTTATTAATTTAAGAGCTTTGTAACCCTCAATAATAAGTTTATTTAAGCCAGGTTCTTCTAGACCTATAGTATTTAAAAATTCGTTTTGCTCTGATATTTCAAGAAGTGATAATTGACTTTCAATATCAGCAGAAATATTTATTTTTTTTAAGCTTTTCTCTTTTAGGTAGCTTTCAACTAAATCAATATAACTATTTTGTTCAGTTATGGATTCTTCGTCTGTATTACAAACATAAATTGTTTCTTTATTAGTTAATAATTGGAATTCTCTAATATATTTATTCTCATCTTCATCAAATTCAGTTTTCTTAATTAAATTACCTAAATTTAAATTTCTAATTAAAGTATCAATTAATTTCAGTTTTTTTGGGGCGTCCTTATCTCCACCTCGTTCTTTTTTCTCTAAATTAGCGATCCTGTTTTCTAAACTTTCTATATCAGCTAAAAGTAATTCTGTATTTATTGTCTCTATATCTCTTATTGGATCGATACTTCCGTTTACATGCGTAATATTTTGGTCATCAAAACATCTAATGATATGTGCTAAAGCATCAACTTCTCTTATATTTCCTAAAAACTGATTACCTAGTCCTTCTCCTTTAGATGCACCTTCAACTAATCCAGCTATATCAACAAAGGTGATCCTTGTTGGAATAGTTTTATTTGATGAACTTATTTTAGTCAGATTTGATAATCTTTCGTCTGGAACATCTACCTCTCCAACATTAGGTTCAATTGTACAAAATGGATAATTTTCTGCTTGTGCTTGAGATGTTTGCGTTAGAGCATTAAATAAGGTAGATTTGCCAACATTTGGAAGGCCAATTATACCGCACTTAAAGCCCATTTATTTCATGTTTGACTGAAATTTTTTGATATTGGTATCAATAAGAAGATCAAAGTTCTTAACTATTTTAGTTTGTATTTTTTCAAATTCTTCATTTTCTTCTTTTGAAAAATCTCCAAGAACATGCCCAGCAACTTTTTCTTTATCGCCTGGATGGCTGATCCCAATTCTTAAACGTACATAGTTATTTCCAATATTTTCATCTATAGAGGCTAAGCCATTATGTCCTGCATTACTTCCG
>PVBE010900747.1_pt1 | contig 10817 bp, 6 predicted proteins | sample 1631181 | NCBI WGS metagenome assembly PVBE01 (sample SAMN08397723, study PRJNA350692) | Marine metagenome, whole genome shotgun sequencing project. | isolation source: water | place: Pacific Ocean | collected 2012-04 | reverse complement strand
TGAGGCCGAAGATACGGATGCAGTCGACCTGCCGTTCAACTTGATTCGTCCTGCCAGCCATGCTGAATATTATCGTCGAAGATCGAACACAGGAGAGTTGTGCCTACTTGACAGAGGAGTCCAGATACGAAGACACGAAGGGCACGAAGCTATGGCCTTCAAGGGATCCTGAAGACAACGCCATCTGCTCCCAGATATCCCTCCTTCGTTACCTTCGTGTCTTCGTGTCTTCGTGTTGAAGAAGATCTCTATTCCTCGTCCATGTACGGGTACCGGTAGTCGGTTGGGGGATCGAACGTCTCCTTGATCGTGCGGGCCGACACCCAGCGGAGCAGGTTCAGCATGGAACCGGCCTTGTCGTTTGTGCCGCTGGCTCTCGATCCTCCGAAGGGCTGCTGGCCGACGACGGCGGCGGTGGGCTTGTCGTTGATGTAGAAGTTGCCGGCCGCGTACCGGAGTTCCCTATGGGCGTCGTTGATAGCGCTGCGGTCTTCGGAAAACACGGCTCCGGTCAGCGCGTAGGGAGAGGTGTTGTTCACCAGTTCCAGGGTTTGCTGCCATTCGTTTTCGGGATAGACATACAACGTGACGATCGGGCCGAACAGTTCCTCGCACATCGTGCGGTAGTCGGGGGATTTCGCCTGGATCAAGGTCGGGCGGATGAAATACCCGACCGAATCGTCCACTTCGCCTCCGGCCAGGATGTCGGCGTCGGTGGAGGATTTCACGAAATCCAGATAGCCGCTCAACTTGTCGAACGAAGCCCTGTCGATCACCGCCCCCATGAAGTTGCTGAAGTCGGCGACGTCACCCATGGCAATTCCGTTGATCTGATCGACGAGGTTGTCCTTCATTGCCGGCCAGAGGTTGTCCGGAATGTAGATCCGGGACGCGGCACTGCATTTCTGCCCCTGATACTCGTACCCTGCCCGAACGATGGCGGTGGTGACGGCGTCGGCGTTAGCGCTCGGATGCGCGATTATGAAATCCTTTCCACCGGTCTCTCCAACGACGCGAGGGTAGGACCGGTACCCCTTGATATTTTCTCCGACGGTCTTCCACATTCCCTGGAAGGTCTCGGTCGAGCCCGTAAAATGAACTCCCGCCAGGTCTGGATGGGTCATCGCCGCGTCTCCGACTGTTGCTCCGCTTCCGGGAACAAAATTAATCACGCCGGGGGGCAAGCCGGCGGCTTCAAAGAGTCGCGCCAGGTAATACCCGCTGTAGACAGTCGAACTGGCACATTTCCAGACAACCGTGTTCCCCATCATCGCCGGGGCCGTGGGGAGATTCCCTGCGATCGAAGTAAAATTAAACGGGGTGACCGCAAAGACGAACCCCTCCAGGGGCCTGTAGTCCAGGCGGTTCCACATTCCAGGGCTCGACAGCGGCTGGTCGCCGTAGATCCCCTCAGCGTAGTGGGCGTTGAAACGCCAGAAATCGATCAGCTCGCAGGCGGCGTCAATCTCCGCCTGAATCGGGGTCTTGCTCTGGCACAAGACAGTCGCGGCATTCAACGTCTGCCGCCAGGACCCTGCCAGGAGTTCGGCCGCCCTCAGGAAAACGGCCTGCCTGGCATCTATGCTCCAGGACGCCCATTCCTTGTGGGCTTTCCCGGCTGCTTCGATCGCCTGCGCAACTTCGCCCGGGCCCGCCTTGTGCCACTTCGCGAGAACGTGACCGTGGTTGTGTGGAATCACCTGAGTGCCCAGATCGCCGGTCCGAACTTCCCTACCTCCGATCAGGATCGGGATTTCGATTTCTTCGGCCGCCATGTCGGCAACCTTCTTTTTCAGGGCAGCCCGCTCCGGTGTGCCGGGAGCGTATGAAAAGACGGGTTCGTTTACAGGGGCAGGCACGTGGAAATGACCATTCATGAGAACTGCTGTCTCCTATTAAATATGGCGGCGGTCTCCGACCATCGAATTAACGGATTCTGGCGCTCCAGGCGCGCGGCCTACGTCAGGCGCAAAGGAAGTATTGTCTCACATATTGATCTCGCCAATGAGCGGTCGGGACCCGGGATCGATCAATCCTCTTTCTCGCTTGACTCCGGCGGCTGGAACAATACAATTGGCTCCTAGTTATCACTTTAATTGAACCGAAAAGTCGAACTCCGTAGTTGAAGTAGGAAGGAGGAGGCACTATGTATTTTAGAACTTTCGCTGCACTGACCGCCGTCGCCCTATTATTGGGCTGTGGCGGAGACCCCGGGTCGCGTGCGGTCGTCGATGAGGCAATCGCTGTGATGGGCGGTCTCGACAAACTCGAAGGCGTGGAAAGCATCGTTCGCAGGGGTAGCGGCAGCCGCACCATGATCGGGCAGGTCCGCACTCCGGATGACGCTCCCACGGCAGCCAACCTCACCAATTATACCGAAGCGCTCGAATTCGCTGGAGGCCGTGCCCTGGTCGAATACGATCTCGAATTCGGGGCATTCCAGCAACACAGACGGGAAGCGGTCACAAAGCACGGTCGGGGCATCGACGCCACTCCGGTCGGATACCAGATGGTCGGGGAGCGGGGAGCGGTCGTTTCGACCGGTGCCCTTCTGAGCTATTCGGCCTTCGATACTCCTGCCATGGCTCTCCAGCGCGATGTCTTGAACCTCATGGTGATGGCGAATGAAGAAACGCGTGCATCGACTCGAATCGCGGTCGCGACTGATTTCAACGGCATTCCAGTACGGCGCGTGGAGATCGAATTCAAGGGGCAGAACGTCCAGCTGTTCTTCAATCCGGAAACGAGTTTCCTTGTCGGCTTCGAGGTAATGGAAACCGATCCGTTTCTCGGCGACGTTCCCGTCCAGTACGTGTTCGGGGGTTATCGGGATGTAGACGAGCTGCAGGTGCCGCACGAAATGAGAATTCTCAAGGACGGCGCCGAGGTGGCGAACATGCGGTACGACTCGATCGGCCTGAACGAAATGCTGCCTGGAACCGATTACGCGATCCCGGAGGAGTTGGCCGAACAGGCCGAGACGGCTTCCGAGCGCGAGTCCGTACCGATGGAATTAACTCGTTTGTCCCGCGGCGTCTACCAGGCGGTTGGTTTCTCGCACAACAGTATGGTCGTGGAGTTCCCCAGCTACCTTGTGATCGTCGAGGCTCCTCTCAACGAGATCCAGACGATCGCGATGATCCGGGCGGTCCGCGAAGAGTTTCCGCTCAAACCGATCCGTTACGCGGTAGCCACACATCCACACCCGGACCATGTCGGCGGACTCCGACGGCTGGCTTCGATCGGTGCCACGATACTGGTGGAGCAGCGTCACGAGGATACCATCCGGGATGTGATCGAAGCCCGGCACGGGTACGCACCCGACAGTTTGCACACGATGGCAAACACGCCGGGGAGGAGCGGCGACATCGGTACGATCGAAACCTTCAGCGGTCAACACGAGCTGACGGACGGTAACCGAACCATGCAGCTGTTTGCGCTCGAAGATACGTCTCACGTAGTTCCGATGGTGGTGGCCTATCTGCCTGCCGACAGGATCCTCTTCGAAAGTGACCTGTATACACCGGGATCACCGGCTGCGACGCCCGACTCGACAAGCCTGTTTGAGTCGATCGAGGCGCTCGAACTGCGGATCGATACTATTGTTGGGGGCCATGGGGCCACTGCGGAGTTCAGTGAGTTAGCGGAGGTTTCGAAGGGTTCCTGAGGACTCTTTCGAGGATCAACTTGATGGGGCTCGGGCATGCCGGGCCCCATCAGGTGTTACAGAAACTCAGGGATTGGCCAGAGCGCGCCGGGCTTTTTCGACGATCTCGTCCAGACCCGTCAGGTTCCCACCGTGGTTGGCCCTGTAGATGGTTTCCAGTATGCCGCGAGAACGGGCAGAATACCCCCCGTTCAGGAGCGACGATTTCGCGAACGCATCCATCGCTTCCGCAATCTCGTCCGTCTTCAGGAGGCTGTCGCCGATATAGTAATAGGCTTTGTCGTTGCGGGGTTTGAGGCCCAGCGCAACGGTGAACTCCTGGATAGCCACAGCGTGCCTGCCCGCTTCGTAGGAGGCACGTGCGACTGTTTCCTGAAGGTACACGCGCATATCGCTCCATTGTGATCGGGAAACACCCTCTGGAGCCGCGGACAAGCCGTTCATGAGGGTCTTGGCCACTTGGGAAGCTTGGGGAAACCTTCCGGCCTCGTCATGCTGTCCCACCAAGGCGTAAGAATAGCTCCAGGACTGTTCGATCGGAGCGTTCTTGATCACGATCGCGCCAAACTGTGTCGTCTTGGCCACATTGCCCAGTTGCTGATAGGCCTGCGCAAGCGAAATGGCGACATCGAGAACGGGGTTGATGGCATAAAACCTCTCGCCGTATTTCGTCACCTCCTGATGGTCCCCGGCCGGTACCGCGGCGGACCAGGCAAGGGCCAGCGGGACAAGATTGTCAGGCGTGGTCGCAGCAAGCCACTTGTCTGCCAATTCATAGACCTTGGCCGAGGGCCCGGCAGCGCTAACGGCGGACAAGTTGTCCTGTAAACCTTTGAGGATGGACGTTTCCAGCCTTGCGTCTGGTTTCTCGGCCATAAAGGCCAGAAAGGCGTCAAACTGGGCGGCTGGCTCGGCAATCTGCGTTATCTCCGTATACTTTGTGTAGTCTTGCCGGTACGCCTCATCGGCATCCTGTTGTAGGGGCAGTAACAAAAGCAACACCAAGGTTGCGTACATGGGCACCTCCAGAAATCTCTCCACAAGAATCTAGCCACATATTAAAACATGCAATGCGGCGGAAGTCCAACAGGGTAAAACAGAGTTTTTTCCCTCGCCGAAGCCTTCACGAACGGGCGTCAATCGATCCCGATGCGGTACGATGAATTGCTCACGTAACAATTAGACGTTTTCCGGGAGAAGAAGTTGAGCAGAAACCCCATTTATAGGGGAAGGCATGGCGGCGGCGAACCAGGGAAAAAGGTTCCGCCCAAACAGGCCTTGCGGGAATTCCAGGATCTGATCTGGCCGCGGAGAGGGTTGCTGGGAGGTGGCCTGGTCCTGGTCCTCATCAACCGGGTGGCGGGTTTGGTCCTGCCGGGATCCGTCAAGTATCTGATCGATGACATTGTCACGCCGGGCAACCTTGCCCTGTTGACGCCCCTGGTAGTCATCGTGGGGCTCGCGGTCCTCATACAGGCCACAACCTCGTTTGCACTGACCATGCTTCTCAGCATCTCGGCCCAACGCCTCATCACTGACATGCGGGTCAAGATACAGAGACACGTGGGCCGCTTGCCTATCCGGTACTTCGATCAGAACAAGACCGGCGCCCTGGTCACCCGGGTGATGTCCGACGTTGAAGGCGTCCGCAACCTGATCGGAACGGGGTTGGTGAATTTCCTCGGGGGCCTTCTGACGGCCGGCATGGCGTTCGTTCTGTTGATGCTGATCAACGTCCCTCTCACCCTGGTCAGCCTGGGTTTCATGATGGTCTTTGGGTTGATTCTGAAGAAAGCCTTCGGAACGATCCGGCCGGTGTTCCGGGAACGTGGAAAGATTCGCGCGGAAGTGACCGGCCGGCTGACCGAGTCGTTCGGTGGTATTCGAGTCGTTAAGGGCTTCCACGCCGAAGAACGGGAAGCTGCCACCTTCAGCCAGGACGCCCTCCGGTTATTCGAAAACGTCAAGAAGACGATGAAGGCAACCGCGATGGTCGGGTTTGCTTCAACGCTGTTGATGGGGATGGTCAGCATGGCGGTCATGATCGTCGGTGGCCGACAGATCATAGCCGGGAACATGAGTGTCGGGGACTTCTTTGCTTACACGCTGTACATGGGTTTCATGGTCGCCCCGTTCGTCCAGGTCGTCTCGATCGGCAGCCAGTTGACTGAGGCCGTCGCGGGGCTGGATCGAGTCCGCGAGGTTCTGGCGGAAGTTCCCGAGGACGTCGACGCCGATCGCGTGTGTCAACTGAACGAGATCAACGGCCATATCGTTTTCGACAACGTGAAATTCGAATATGATCCCGGCAAGCCGGTGCTCCACGGTATCAGCCTCGAGGCCAAACCCGGCGCCGTCACCGCCCTGGCGGGCTCGTCCGGTTCGGGGAAGAGCACTCTCATCACCCTTGTAGCGGCTTTCGCGAAACCGATCGAAGGTACTGTGTGGGTCGACGGCGTGGATCTGGCCACTGTCCACCTGGACTCGTTTCGCTCCCACCTGGGAGTTGTCCTTCAGGACAACTTCCTTTTCGACGGAACGATCCGCGACAACATCCTTTTTGGACGACCCGACGCATCAATGGAAGAAGTCGAAGAAGCTGCTCGTGTGGCCCGGGTAGACGAATTCGCCATCCAGATGTCGGACAAGTACGAAACGATCATCGGCGAACGGGGGGTCAAGCTCTCGGGAGGTCAGCGCCAGAGGGTCGCAATCGCGCGCGCGATCCTGGCAAACCCCCGGATATTGATACTCGACGAAGCCACCTCCAGCCTGGACTCGGAAAGTGAAGCCTACATTCAGGAAGGCCTGGCCGCCCTGATGAAGGGTCGGACGACTTTTGTCATCGCCCACCGCCTCAGCACGATCCGGCGCGCCGATCAGATCCTGGTCCTCGAAGACGGGTTGATTGCCGAACGCGGCACGCACGACGAACTGCTGGAAGGCCGGGGGCGCTATTTCGACCTCTATACACGACAGGCGGGCCTTGAAGCCAACCGCTTCATCAACCCGGGAGAAACGGAAACGGAAGTACCTGAAGAACAAACCAAACGCCCGGCTGGAGAAGCCGCGCCGCTGTCGATACTCAGTCCCCGCAGAGACTAGTCTGGGCTGCCTCGACCCGTACATTTCACAAGCCAGAAATTCTTTTTTAACACGAAGACACGAAGGACACGAAGAAACTGGGTCTTATGAACTCATATTGCATTGCCTTCGTGGCCTTCGTGGCCTTCGTGTCTTCGTGTTGAAAAAAATGTACGAGGAATCCGGTTGTAGATCTCAGGCGACACCGGCAAGGCAGGCTATCGCTGACACCGGACTCTCATCAGGGGGGATCTGCCGGTTCCGGCTTCTGTGCCATATATGAATCCATCGTTTGTATAGGCGATGGCTTCCTGTTGTCGCAGCTGAACCAGTTCGACTTCTCGATAGTCAATGCCCTCGACGAGATTTCTGTCCAGATTCAGAGCAGGGTCGGACACATCGATCTGGAATTCAAAAGCATTCTCATACGTCAGGACTAACATCCGGCGCCCGTCCGGTGAAATGTCCAGTGCGGTTACCAGGCGGTTAGGTAAGGTGTCGGAAAGTCGGCGGAAGTCGATCGGTGCGACCGGAACAACCGTTTCGACGCGCCCGCTGGGTTCCATCCAATACTCGGCTGCCAACCGGAACAATTCGGCATAGGGTTGGGAGGCAGCCGGAAAGAACTTCCGGGTCATTATGAACACGTCACCGCCCGGATGCACCGCCAGCGCCTCGACGTCCCTGGGACCGTCCGGATAGCGGAAGCGGATTCGGACAAGAGGTTCGATGAGCGCGGGAAACTGCTCGACCTCCTCGATGATGATCATCTCGACCGAATCACGGTCGGCGGCATTGTCGCCTGTATCCGCAATAAACAGGCAGGAATGATCTCCACACGGACCCAACGCAACGTCTTCCACATCCCGACCTTTTGCACCCGCAACCTGGACGGCCTGTACCAGCCTTCCGGAAAGGTCGGTAATGTACAACGTTGTTGCGGAATCATCGACATGATAGAGACGGTTCTCGAACTCGGATGAAGCCTCCAGTCCGCTCGCTTCATCGAGGATTCGCCGATCGAGTTCGCCGATTTCCTCTGCGGCTCCCCAGGCCGGACACCGCGTCGCCTCAGTCGTCTGCATCGCCTTCCCGGCGACAGGAAAAACGAACAGGAACATCCATGTGATCGTCAGGATTCTCACGGCAGGTTTTCGATAGTTATCGGGTCAATCTCATCGGCCGCTACAAAACCGAAAACCCTGGAATAGAAATACAATTCGACTTCGAGCGCCCTCTGAATATTTGCAGCTTGCCGGAAACCGTGCTGCTCCCCGGGGAAGGTGATGTAAGCGAACGGCAGGCCTTTCTCTCTCAGCACCTCGGCCATCACCTCGGCCTGGGCGGGGGGGACGACCTTGTCTTCCAGGCCCTGGAGCAGGATAACGGGTGTGGACAATCGCTCCGCGTGCTCAATCGGGGAACGCTCGGCATAAACCGCCGACGCCTCCGGATAGGGACCGATCAAACCATCCAGGTATCGAGATTCGAATTTGTGCGTGTCGGTGGCAAGGCCCGACAAATCGGCGACTCCATAGTAGCTGGCACCCGCCGTAAACACATCGTGAAACACAAGGGCAGAGAGAGTGGTGTACCCGCTGGCACTCTTACCGCGAATGGCCATCCGTTCGGGATCCGCATCGCCCCTGCCTACCAGGTATGCGGCGGCGTTCAGACAATCGTCGGTATCCACGATGCCCCACTTCCCATCCAGCCGTTCCTTGTAGGCCCGCCCGTAGCCGGTACTGCCGCCATAGTTGACATCGACGACGCCGAAACCCCGGCTGGTCCAGAACTGGATGGACAGACTGAGACCGGACGATGTCGATGCGGTCGGCCCGCCGTGACTGGTCACGATCAACGGCGGCCGATGGTCCGACGGGTCATGATCCTTATTCGCAGGCGGATAGAAGAACGCGTACGCGGTTCGATCGCCGGACGTCGGGAACTCGATGTGAGCAGGTCGGGACAGGTAGCCGGGATCGATGTCCAGTTCAAGGCTTTGCTTCACCACCTCCAGCCGTCCCGATCCGACCTCCGCCATCACGACCTCGGGAGAGCGTGTGGGAGACGAACCGATCAAGGCCAGCCTGTCCCTGCCGTCAGTCACCAGCCACGTGATGGAGGTGTAGGGCAAATCCAGTTCCCGGACGTACCCACTTTCTGCATCGATGATGGCAACAAAATCGGATCCGTCCCGGGTGTGGAGGGCTGCTATGCCGTCACCGAGGGACCCGTAACGGGAAAGTCCGAAAACCCACTGGGGATAGCCGAATTCAGCCTCCATGGAGGTGATCGCCGTGGTGGTTCCGTCGCGCTCGACATACAGGTTCCACCACCCGGTCCGGTCCGAAACAAAATGGATCGCCCCGTCAGGGCCCCATTCCGGCTGGAAGATGGACTCCCTCGTCCCGCCGGCGACCAGGCGCGGATTCCGGACAGTTTCGGCGGCGGTGATGTCCCCCACCCACAGTTCGCAGCCGTCCCACGGCATTTGAGGATGGTCCCACGCCGTCCATAAGAGTCTGGCCCCGTCGGGAGAAAATCGTGGAGACGAGTAAAAGTCACGACCCGATACGATAATTTGCGGGGAACGTGAGCCGCCAGCCGCTATGAGAACAACGTCGTTGGTTGCTTCACACCCGTCGGTATGGGTTTCGCGAACCGAAACAATCGATGAGCCGGTCGGGCTCATTTGCCCATCTGCGTAGCGAAGTCCGGATGGGGTCAACGGTTCGGGCGTGATCGCCCGGGCTTCGGCACCCGGATCCAGACGATGGATTCTCTGACTCTGGAAATCGGAAAAGAAAAGTGTTTCGCCGTCGACAAGATATGCCCCGCCGCCGTACTCGTGCACCCGGGTTCGAACGTTGAACTGCCCGGGAACCGCATCAGCAACGGACCCATCCCTGGACCGACGGACGATCGCCACTCGCCCCCGCTCCAGAGGCCTCCCCTCCAGCCAGTACAGGGTGTCTCCTGAAAACCGAACCTCCGACAGGCCGATCTGGTTGGCCGTTATCAACGATGTCGTAATGGGAGATTTCCAGGATCCGTACGGAGCTTTGATCGGACTCATCCTTAACGTTTTATCACAACTCTATCTGGCACCTTGCTTCAGGGATAGAGACTTGGGAGACGCTCGGCGCGAAAGACGGCCCAGCCATCGGGGGACTCATCGTCGATGACGACCTCGAACACTTTTTCGGCGGGCGTCGTGTGTGTCACTTCGACGATACGAGCCCAGTTGTGACCGTCCTCGTCGGTCACCTTGCCGCCATCGGCGACCAGGACGTTGTGTGTCTCGGGAAGCCAATCGGCGTCGCTAAGGAACGTCGAGAAGAAGTGCTCGTCTCCGGGGCCGCCATAGGACCACACCTGTTCAATCTCCATCCTCTCCTCGTCGACCCGGTATTCGACCGCTCGACTGAAAGATTCCGAAGGAGGCATCCGGGGTTCGAAAGGCCAGGCCCGGTTGTTGCCGTTGTCGAACATCAAAATTGTTCCCTCGGGCGTGATCATGGGGGCGTGCTGATGGTACTGCCACGTGAAGTCCCCAACCGGTGTGAGAAGGTGATCCTGCCATTCCGGGCCCCATCCAGCGTGATCACCCAGAATCCAGACCAACTCCCCGGTCTCGAGGTCGATCTTGACGACGGAATCCTGTGCCCGCGAGGACGCCAGGGCGTAACGGCCGGTCGAATCGCTGACGACGGCGTTCGTGTGTGCCCAGGCACGCAGCGGATGCTCAAGAGTTTCGGTGTAGACGGGCATCCAGAACCCGGCGCCCAACGAATCGTAACCAACCCGATACGGGTCCAGCACGTCCAGCAGTTTCACTTCGCGGACGATGTCCCCGGCACGTGTGAACTCGACCAGGACGTCGCCCAGCACGTTTGCCGGGGCCAACGGTGCGGCCGGGTCCGTCGCACTCGTCGGATATCGCTCGAACTTCCGCACCTCCGAACTGATCGTGAGGATGTTGCCAGATGCGGTTTCTGAGGCCTCGTGGTGGAAGGTCTCCGTGTCCACGCGTATGCTTCCCTCCCCCAGACCTTCTTCCCGG
>PVBE010095107.1_pt1 | contig 10817 bp, 15 predicted proteins | sample 1631181 | NCBI WGS metagenome assembly PVBE01 (sample SAMN08397723, study PRJNA350692) | Marine metagenome, whole genome shotgun sequencing project. | isolation source: water | place: Pacific Ocean | collected 2012-04 | reverse complement strand
TGAATTGTAGTACTTTTTTAAAAGAGGTCTATAGCAAAGATATTCAAACCATCTACACCTGTAGCTCATTGTTGCTTCAAGAATTTCATTTCCCACTGTTAATAAAACATCTCTTGGTGGCATGCATCCAAACATAGTTTCAGCTTCCCAATCAGGTGTGGTCGTCTTCTTCTAAATAAAAGGATCTTAACGAATCAATAACTGCCTCTGCTGCATATTCAACATACCGCGTATCCTTCTTCGATAAAGTATCATTTGATGACGGTGGGGATTTAGATGGAGAACTCTTGACTGCACCATCTTCAATCAAATATCGCTTCAATATGTAAGCTGCTGAATCGAATCGACCCTTCTCGATGACGCCTGGCATGTTTCTAAGTGCTCTCGAGACAAGATCGTCTTCGTCTTCTAAAGATATTTCCAAAGCATCCACCAACAATCGAGCTGACTTTTTCACTTTCACATTATCAAGAAGCATCGTGATACTCTCCACAGTCTTCAATTCCTCGATATCCGCGAGTACTTTTCTTATTTCAACTGGCATGACTTTCGAAATTGTTGCGATGCTTTCGCAAATGGAAGACATCACCTCCGGCGTGTAGTACTCTTGCGTTTCATCAGAGAAAGAGCCAAAAATATCGCACGTCGCACGCATGAACATTGATACGTTCGGGTGTCTTCGCGCAGCAAGACGAGTATCGGTTTCCCGACTCTTCTCTGCAACAATTAACGTCGCGCGTTTGACTCGAGTAATTACTGCTGAGACGATGGATTCCGGAATCCTATCCTCTGTTAGAGGATGTTTTTCTGCACTCGACGTAGCATCTTTGGCGATGTCATTCAAGGCTATTGGTAATGTTACTGCACGTACTAACAAATTACATGTAAAAGAGTTCGTTGAAGAGCGTGACTTGCGTGTATATGTAATATTTGACTATTCAGCAAGCAATGAATTTGGATTCATGAAAAGTAAAAAATCAATAGGTCATGAGGTTGCAGCATCAATTATTTTTTCAGCAATGAAAAATAATGATAATGTTGGACTGGGAATATTTACAGATAAACTTGAAAATTTTATTCCTGCAAGAAAAGGCAGAAAACATAGCTTGTCTTTACTTCGAACATTGTTGGCATACAAACCAAAAAGTATGCAAACTGACATTGAATCTTCACTTTTACAATTACATCACATTTTAGGTCAGCAAAGTGTAGTGTTCATAATATCGGATTACATATCTCCAAACTTTTTACGTCCATTAAAATTTCTCAAAAATCGTCATGATGTAATTTTGATAAATCTTTCTGACATACGTGAATCTGAGCTTCCTGATATTGGGTATACCATGTTAGAAGATATTGAATCTGGAGAACAATTGATGGTTAACACTTCTGATGAGTCATTTAGAAATGCATTTACAAAAAACTCCCTTGAAAACCATGAAAAAATCAAAAATGACATTACAAAATTAAAAGTAGAGATGGTGAATGTTTCAGAACAAGTTCCTTTTGACACTGCACTAAGACAATTCTTCAACCAACGTACGAGGCGCTAAATCATGGAATATGAATTTGGATATTGGTATGTTTTACTTGCACTTTTTGTATTGCCTGGATTTTATTTATTGTATAGATTTTACACCAAAACAAAAAAATCAAATTCATTAAAGTTCAGTAATTTGGAACTTGTAAAAAAATCAGCTTCATCACAGTCTCAATTAAGAAAACATCTTCCATTCATTCTGATACTGATAGCTGTCAGTTTGATAATAATTGGACTTGCAGACCCGAGAATCCCTCTTGAAAACATCAAAGAAGGCGTAAATGTGGTCATAGTTCTTGACGGTTCTGGAAGTATGGCTGCAACAGATTATCCTCCTACAAGACTGGAATCTGCAAAAGATGCTGCTGAGATACTGATAGAAAATCTTGAACCAAATGATCACACTGGTATCATTCTGTTTGAATCTGGAGCCACAACTGTCTCATACCTTACTCCATTCAAAGACAAAACAATTGATGATTTGAATTCAATTAAACAAAGAGATGGTGCAACTGCAATCGGAGATGGTCTTGTATTAGGCGTGGATATGGCAAATTCCATCCCTAACAAGAAAAAAGTTGTAATTTTGTTAAGCGATGGTGATCATAATGCTGGTGTTGTAACTCCAAACGAGGCGGTTCAATATGCAATTCAGAAAAAAATCCAAATCCATACAATTGGTATGGGTTCTGAAGACCCCGTGCTTTTAGGAACTAACATTTATGGAAATCCTCTATATGCAGAATTAAACGAAAAGGAATTAATCGCTATAGCAACAGCAGCAAATGGAAAATATTACAAATCTGTTGATAACAATAGCCTTAATGAAATTTTTGAACAAATAACTGACGATATTGACAGAGAACTTGAACAAGTTAGTATCAAAGATTGGTTCTTCATTGCAGCCGTGGTAATACTAGCTGCTAATATTTACATTGTATACGGCAAATATAGAATAGTGATTTAACTGAAAACAATTTTCTTTATTATATTATTAGGGATAATTCCATTATTTGGAATATCTGCATTTGCTGGTGGAGGGTTTGGAGCTCCTCAACCTTCACAACTATTGACGATCAATTCAGGTTTTATTATTCAAGAAGTGGATGAAAATGGAAATACAGTTTCCATGCAACATATTTTGGCAAATGATTATGGAATTCCTATGGATATCACAGTATCCAGCTTCAAAAGTGCAGATTTTCAAAAAATTGATGAAGTATGTGAGCCACAAAAATTATTCACAAATCATATTCTTGTTATCCCATATCAACCAGTTCCACTTTCAGAATTAGGAAGATATGTGATGCTTCCTGCATTAGCAGAATTTCAGCATCCTGACACTTCTGAAGAATTAGAAATTTACCTGAAAAAATACAATCTCTTACTTGACGATGGAGTAAATGCTGGTTTTACAACATCAGTTGATTTTTCATGTGATGATGTTTACGTTACCATGAATCCTAGATACGAGCATGCATTTGATGATACACTTGGAATGCAGAGCCAATCAGCTTCATCTTCTCAACAATCTGGTGGACAGCAAGGTGGACAACAGGGAAGTCAGCAAGGTGGACAGCAAGGTGCACAGCAGAATGGACAACAGGGAGGCCAACAATCAGGCACAAATTTGACCCAACAAGAGCAAGAACTTTTGCAGCAAGCAGATGAATTACTTCGAGAGTATCAAATGGCAGCTGAATTACAAAACTCTCCTGTAAATCCTGCTGAACGTCCATATTTGGTAGAGCAAAATACTGAACAGTTTAGAGAAGAAATTGCACAACAGATGCAGCTTCAAGAACAATTAATGCAGCAACTTCAACAAAACCCTGAATTTCAAAACTTTGATGAACAATTATCTAATGAAGGTCTGATACAACGACCATCTTCTCTTGATGTGTCTGAAGATGAAACATCATTATCAGTTCCATATGAGAATGAAGAAATATCTGCAACAATATCTGCTAATTTTCAAAATGGTCAAATAACCAATGTCTCTCTTGAGCGTCCATCTGGAGAAATTGAAACCACTCTATTATGGATAATTCCTCTAGTGGTTGGATTAATTGTCATTGCAGTATTAATATCAAAAAAATTCACAACAAAGGAAAGAATTGTACAAACTCCAATTATTGTAAAAAATGATAGTTACACTATCAGCTATATTGATTTGACACATGAAATGCTACGTGAAGCACAGCACTTGTATGATGAGGATCTCTTCAAAGACGCACATGGGAAACTATCACAAGCAATACGATTCTACTATTCAAATCGTTTCTCTACCGGAACAGAAATTACAAACATGGATGCGTTACAATTGTTAAGAAAAGAAAACATTCCTGAATTTGATTCCATATTGAATTATCTTGGAATGTGTGAAATGATTGAATTTGCAAAAAATCCTACACAGAGAGAAAAATTCTTTTCTGCTATAGAAAATTTTTCACAAATAATAAAATAATTTCAAAACTTGTGATTAAATTTCTTTTATGAGTGTCTTGATGTTTGCCACATTTTCAGGTGTGAGTTCAATTTCTTTGTGTTCTGCTTTTACATGCTCTTCAATTATTACCATTAGTTCATCTTCTGTTGGAGCAGTTGCAGACCATCCGCAATCTTTTCCTGCATCATGACAGCTGATACTTTTTGCCATATTCGTGCCTAATTTACCAGATATTTATTGATTTTTCAAGATTTTGCTTCTCTTTCTCTCTGAGCCTTGAATTTTCCTCTAAACGCAAATGCTGCAATTATCGTGCCTACAAATGGGGCTGTCCAATATAACCACAAATTTTCTACTACTCCTGATAATAATGCTGGAGCGAGTGCACGGGCTGGATTCATTGATGCACCTGAGATAAATGCCAAAAACAAAATATCCAATCCTACAATTCCTCCTATTGCTACGCCGCTAAACCCTCTCAATCCTTTTGTATACACGACATAAAAGATGACTCCCATGAGCATTGCAGATGCCAAAACTTCTACTGGAAATATCAAAAGCATGGAAAAATCAAAGTTTGGTACATTTGCACCTAGATCTGCTTTATCTCCGATCATCGTTAAAACAAACAATGAACCTAGTATGGCGCCAATTATTTCCGCTGCAACATAATACAAAATTTGAATTTTTGATATATGTCCTGTGATATAATACCCGATTGTAACTGCTGGATTAAAGTGTGCAAGTGATACCTTTCCAAATGAATACACTCCAATTAGTAACGCAATGAATGGCGCAACTGCATGAAATGGAATGCCTAACTCTCCGTTAAACATATCTGCGTCTAAAACAATTGAACCTGTTGCAAAAACTACCAGAATGAACGTTCCAACTAATTCAACTGTAAAAATTTGTAAATTTGAATATGCCATTATTTCTCATTATCTATTGAGGTAATTAAATTCAAAACTTCAGATTTAATTTGATCACGAATCTCTCTTACATGTTCAATTGTTTTTTCTTTAGGGTCTGGTATATTCCAGTCAATTACATCTTTTACAAAAAGTGCTGGGCATGATTCTTTATCCATACATCCCATGTTAACGGTCTTAAAAGAATTAGAAATCATTGATTGAGATAGTGTCTTTGGAGATTGATTTGTTATATCAATTCCAATTTCCTTCATTACTTCTACTACTACTGGATTTAGATTTCCTGATGGAAAGGTACCTGCACTATTTACATTGAACTTGCCTTCTGAAAACTTTCTGAAAAAAGCTTCTGCAATTTGACTTCTACCGGCATTTTCTACGCACACAAATAGTACATCTTTAGTCATAATTCTAGAATTTTTCCGTTCTAACTACTCCGACATCGCTGACATACAGAATTATGGCAAAATCTGGAAATAATGTTCTAGAGATATCCTCCACGACGCCTGATAGCTTTTCTTCTCTCATAACTACCTCTACTTTGACATTTTTTTCATTTTTGAATCCCTGACCACGCAAGCCTTTTGCTCCATTTCCTTCTACCTCGTATGTGGTATAACCTGTAATGTCGTGATTTTTCAAAATTTCAATGACATTTTTCTGGGCTAAAATTTCACATGTGATTGTAAGTAATTTTACATCATAGAGTTTCATACGAACACCTTTGTTACATAATTGAATAAGTCTATTGCTTCTTCACCATGAACCCATGTTGATATGGTAAACATGATTGGAAGTAATACGATGATGTTGTATGGGAATGTAATTCCTAATGCAGATGTAATGTACAAACTTGGATTGGCCTGAGGAATTGCATGACGTAATACTGCGGGTGCTGCAATAAATGATGCACTAGCTAAGAGTAATCCAAACATAACGGCTCCGCCTAAACTTAACCCTAGTGCTGTTGAAACTAACACTCCAATTATTCCGTTTATGGTTGGTATTATTATAGAAAATGATATCAGGAAGATTCCTACCTTTTTGATATCTTCTAATCTTTGTCCTGCAATTATTCCCATCTCAATCATAAAAATTACAATTGCTCCCGTAAACAACTCGTCAAAGACTATGCTAATTGGTTCAAAACCCTCCTTTCCAATGATGTACCCAATTACAATACTTCCGAGTAGGATGACTATTGCCTTTCCTGTAATTGATTCTTTTAAGACCTGAGAAAGTTTCGTGCTTGTCTGCTTCATTCCAATATCTAATTCCTCGTCATCTGAAATAGACTGTTTTTTTGTACGAATTTGTTTTGAGACTGCCATGTTTGTAAGAAATATTGCCAAGATGAATGCAACCGGCTCTAAAACTGCAAGAATTGCAGCAAGATATCCTTCTGAAGTAACTCCTTGATTTTTCAGAAATGATAAACCTACTGAGAATGTTACAGCTCCTACTGCGCCATAAGTTGATGCTAATGCATACGAATCAAAGATGTTGAATTTTCCTAATCTTCTTAGAATCTGATAATGATTTAATGTAAATAACAATGAAAGACCTATTGCAACTAACATTGGAATTAGCATTTCCTCAAAGCCCGTCTTTCTCATCTCTATTCCTCCGTGAAGACCGATAGCAGCTAGAAGGTATATCGGCAAAAATTCTGAAATTGCCTCAGGCATCTTCAAGTCAGACTTTATTCGTGCTGCAATGATTCCAAACAGGAAGAAGAGAACTATTGGGGTTAACAGATTCGATTGGATTAATTCTAAAATATCCATTACTTATGTTTGAAAAAATTTTTAGCTGAAATAAAAATCAAACAATATGATGTGATTCTATACAAATAGGTGAATTATGTATGTGAATGCAATTCCTAATCCTGCTGCACCAGGAATTGTAATAACCCATGAAAAAATAATTTGCCTACTTACCTTCCAACGAACTGCACGTTTTCTTCTTGCAGCTCCTGCGCCCATGATTGTTCCCGTAATCGCATGAGTTGTACTTGCAGGAATTCCTAATGTTGCAAAGATTGCAAGCATTACTCCTCCACTTGTTTCAGCTGCAAATCCTTGATATGGTTTTAATCTGGTAATTTTGACGCCTAATGTCTTGATTACTTTGTATCCTCCAAAGAATGTGCCTAATCCCATGGCTCCCGCCGCTGCAAATATCACCCATAATGGCATTTCAAGTTCGTCAATCAATCCTACGGAGAATAAAATCAAAACAATGATTCCCATGGTTTTTTGACCGTCGTTTGCACCATGTGTTAGAGCAAACCATGCTGATGAAATTATTTGTAGTCGTCCAAATGTGCGATTCACTATCTCACGCTATCTTCTTGCAAAAAAGTATATGATTAATCCAGTTGCTGCAATACCAAACATCATTCCTCCTACAGGGGCAACAATTATTCCGGTAAACACTTTGGCTAATCCGTCATATACTAGCTTTTCAAATCCTAATCCTGCAATTCCTGCGCCCATTATTCCTCCAATTAATGAATGGCTATTTGATATTGGTAATCCAAAGTATGTACATACTGTACTCCATGTAATTGCACCTGCTAAACCTCCTATTATCATGTAAATTGTGATATCATCTGGACTGACAATTCCTTTTGCAATTGTTGTTGCAACTGCAACTCCAAAAACGAATGGCCCTGCAAAATTTGCAATTGCAGATATTGCAACTGCATGAATCGGTCGTAAAACACGAGTGCCAATTACAGTAGCTACGGAATTTGCTGAATCATTAAATCCATTAACAAAGTCAAATATCAATGCGATGATAATTCCTATAATCGCAATTTCTATCATATTTTTCTCCTAGGTGTATTTTAGAACAATATCTTCTATGACATCTGCAACATCCACACATCTGTCTGATGCAGTTTCCATGGTTTCATAGATGTCTTTTAATTTGATTATGTGTATTGCGTCATTGCTTTCAAATAGTTCAGATATTGCCAATCTATACAAATCATCAATGACATGTTCAATCACGCTAGTCTGTCTACAATGTTCTATCATTAGTTTTGGATTTTTAACATTGCCCAATTTTGCTACCATGAATTCGACCTCTTTTGTTGCCTTGACTAATTCTTCTGCCATTTGTTTTGTATGTGGTGGCGCTTCTGTAATTTTATAGCTGGCAAATCTTGCACCGATTCCATCCATGAAATCAATAATATCGTCAATTTTTGATGCCACTCTTTGCATGTCTTCTCTGTCAAGTGGAGTGATGAATGTCTTGTTTAATTCTGAAAAGATATCTCGTGTTAGAACGTCTGCTTCAGTTTCAATTTCTGAAATACGTGCTATCTTGTCTTTGTTAGTTGGGTCGTCCATTAAATCCAGAACTGCATCTGATGCTTCAACAGCTTTCTTTGCTAAATTTTCCAAAATTACTAGGAGCTCTTTCTCATTTGATTTTACCCAAGAAAAGAATTGTCCCATAAACATTCAATCTGATTTTTGAAGTTAATCATGATCACTTTAGTCTATATGGTAACTATATAGCAAGTTTTAGATCTAGATCAACAAATCAGAAATTATCATTTCATGCAAATCTTCGCTGTTCATCTGATATTTTGATTTAAAAACCACCTGTGACTTCTTGTTACTAAATGATAATCATTTGATAACAAATATTGAACTATGTAGCATTTTCTAAACTTCTATAATAAAAGCATAGAACTATGTTACTCCCTTATATTCAATATATTTTCCAAAATAATATGATGTCTACAAAGACCAAAAATATTGAACGTAGAAACATTCAGATCAGTGGAGGCTCTACATATGTAATCTCACTTCCAAAAAAATGGGTTGAAAAATTAAATCTAAAAAATGGAGATTCAATGCAAATTGTGAACAATCCAAACAATTCCATCACACTTTCTGCTGATTCTATTCAAGAAGAATCATCAGTCTATCCTGAAATTAAAATTAAAAAAACAGACTCTGTAGAGTCAATAAAGCGAAAAATCATCTCATTATACATTTCTGGGCACAGTTTCATGGTGTTAAACTCCCCAAGAGCAAAAATTGAAACTGATGTACGCTCTATGGTCATGAAATTAATCCGAACTAAATTTGTAGGAACGGAAATTATAGAATCTGATTCAGAATCAATAACAATCAAGGTGCTTTCTACAATTCCTGAGATGAAACTAGAGTTAGCATTCAACAGAATGTTCAAATCGACATCCAACATGTTTTCTGAGACAATGCATGCAATTGAAAAAGGCGATTCTGAGTATGCCCAAGAAATAGTTCACATGGACGATGAGATTAACCGTTTTTCATATTATCTTACCAGAAATCTGGTTATGGCCTTAGATGATGCCAACATCTTATCTGCATTAGGATTAGAAAAAACATCTCAAGCAATTGGATACAAACGAATTATCACATGTGTTGAAAGAATTGCAGACCACATTTCTACAATTGCAAAAGTAGTTGTTGACATGGATAAAAACATCTCAAAAACCCCAAAAGACATCATCAATACATATCAAAAAACAATTGAACTTTTTGAAAAAACTATGGCTCTCATATCTGAGAGAGACTATTCACAGGCAGAAAAACATGCTGAAGAAATAGAGGCACTCATTGATGAAACAAATGCCTTGGTCAAATCAACTAAAACCAACTCTGAAGCCACTCTCGTATATCAAAATTTGATATATCAAAATAGAAGAATTTTAGATTACATCCTAGACATATCTGAAGTTGTCATGAATGATACAGTAGATTCTATTGTTTCGATGAAAACAATTGAAAATACTGAGGCTTAAGATCCTATAGAAATTTCTTAGACTAACTATTTCTCAGAATTATGAACTTGAATCTTAAGAATATTCTATAGTGAAGACATTATATCTGCAAGGTTATCTGATGCAGTTTCTACGACGTCAGGATGATATTCAGTAATTAGATTTGCAATTCTTTGTTTTTCTACTACAAAGTATCTCTTTTTCAAGTTGGATTTCTTGAAATCAACCATTCCATCATTGACTAATTTTGATAAATAAAATGATACTGTGGCACTTGCTTTTCCAACACTTGATACAATTTCTTGAAACTCCATTGTGTCATTTTCTAATAATGATACAAGAATTGCTTTTGGTGTTGTTTGTCTTAGACGTGATGCTACTTTGGATTCTTCTTCTGTCATGTCATTAATGAAAAATCTTGAAACTCGTGTTGTTCTTTGAGTTTTGATTACTCCATTATTTTCTAATTTTCTGACATAGTAACTTAAAACGCCATTTGAGAGGTTTATTTTTTCCATGACTTCTCTAAATCTAATTCCAGGGTTCTTTTTGATCTCTGAAATGATTAATTCCTCTCTAGATTCCATGTTTGCCAATTTCAATCCCTCCTAAATATAGCTAATGCTAGTAATCCAATCATTGCAAGCATCATTAGATGTGCTATCTCTGATGGTGATTCTAAAATATTGTAAACATGAGTTTTAGTTGCATCTAACAGTTGAACGATTTCTGCTGCTGTAAAGACCATAAATGCAATTGTAGTTATGATCATCTTCTTCGTTCTCATCTTATAGTATGCATTTACACTGAGTATTGCAAGAAATACCGACAAAATAATTCCAGATGTGTGTAAAAGCAGATGCCAAATATGTGCGCCATGGTAAATGTGAGGCATCAATACAGGAACTGATAATGCTCCAACAGTTGTCAAAATAACTGTGATGAGTAATTTTGGTTTACTTTCGGCAAATTTCTGATAACTGAACATATTTTCGAATAATGTAGTTTCTAATTTAAAACGATATAGTACAACTATCGAAAATTTATGAATAGTAAATCATCTGATGTTAATCACGCCTTCCATCCAAGGATGGAGTGTGCAAT
>PVBE010638729.1_pt1 | contig 10818 bp, 7 predicted proteins | sample 1631181 | NCBI WGS metagenome assembly PVBE01 (sample SAMN08397723, study PRJNA350692) | Marine metagenome, whole genome shotgun sequencing project. | isolation source: water | place: Pacific Ocean | collected 2012-04 | reverse complement strand
CATCAAAAGGTAATTGTTCTCCTGTAAATTTGCCTTCTTCTGGAAGGAATCTTGATTCATCTCACAACGCGGCTGTCTACGACGAGCAGACGGTTCTGGACGACGGCGCCAACGAGGACGCGAGCGGCGACCTCGATCCCATCGCCGACGGCTTCGGCAAGGACGCCGAAGGCCTGGACAAGCTCTCCCTCGAGGCCAATTTTGGGTACGATCTGTCCGAGACCCACAAGGTCGCCATCGGATTCGATCGCGGCCTGTCCGACTCGTACTTCACCAACTACCTGGTGCACAGCTACATCTACCTCCGGTACAGCGTGTTGCTGGGCACCCGCGTCGGCTTCGGTGCAGAAGGCGGGTATCGCTTCGAGGCGTTCAATGGAGAGGTCACACGCAACGACCACGTCCTGCGCGCCCGTGGCAACCTCACCTACGCAGCGACGGATTGGGTGGCCGTCGGGGGAGGCGTCTGGTGGGACCGCCGCGCTTCCGCGGACGGCATTGCAAACATCGAGTACGACGACGTCAACGTCAACCTCGCACTGACCTTCACCTACTAGCGGGCTGCGGGCTGCGGGGGTGCCTCGCGTGGCGCCGGCGAGCACCGAGCGACGGTGGAGCTGCTCGTAGCGCTGCTCGCGCCTCTTGTCTTGATGGTGGTTTAGGGTATACTCATGACACGTCAATAGATCTGCGGCGCGCTGGGTGCCGTGCCTTTTGGCGTGACGCTGGAGTGGACGGTGGCTGCTGCGAGGACGAAGAAGAGCAAGGGTGGCAAGCGCACCTCTGATCGTGGTCGGAACTCAGCGCGTTCCGCAGCTGGGACGCGGACAAAGAAAAGCGTGGAGCTTAGTCGTCGCTGGGCTCCCGTGCTCGACTTCTTGGGTCTGCTCGCCGGCCTGTTCGTGATCCTGGCGCTGCTCTCCCACCAGGAAAGCGACCCTGGTTTCTCCCGTTCGTCCAGCGCAGAGGTCGTGGCGAACTGGGGTGGAGTCATAGGCGCCTGGACCGCAGACATCGCCTACCAGCTGCTGGGCTGGGCTGCCTGGGCCTTCGCCCTGGCGCCCCTCGTCTTCATACGTCGGCTTGCGGGGCGGGCGCCCTCGGGCTGGTCTGGTCGGGTTGGTCTGGTGGTCGCAGTGCTAGGTGTGGCGACGGGACTCTCCCTCGCCATTCCAGGGGGCGGTGAGCGGCTGTTTCCACCGGGCGGCGTGTTGGGGCTCGTGGTGTCAGCCAGCCTCAGAGATGCGGTCGGAGGCCCGGGCGCTTGGTTGGTGGTGCTTGGTTTCGGCGCCGCAGCGGCCACCCTGGCGGCAGGCTTTGATTGGCAGGCATCCGCGGAGCGTTGCCTGTTGGGCCTCGAGCGGGCAAGGGACTGGCTGCTTGCCACGGTGGCGGCCGGTTTCCGCGGTCTGATGTCCGCGATGGGGCGCGGTGTTCGCTGGTGCCTCGGCGTGCTGGGGCGCGCGCTCCGCAACTCCTTGGTGGCCCCTTGGTGGGCGATCCAAGCGATGTTCGGGCTACCGGGGCGGGCCTGGCGAGCGCTGGCCCTCCGTCGCGCTGCGCGGCGTGCGGCTATCGCACAGAGAGACGAGCACCTGCCTTTCGAGCCTGACATGGTGGAGGAAGACTCCATTCCTCCCGTTTCGCAGGTAGAGCGCGCAGCGACTGGAACCCAGGCCTCGGTTTTCGACGGCCTGGTGCACGGGGCAGCTGTCGCAGGTCGCCCAGGTGAGCGGCCCACCATGGTGGGGGTGCGCGAGCTGGTAGAGGCGGAGTGGGAGCCGACCGAGCACGGTGTGGGCACCTGGCCCGATGACGAGGGTACGGATTTTTGGGATCCGGCTTGGCGGGGCGGTACTCAGGGCGGCGAGATCCACGCAGGCTCCACGCCCGGCATGGGCGCTGTGACGTCCAGCAACGGAGGGCGTGTCTCGAGAGCCGAAGTGGTGGTCGAGGTGGAGGCCTACGAGGCGCCTTCCGTGCTGGATGCTCCCCCGACACCGTCCGTGGCGCACACCCCTTCCGATCCCAGCCGGTACTTCGACCCGCTTCCCGAGCCAACTGCCGTGCCCGAACCAGCGGCGCCGGAAAGCCCCGCGTTCGAGCCTGCCGAGCCCGGCCGAGTCGCTCTGTCAGACCCGGGCGGAGTAGCACTCCAGCCTGGCTGCCTCGAGGCCGGTGGCAACGACCTCAAGGGCCAAGTCGTGGTCCCGAGCCTACCAGAGGTGCCGTTCGAGCTTCCCGACATGGGTCTACTGGACAAGCACAGCCGCAGTGTCGCTGCCTTCGACGAGCTGGCGCTGCGCCATCTGGCGAGTTCCCTCGAGGAGAAGCTGGCCTCGTTCGGGATCAAGGGGACCGTCACCGCCATCCGGCCCGGGCCTGTCATCACCATCTTCGAGTACCTTCCCGCTCCCGGCGTGAAGATCTCCAAGATCGCGAGTCTTCAGGACGACATCGCCATGGCGATGCGCGCGATTCGTGTGCGCATCGTGGCTCCTATCCCCGGCAAGGGCGTGGTGGGTATCGAGATCCCATCGGCGGATCGACAGATCGTCTACATCCGGGACGTGCTCGCCAGCGACGCCTTCCGCAAGGGCAAGCAGGCCCTGCCTCTCATCTTGGGCAAGAGTGTCGAGGGCAAGCCCGTCGTGGCCGACTTGGCCAAGATGCCCCACCTACTCATCGGTGGGGCGACCGGTACCGGCAAGAGCGTTGGCATCAATGCCATGCTCACGTCCATGCTCTACACGCGCACGCCGGAAGAGCTCCGCATGATCATGGTCGATCCCAAGATCCTGGAGTTCGAGCCGTACAAGGACATTCCACACTTGCTCCACCCCGTGGTCACCGAGGCGAAGCTGGCCAACGCGGCCCTTCGTTGGGCCGTCGAGGAGATGGAGCGTAGGTATCGCCTGTTGGCGCGGTGGGGGACCCGCAACATCCGTGGCTACAACGAGCGGGTCCAGGCAGAGCTCGAGGACTGGAATCCCAGGAAGGCTCGTCGTCTCGCCCCCCCGGGGTGGAAAGAAGAGGACGGACCGCTTCCCAGGCCCGAGAAGCTCCCCTACATCGTCATCGTCATCGACGAGCTTGCCGACCTCATGAAGCAGGTTGGCAAGGAGGTCGAAGAGCAGGTCGTCCGTCTAGCCCAGAAGGCGCGCGCGGCGGGTATCCACCTCATCGTCGCTACCCAGCGCCCCAGCGTGGACGTAGTGACGGGTCTCATCAAGGCCAACTTCCCCTCCAGGGTGGCCTTCCAAGTTCGGGCCCGCACCGACGGACGCACCATTCTCGACCAAAACGGCGCCGAGACCCTGCTGGGCCTTGGGGACATGCTCTACTTGCCCCCAGGCGTGAGCTCGTTGGAGCGCGTACACGGCGCTTTTGTCACCGACGACGAGGTGCGGCGCATCTGCGACCACCTCCGCTCACAGGGCGTGCCGCGCTACGATGCGAAGATCCGTGTGGAAGAGGATTCGGGCGTCGACGAGTTTGGCGACGACGACTACGACGAGTACTACGACATGGCCGTACGCATCGTGACCGAGGCGAGAAAGGCCAGCACGTCCATGATCCAGCGCCACCTCAAGATCGGATACAATCGGGCCGCTCGCATCATCGAGACGATGGAGCGAGAAGGGGTGGTCGGCCCCGCAGACGGTTCCCGGCCCCGGGAGGTCCTGGTGCCACCGCCGATGGGCTGAGGCGGGCGTGAATGTGCTGCTAGTGCTGGGCGTCCAGGGCTCGGTGGAATCGTCTCCCCCGTGGAGCGTGTTCACCTACTCCGTTAAAACTGCGGCGGCCCCTCGGGGTCCGATCCTCCAGACAGGATGGTGTTGAATGCGCCTGCTTCGAAACCTGCTCACGCTGCTCGTGGCCAGTGCGCTGCTCTGCGCACCCGCGACCGCACAGGACTACGGTAACCTCGCGACGGTCCAGGACATCGTCCAAGCCGTCGAGGGTGTCTACGGCGATGTGGACGCCCTGCAGGCCGACTTCGTGCAGGTCTCGCGTTCTGCTGCGCTGGGCGACGAGCAGCGCCAGAAGGGCAACGTCGTGGTCAAGCGACCGCGCAAGATGCGTTGGGAGTTCACCGCCCCAGACCGCAAGCTGTTCCTCACGGACGGCGAGACGATGTGGATCTGGTCTCCGGCCGACAACCAGGTCATCGTCTACAAGGACTTCTCCTCGAACGGTTCTGACGTCACCGGGCTCCTGTCCGACCTCAACAAGCTCGACGAGCTGTTCGAGGTCCAACTTGTCGAAGCCGAGGGTGCCGGCCGCTCGTACGTACTCGATCTCACGCCCAAGGCCAGCGATGCCGGCTCGTTCAAGCAGCTGCGCATAACGTTCTCCAAGCGCAAGCTTCTGGTCGAGCGCGTCCAGCTCACGGACCAATTCGACAACGTCACGGACCTGACCTTCACTCAGGTCAAGCTCGACGCCAAGGTTGACGCTGACAGCTTCGTGTTCCAAGTCCCGGCGGGTGCCGAGGTCATCACGCCCGAGGGTTTCTGACCGGGCGGAAACGAAGCCATGTCACCAACAAAGAAGCAGCCTCCCCGGGTGCACGTGGTCAGCTTGGGTTGTCCCAAGAACCGCGTAGACAGCGAGGGCATGACCGGGAGCTTGGTGGAGCGCGGTTGGCAGATTACGGGCGAAGCTGCGCAGGCCGACGTGTTGATGGTGAATACCTGCTCCTTCATCCAGCCCGCCACCGAAGAGAGCATCGAGACCGTGCTAGCGCTGGCCAACCAGCGCCGGCCTGGCCAGCGTCTTGTTGTCACTGGCTGCATGGTGCAGCGCTATGGGCAACGGTTGCTCGAGGAACTACCCGAGGTGGACATCTTCCTGGGCACCGGGGACCTGCACCGGCTGCCCTCCATGCTAGAGGGCCAGGCACCGGTCTTCCACGTGGGCGCTGCGGGTTACCTCGAGCAAGAATCGGGACATAGGGCCGGCCTCTGGCGACCCCACAGTGCCTACCTGAAGATCACGGAAGGATGCCATCGGCGTTGTAGCTATTGCATCATCCCGTCTCTGAGGGGCACGCTGCGCAGCCGTGAGCTCGACCCCTTGGTGGTTGAGGCCAGCGCCCTCGCCGCCCGTGGTGTGCGGGAGATCTGCGTTGTCGGCCAGGACACCACGGCTTGGGGGCAGGATCTTCCCGGTAGGCCATCCTTGGCCGCGTTGATCGAGGCCTTGGCCGGGGTTCGAGAGCTGCGCTGGATCCGCGTTCTCTATGCCCACCCCGGAGGTGTCGACGATCGGCTGTTGGACACCATCGCCGGCCATGAGCGTGTCTGCAGCTATCTCGACTTGCCGCTGCAGCATGTCTCGGCTTCGGTGCTGCGAGCCATGGGAAGGGGCATGGATCGTCCTGCTCTCGAGCGGCTGGTCGCGCGCATCCGTCAGAGAGTTCCAGGCGTCGTGCTCCGTTCGACCTTCATGGTCGGCTTTCCGGGCGAAACCGAGGAGGACTTCGACGAACTGCGGGGCTTTGTGCGGGACCAGGGATTCGAGCGGGCTGGAGTCTTCCGCTACTTCGCCGAAGACGGGACACGGGCTGCCACCATGGCGGAACAAGTGGCGCTCGGCGTTCAACAGGAGCGGCTCGATGTGCTGGTGGACGCCCAGGCGTCCGTCTCGACCGCCTACCACCAGCGGTTGGTCGGGCGTCGAATCGAGGTGCTGGTGGATGGGCCGTCAGTGGAACACGAACTGCTTCTGGAAGGCCGCCACCGCGGTCAGGCGCCCGAGATCGACGGCGTGGTCCACCTGGGGGCGCCTCCCGCTGGCGCCAAGGCTGGGGAGGTCTACCAGGCCGAGGTCACCGGGGGTGACGAGGTCGATCTGGCCGCAGAGATCGTCTGACATCCTTCCAACCGTGCTTGTGAGCCTTGGTGACGAAGGGCGGGCAGTTGCGTATAGTGTGCATCTGAAGGTCAAGGGCTCACTTCGGGAGACTCCATGCTTCGACCCGGCTCCACCATTCTTGTCCTGACGATGGCGGCGTGCGCCATCTACGATGATCCAGGCGTGGTATACGGCCCCAAGGACACGATGGACCAGGGCGACACGGTCCCGCCGGTCATCGAACATTCGCCCGTGGAGGCTGCGCAGACCTTGGGTCAAGACGTGGATCTGCTGGCTACGGTCACCGATGACGAGAGCGGCGTCTTCGTCGTGCAGGTTTTCTACCGTCAGGAGACCTCGAGCATGTGGGAGGACGTGGTGTTGCTGGACCTCGACGGAGACGGTCTCTTCGAGGGCGACATCCCCGGCTCGGACGTCATGACCGGTGGCATGTACTACTACATCTACGCCATGGATACTCGCGAGAACGAGACACAGATGCCCGAAGAGGGCGAGAGCGACCCCTGGCACTTCCGCATCTCCCCCGACGACGGCTAGGGCTCGGCTCTACTTTCTCGTTCTCTCCACTACTTTCTCGTTCTCTCCACTACTTCCTCGTTCTCTCCACTACTTCCTCGTTCTCTCCACTACTTCCTCGTTCTCTCCACCACTTCGGCTGGGAAAGCCGCTCGGTAGCCGCGTAGCAGGGCGATGCGAAGCTGTTCGACCTCTTCGGCCGCCGCACCCATCGCCGCGTGGACTACGAGCACCGCTGCGCCGTTCTTGGCGGCGGCGTGCAGGAATCTGCGGCGCCCCAGATCCGTTGCTCCCGGATCGAGGTTCTGTGCCCTGACATAGGGGACCTCCGCGTCCTGGAAGGCCCTGAGCCAGCGGCCCCCCAGACCTCCATCGACAGCGTCCAGGACGTACATGTCGGCTAGATGTAGGGCTCGAGCCTGTTGCCCCGGATCTCCTCCGGGGGGGCAGGTCACCAGTAGCCCAGATGCGTGGGGTACGGCCTCGAGAGCTTCGGTGAGGCTGACATCCGGTTCCGAGGTGGCGAGCACCTCGGTGTGGTTCAGCAGGGCATCCCGGGAGAACCGCAGCGTGAAGGGGGAGTGAGGGGACAGGGCCACCGCCAGGGGCAGGTCGGCCTCCATGAGTTGACGCACGCCATGGGGGTCTTGGTCCACACCGTAGACCACGAGTGCCAGCCAGGGCTGCCTGTCCCGGGACAGGCTCGGCCAGGACTCGAGGCTGGGCTCGAAGCGTAGCACCGTGGCCAGTCGAGAACCTGCGTAGAAGCGGATCTGGACCTGCTGTGAGTCCAACTCCACGACGTAGACTTCGGCCTCCGAGTCTTCGGCCGACACCAGGGACTCGAGTCGCCGGGCGAGGGCAAGTGGGTCGGCATCGGACGACAGTTGCCAGCGTTCTTCGACGGCTGCCCAGCTACCCGCTCGGTCTTCTTGCTCGCTCGTGACGACCTCGAGTCGTTGGTCCTCCCTCACCCCCAGCGCTGGGAGCGCGGCGGCCACGGTGCGTTGCAGGTTCCCCACGTCGGCCACTTGGCTCGGCGCCGAGACTTCGATCTCGGGTTCGTTGAAGATCAGCAGTCCGACCAGGTCGGGCGCGCGCCACCACAGCAGACCGAGGCAGATGGCAAACATGGCCAGCAGCAGCGGCTGTTTGCGCTTGGGGGCGACCATCAGTCGGCGGGGGTTCCGGTCGTGGCGAGGGCCAAGGCCCGGGCGAGCTGGGGATCGTGCTCCAGGCGTTCGCGAACCGGGACGTCCCAGAGGCGCCGAGGACTCGGATCCGGTTGGGACGTTTCCACCTCGGCCAATGCGTCGAGTAGAGCTTCCCGGTCTACGGACCGTAGAGAGTCTTCCTGTTCCCGTACCTGTTCCTGGACAGCCGCGAGGAATGCGAGCAGCCGCTCCCGTTCCGGCGTGCGCACCAGAACGTCGGGTTGCAGGCCGTCTCGGTGGTCGATGGGGCTGTCGTCAGGGAGGTGGTAGCGGCTGATGGTGAGCTTGAGGGCCGACTCGTCCTCGAATGCCCAGATGGCCTGTACCGAGCCCTTGCCGTAGGTGGGCGTGCCGACCAGGGAGGCGCGGCCCTGCATGCGAAGTGAACCGGCCACGATCTCGCTCGCGGACGCCGAGCCGCCGTTGACCAAGATGATGGGGGAGAGCTGTAGGTCGGTAGGGGAGGCGCTGCCGCGGTAGGTCTGGTCTTCTCGATCGTCACGGCCTCGGGTGGAGACGATGATCTCCTCTCCCACGAACTGATCGACCACCGCGACAGCTTCGCTGAGCAAGCCGCCCGGGTTGTTGCGCAGGTCGAGGATGAGCTGTTGCAGGGGGGCGCCGTTGTCGGCCTGTAGCTGGCGCGTCGCCGCTTCGAGCTCAGCGGCGCTGCCTTCTTGGAAGTGCACCAGGGCCGCGTAGCCCACACCGGGCTGGACCAACTCCGACCACACGGCCGGGACGTGCACCACGTCCCTGGCGATGGCCAGCTCGATGTGCCGATCGTCGCGTTGGATGATGAGCTGAACTAGCCCCCCGCGAGGACCCGAGATGCGTTCGGATGCTTGGATGAAGGGTTCGTCCGCCAGCGTGTGGTCGTCGATGGTGGTGATGATGTCGCCCGTCTGGATGGCGTTGTGCTTGGCGGGGCTGTCGGGCAGTACCTCGATGACCTCGAGGCCCCTGTCGTGGGGGGTCACACGGACGCCGATGCCGAAGTACCGGTCCTGCTCCTGGCGCTGCATGTTGCGGTAGGTGTCGGGGTCGAGGAAGGCGCTGTGGGGATCCAGGACTCGAACCATGCCCTCGATGGCTGCATATACCAGCTCCGTGCTGTCGAGTTCTTCGACATAACGACCTCGAACTTCGTGATAGGCGCGGGCGAGGGTGTCCCATGCCGCGTAGGCTTCCCTGCCGGCTGCATAGGCCGACAAGGTGCACAGTGAGCCCGCTAGCGTGAAGCCGACGAAGACACCGAAGACAAGCAGGAAGGACAGCAGGTAGCGACGCATGAGGGGCCTGGGTCAGCTGCACTAGTAGCCGACGTCGCGGAGGGGTGCATGGTTCCGCGACAGGAGTGGCTGGCTCGGTACCCGCGGGTCGAGGAGGCCGGCGTCGGCGAGGGAGGCTGCTAGTCGTCCAGGGCGAAGAGGACCTCGTCCAGGGCGCTGTCATCGCCGGACTGGATGGTGACTGCGAGCGCCTGGGCCTGGGGCAGCACGTGGCTGACATAGAACTTGAGGTTGAGCACCTTGCCCTGGTAGAAGGCTTCGTCGGACTCCTCGCATCCTTCGTCCAGTGCGGTCTGGGCGATGACCGCCTGCTCCATTGCGGCCATTCCCAGTAGGAAGACGCCAAAGAGGGTGAGCAGGTTGGAGGACTCCAGCATGGCGTTCGAGAGCCTGCCCCCCAGGGCATACTGGAACAGGTGCATGCCGCTGGCGCTGACCAGGTCTCGGACATCTGCCAGGGCCTCGACCTCCTCGTCGAAGTCGCCGCCCTCCCAGTCGTTCAGCTGCGCCGTGATGCGCTGCAACCACTGCATGAAGAGCATGCCGTTGCGCATGGGGAGCTTGCGGCCCATCAGATCCATGGCCTGGATGCCGTTGGCGCCCTCGTAGATGGCCGTGATGCGGCAGTCCCGTAGGTACTGCTCGACCGGGTACTCCGAGCAGTAGCCGTAGCCGCCCAGTACCTGCACCGCGAGGCTGGTCATCTGAAAGGACACGTCGGTGCAGTGGGACTTGCAGATGGGGGTGTACAGCTCGACGTCGTCCCGGAGGGCCTGCTGTTGGACAGGATCCTCGGTGGCCTTGATGAAGTCGGACTTGAAGGCGGTGGAGTACAGGAACGAGCGCATGGTCTCCACCATGACCTTTTGGGTCATGAGCATGCGGCGAATGTCCGGGTGGATCACGATGGCTACGCGCGGTGCCTCGGGATCTCGGAAGCTGTTGATGTCGGGACCCTGCAGGCGCTCCTTGGCGTAGGCGAGGGAGTTGAGGTAGGCCGGTGCTGCTACGGCTACTCCTTGCAAGCCGGCGAAGATGCGCGCTTCGTTCATGAGGTGGAACATGATCTTCATGCCCTGACCTTCTTCACCGAGGATCCACCCCTTGCAAGGGCCGTTGGTGCCCAAGGCCATCGTGCAGGTCGCGGATCCATGGATGCCCATCTTCTCTTCGATGCCGGCGCAGATGATGTCGTTGGGACCGACGATGTTGCCCTCTTCGTCAATGTCCTTCTTGGGAACCATGAAGATGGACAGACCGCGTGTTCCCGGATCGGCATCGGGGGTGCGGGCCAGGACCACGTGGATGATGTTCTCGGTGAGGTCCTGATCGCCGCCGGAGATGAAGATCTTCTCGCCCTCGAGCAGGTAGACGCCATCTTCGTCCGTCTCGACTGCCTTGCAGCGGTTCTCGCCAACGTCGGAGCCGGCCCCGGCCTCGGTGAGCGGGCCAACGTCAAGTACGAGCCTATGGTGTGGAGTGCTTACGGCAGACCGCATGCAAACACGCTACGTATCATCAGGCAGCTGGCCGACCGGCTTCAGAGTGCGAGCCAGATCGAGCGCCGTGCTTGTGCCAAGATCGGGGTCGAGATCTGGAGGCGGGCGGCCAGGATGGTCTCCGCCTGCTTGCCCCGAGCCCCAGAGGACGAGCCGGGAGAAGCGGCGGAGGAGGAGCTGCCGCTCGGCAAGGCTGAGCCGCCGGATGTTGCGACCCCAGGGGTTTAAAGGTGTCCCCAAGTGGCACCGCGCCCTACTAAGCGTCCTCGGTGCTTCACCGGCACGCGTGCAGGCTCCTCCGCTGTTGTGCGTATGGGGTTTGGGCTCGGTCCTTTGCCGCTGCGGTCGCACGATGGCGCCCGGATTGGAATCACGGACATTGGCTCCTTGAAGGACCAGCAGTGAGGGGAACAAGTG
>PVBE010105927.1_pt1 | contig 10819 bp, 14 predicted proteins | sample 1631181 | NCBI WGS metagenome assembly PVBE01 (sample SAMN08397723, study PRJNA350692) | Marine metagenome, whole genome shotgun sequencing project. | isolation source: water | place: Pacific Ocean | collected 2012-04 | reverse complement strand
TCAAGTGAGCCAACCAGCGCTGAGGATTACTGCAAGAGTCAAGAATATGGCTAGGCATGTCCAGGTGATCCTGTTCAATGTTGCCTCGGCACTGCTGGTGCTTGTGAAACTGGAGCTGCCGCTAGCTGATATCCCTCCCATGCCACCACCCTTGGGGCTATGTAGCAGGACCAACAGCATCAAGAGAACGCCAGAAGCGACCCAGACCCAGGAGAGAACAGACGTAATCATGGCCTCAGTCTAGGGATGTATTGATCATGCTCTGACCTCAACTCGCGACCGTTCGTCTCAAACTGGTTGAGGTAGTCGTGCAGAGGGCGTTGGTGACTCAATGGCTTGAATCAACGATAAGCCTGACATGGCATCGGGCTTAGGTAAATCAAGCAGTTGCAGCAGCGTGGGTGCGATGTCAGCCAGGCCACCGCCTTCACGCAGCTGGATGTCATTGCCGTAGCCAGCCAGCTTGCGTTTCTCTCCTTCTACCAAGATCACAGGCACGGGGTTCGTGGTGTGAGCCGTCCAAGCCTGACCATCTGGACCTTGCATCAGTTCGGCATTGCCATGGTCAGCCGTGATCAACAGAGTGCCGCCCATTCGCCCGATCGAATCCAGCAATTGGCCGATGCAGCGGTCCACAGTGCTGATGGCTTCCTGAGCGGCTCCCATCACACCGGTGTGCCCGACCATATCTGGATTGGCGTAGTTGATGATGACCAGTGAATACACACCACTCTCAATCGCGTTCACACAACTCTCGGTCAGCGTGTCTGCGGACATCGCTGGAGCCAGGTCGTAGGTGGCCACGCGGGGGGATGGCACAAGATGACGCTCCTCGCCTGCTAGTGGCTGTTCGATGCCACCATTCATGAAATATGTGACGTGGGGATACTTTTCTGTTTCGGCGGTGCGGTATTGGCGTAGTCCGTGTTCAGAGACCACCTGACCGAGCAGATCGTCGAGTGATTCGGCGGGGAAGGCAACTGCTACAGGGAGATCGTGTTCGTACTGGGTGAAGGTAACGACATCGAGGCGGGGCTGATCGGCTCGCGGGAAACCATCGAAGTCTGGAAGTGTGAGGGCTTGCACCAATTGCCTGGCGCGGTCAGGACGGAAGTTGAACATCACTAGGCCATCCCCGTCTTTTAAGTAGTTATTGCTAAGACGTGTGGGTTCTAGAAATTCGTCGGTGGTGCCGTTGGCATAACTTGCGCTAAGAACGTCTTCGGCGGCGACTCTGCTGATCGGTTGATTTGGGTCGGTGAGTAACTCATAGGCCCTGATCGTGCGCTCCCAGCGGTGGTCACGGTCCATGGCCCAATAGCGCCCGCAGAGGCTTGCTATCTCACCTACTCCACTGGCGTTGATGGCGTCTTCGATTTGGTGTAGGTATTTGCTCGCGCTTTGAGTCGGGGTGTCTCGTCCATCGGTGATGAGATGCACTGCCACTTTGTTGAGCCCAGCTGCGGCAGCCCAGTGCAAAAGACCGCAGAGATGGTTGATATGGCTATGGACACCGCCATCGGAGCAGAGTCCCAACAGGTGAAGTGTGCCGTCAGATTTGCGCAACCGTTCGGCTAGGGCAATCAGGGCAGGAGTTTGCCCCAGTCTTCCGGCTTGTACGGTTTCACTGATGCGAACGAGTTCCTGACGGATCACCCGACCCGCACCGATGGTGAGATGACCTACCTCAGAGTTGCCCATCTGGTTGTCTGGCAGACCGACAGCGGCACCACTGGCTTCGATCAGTGCGTGGGGGTAGGCATGCCAGAGGGCATCCATGATTGGAGTCTCAGCACTACGGATGGAGTTGTGCTTACGTTCCTCACTATGTCCCCAGCCATCAAGGATAGCCAGCACTACAGGTGCAACCCGGCCGAAATGCCTTGAATTTCCGGAACTGCTGCTGGACATGTTCACACCCGGCTATTGCTTATTAAGGACTTCTCCGGATTGAAGTTACTTCCTCCTTTGGTCTTGGTCTGCATTTGTGCTGACTTCCGTCAGCTTTTACGCATTGATTGTTGTTGGAGGCAGGAGAAGATCGGCATAAACTCACGTCTTAATCGTCACGACCATGATCGACAAAGGTAGTGATGAACGGGTTGAGATCCTCTCTGAGCAGGAGCTTGGTCGCACCCTTTCGCGCCTTGCTTCTCAAGTACTCGAGTCTGTCTCTGATAGTCGGGAACTTTTGTTCCTGGGAATTCCTACGCGAGGGGTGTATCTGTCTCGTGTCTTGGCCAAAGAGTTGGAACCCATTGCTGGCCATAGCATTGATCAGGGAAGTTTGGACCCCACCTTTCATCGTGATGATCTTGGTCGAGTCGGTACTCGGATGGTGCAACCCACCGATCTCCCCAACAGCGTTGAGGGGCGAGAGGTTGTGTTGGTGGATGATGTGATTTTTACCGGCCGCACAGTGCGCGCTGCCCTTGAAGCTCTTCAGGCCTGGGGCAGGCCTCAGCGGGTGATGTTGTTGGTGATGGTGGATCGCGGGCACAGGGAAGTGCCGATTCAACCAGATTTCTGTGGTCGCAAAGTGCCGACTCGTCGCAAGGAAAGCATCGAATTGCGCCTCTCTGATGTGGATGGAGAAGAGGGGGTTTACTTGCGCCAGGTGCCTTGATGAGGACTACACGCTGAGTTGGTGAACTTTTTGTTCATGCATCGGCGCCGTTCGTCTTGATGACAGAGGTCAGTTCAGCCCATGGTCGTCTTGCCTTTGGATTGTGTTGAGGTTGGTGTGGATCAATCAGTTACTGCACGGTGCCTAGCTTTTGCTTGTCTAGCCGCTCACCACTGCGTAGATCTAGCCCCTCCATCTGCAGCTGGGTATCGTCGTCGATCGAGAATTGCAACCTCAGGCAGTCTTGCCCCGGCTGACCGGGTGGTTTTAGTGCAAGCGAAGCTGTAGGGCAGGTTCCTGGCCAGGGATGCAATTTGCGCTCTGCTGGCTTTGATTGCAGGGTTGGCATTCCATCGATGTAGATGACCTCATGGCTCTCGTTGATGTCTGGCTCACCAAGCACCACCTCAAGCTCCAGTTGATCGATCCGGCTGGCGGCCAGGACGAGCTCAAGGGGGGCGGTTGTTGGCCAGGGTTGACCGGCGAGAAACAGAGGATGCCAATGATGTTGTCCACCTCGCTGATCCCAGCAGCGCAGAGATACACCACGGTGGAGTACATCCTGAACTTTGCCCCCCGGCGTGAGTTGCAGGGCTCCAACAGCCACGGCCTCTATAGGTGGAGGAGTGAGGAGTGGGGCTGGTTGCGTTTGCTGCTGCAACCAATTGCGAACGAGGGGGATTTGTGCGCCGCCGCCGACGGCTACGACCCCCTGTAGGTCTTGGAGGTTGCAACCATTGCCACGCCCCCTTGCGAGGGTTTCATTGAGCAGGTTGGCCAGGCTGTTAAGCAAGCCTCTGGCGATGAGCAGCTCTTCCAGCTCCCTGCGGCAGAGACGTAGAGGCAGGACTTCATTGCCTTCTGGATCGGCAGCAATTTCCAGTTGGGTGGCCTCAGCGCGAAGATCCACCTGGCTAAGGCGGCATTTGAGACGCTCTGCAGCATTGAGGAGTGTTTCTGAGAGCGGAACGTCGGGATAGAGATGATTAGCAATCCAATGATCCAGGTCCCGTCCACCCAGCTTCAGTCCAGCCTTGCCCAGCACGCGTGCGCAGCGCAGGGCTTGTTTGCTGCTGTCCTGGAGATCTTGGCCAGCAAATCGAAGTAATTGGGCGATTGGAGCCGCCCGTCCTTCACCACCTTCGAGGGCCACGAGGGAGAGATCAATGGTGCTGCCACCGATGTCCATCACCAACAGCTTGGAGCCTGGGGGTAGGCCGGCACCCATGGCAGCGGCGGTGGGTTCATCAACCAGAGCGATCTCTTCGACCGGCAGTGTTGTGCAGACCTGATTCAGCCAGGTTCTGTAGGCGCGGTAGCTCTCCACTGGCGCAGTGAGCACAAGACGTCGCACCTCGATATGGGGAGGGAGTCGGCGCCAGATCTGCTGCAGCAAGATTTCTCCGGCCTGTTCTGGCGAGAGGCAAGAGCCATTGCTTTTGGTTGGATGAGGTGCACCGATCCAGCGCTTGAAGTCTCTGCTCAGGCTTTGGTGACCCTGCCCCACCAGGCCTGCTTCGTCCACTTGCTTCCCTACTAGAGGGTTGGGGTCATTGCTTTGGCCGGCCCAGATCAAACTAGGTACTTCGCCCGGGCGACGGCTGATTGGTGGTAGATCGAGGAGTTGAGGGCTGGCAGCACGTTCAGCCTGGAAGGCCACAACCGTGGTGGTGTTGCCAAGGTCAATGGCAAGGGTGCCAACTTGTTGGAAAACCTGAAGCTTTTCTTCGCCCTCAGGGGGCATGTCCATGGCCATGTTGTAGTCATCACAAGGTTAAGAGACAATGACGATGGATCGGTTGCAGCACCTGGTGCTCTCTTTTTATCGAGAGGACCCTTGCATTGAGGCTGAGCTGGAACCGTTGCTCGATTGCCGCATGACCCGTAGTTGGGGGAGTATCCGGATTGAGTGCGTGGATGAAGAGCACTTGGAGGAAGTCAGCGCTTTGCTTACTCATCTGAGGCTTCCCTTGGCGGCCTTGGGACTTGGCCGACAGATTGTCTTGCGGGTGCCGGGTTCCTTACAGCGGACATATCCCATGCATGTGCCCTTTCATAGTGATCTATTGGCCTAATGCTGAGCAGCGCTCGCCTAAAGTGATCTGGAGATATGAGAAGTTTCTGTGATCACATCGGGAGTGGATCCCAAAGACCTTGCCAAGCGTGGGGAGAGTCTCATCCGCCAGTCGACCAACCGCTACCTCACTACGGTTCGAATTGCGTTTCGGGCTAAGCAGCGCCGTTTCGATGATTTTGATGGCCTTTTGGAGGAATCGAGTGTGAAGCCGGTTGCGCGAGCCATCGTTGAACTAAGCGACGAGCAGGACCAACCGGATCTGCTGCCTGGCTGAGGTCATGATTCAACAGGAGGGGCCTGGCTGGCGACTTGCCAGGGACCCTGCCAGGACGGCCTTCCCGGTGCTGATTGGAGGGGAAGGCTGGGCTATTGAGCTCACTCAAGATGAGTGGCAGTGTTTGCAGTCTCTGGTTGTTGAGCTCACTGATCAACATCAGCAGCTTGTGGATCAGCTGCTGGCAGAGGAATCTGTCTGCCTGGAGATGGAACGTCAGCCGTGGTGGGCCTGTCTGGATGGTGATCGTCACAGCTGGAGCCTGCAGGTGATTTTGCAGGGCGATGGCGAGAAGGCCCGAGGCGCTGAAGGGTGTTGGTCGGTACCTGCTGCGCAAGCGATGGCCACTGCGATGAGAACCGCCTGGGACTTTGATCAATGATTAGAGAGGCTGATCGATGGCGGGAGCATTGATCTCTCCCCGAGCTTGCGCAAGGTAATGCACAGCTTTTCCACAGCTTGCAGACTTGAACCGCCCACTCGCCTCAAGGATGTGGAAAAAGGGCTGCATAGGTGGTTGTCCCCTTGACGTGGATCGTTCTTGCTTCCCGTCGGGACTGCATGCCGATGCCCTTGCCGCGGAAGGCTGTCAGACCATTGTTCTTGTCATGAGACGGCTTGAGATGGGCTCGCGGGTGGGGCCTTGACGGGAGCGGTTGAGATGTGGAGAAGTGGTGTCGTGCTTAGGAGTCAAGATGCAATTGGGGGATGTCAAAGAGATCGCAGAAGAAGGTGTGAAGCAGCCGATGCTGCAAGCCCAGGAGGTTCAATCCCAGGAGGTTGTAGAGGATGCGCGGCTCGATGGTGTAGTCAGCTTCCAGGCCGAGCTGCCTCTGCCTCTGCAAGAGGCCATGGCAGGCTTTATCGAGACATGTCCTAATTGGGATCAGTATCGGTTGATCAAAGCAGCTCTGGCTGGCTTCCTTGTGCAGAACGGGGTGGATTCAAGAGAGATCACCCGTCTTTACGTGGCCAACATGTTTCGCAGCAACTCTCTGATGCAGGGGTTTTGAATGCTGCTGCTGGCTTATTCGTCAGTGGCAGCAGGGTGCTCCTTGCCTGGCTGAAGCGTCGTTAGTTGGCTGTTGCGCGAGCCCCAGAAACACGTTCTTGGCATATGTTCTGACAAGAGCAGCTCTTCAGTGATTGGTTTTGAGGAAGGGTTAGTGGAGTGGTCCAAGCCATTGCAGCAGATCATTAGCAGTGCTTTTTGGAATCGGCAAGATTGAGAGGCGATTGCCCTTGCGAAGCACCGGTAGTTGTTCAGCGCTGTATTTGTCTCGAAGACTTTCTAGGCTTAGTAGTTCGCTAAAGCGTCCGAGATAATGCAGTCGAACGCAATCCCAACGTGGTTTGTCTGGTGATGACTTCGGGTCGTAGTACTTGGCTTTTGGATCAAATTGTGTGGGGTCCACCAGGCCGGTTTCAATGACCTCCATGAGCCCTACGATTCCAGGAGGCTTGCAGTTTGAGTGATAAAAGAATGCCTTGTCTCCTACGAGCATCGAACGCATAAAATTGCGTGCTTGGTAGTTGCGAATCCCATCCCATAGGGTGTTACCTTCTTTTTTGAGGTGGTCGATGCCGTAGGCATCGGGCTCGCTTTTCATCAACCAGTAGTTAATATTGTTATCAGCCATTGCCAGAGAAGAAGTTAGGGATATTTTAGACGTTTTGAGGCTTGCTGGAATTTTGCTGGAATGAGTGTCCAGTTTACCCTGCTTTTATTCTTGTTCGATTACCTTGCTTTTTGTCCAGCGATACCAAGTTGGCTTTTGATTAATTTTTTCTTTGATTCTTTTTCTTATTAGCTCAATATCTTTTGCTTTAGGTTCCCAGTCTTTATACAAGTCACTTGGCCACTGTTCTTTTTTGAATTGGCGTTCTGGATTTGGATGCATGCCTCTACTTTTCATTTCATCTATGAGTTCGAAATATCTTTTATGCAAATACTTACCTTTGTCATAAAAGAACTTGACGTGTCCAATATTTAAGGTGAATTCTTTGGGTAGTTGTTCTTTGGTTCTCTTCCAGTTTTTTGACTTTATTGAGCGTTGAAGTGCTGAGCCAACCATGAAAATTTCTCTATATTCCGCCACTAAATGTTGATCAGACAATTCGCTTGGCTTGATCAAGTTGATTCTTGTCATGAAAACTCTTTTCTGATCAATGGATGAACCAATCGTTTTGTTGAGCACGTTGCAAGATTGGGACCAACTTGCCTCCATCCCGATCATCTACCAGGCATGGCATGGCTGCAGTGATCGAGAAATGAACTTGGTAGAATTTTGCTAGAATAGAATTTCATGCTTCACTGAGATCACTTTCTATCACAACATGCTCACCGTTCATCAACCAGTAATTAGGTTCTTGTTTTGCCACGGGATCTCAAAAGAAAGTGGTGGTTCGGATAAAGTTTGGATAGCCCCCTGCCTCAGGGCCTTATTCGTTATGAACCTTTCAAGCCAATCGAGCTATAGAGGCATTCCTTTGAAAAGGTAATTAACTTGATGTCAATCACTATTGAAAAGCTGTGTCTTTGGATCTGATTGCTTGTTATCGCAACCCTGGTTTCGAGGCTGTTGCTGATGGGGTTATGTCATTCTTTGATCGGCGCCTTGATCTTCAACATAGTGGAGTCGCATTCGGTAATGACTCATCTTCATCCGAGGCAGAACCAGCCAAAGTGTCAACCGATATAAGCCTTGTTGCAATTGATCGTTCAGATCCAGAGGCATTTGCTCTTTCAGATGTGATTGTTCGAGGTGTTACTGCTGCTCTCGACCAATATCTTCAGGATCGTCCGTTATTTAGAGATTGCTCTCCAGAGCAGTCTCTGTTTGTAATGCCGATTTTTAATATCCAACGTTATGGCCCTGGTGAAGGTTTCAAGCGCTGGCATTGTGATTGGACTATCAGCGATGAGGCAACAGAGCCTGTTCATAGAATGCTTGCTTGGATCCTTTATTGTAATGATATTGATTCGGCTGGCACTGAGTTTTATTGGCAGCAACATCATGAACCTGCAAAGCGAGGGAAACTAGTAATTTTTCCTGCAGGTCCATCTCATATTCATCGCGGCCGAGTCAATAATAAAAGCACTAAAACGATTTCTACAGGCTGGATTAATGCAGGCAGTAGAGACTCCTATCTCTCTCGTTTGGCAGCCTCTTGAAACTTTGGTTGAAAAGCAAATTCTCAGATCAAGATTCATAAGGTTTTTTTACACCGAGTTCGTTAAATGTTGATTCTGCGACTCTTTAGTGAATTGTTGCCCTTGCTGGCATTCGGCTATTTGATTGGTCGCTTTAACACAAGACTTTCATCTCAAATAGCCCCACCACTTATCAACTTTGGGATACCAGTCAGCCTGATGGGTCTTCTCCTCAAGAGTGGGATGGATTGGCGTCTTTTTGAGGCCCTTGCGATGTCCTTACTAGCCATTGGATTGCTGATAGTTGCAATTAGGACTTTCCCAAGGATTAGAAATCTTATTGGCAGTCGAAGTTTGCTGTTGGGTAGTGTCTTTGGGAATTCTGGCCATTTTGGGATACCTGTTTCATTGGCTCTTCTGCCAAGTCAGGCACTCAGCTTTAGTATTGGTTATGACCTTGGCGCCACGTTACTTGTATGGAGCTTAGGACCCATACTTTTAGCAAACTCCTCATCCGAATTGAAGGGAAGAGCTGCTTGGACAAATCTTTTACGTGTTCTGACTAGTAGTCCTGCTACTAAGGGATTGGTTGGGGCATTTTTTGTTCAGTTGACTCCATGGAATGATCAAATCACCTCTGCTCTTTGGATCCCATCCAGAATTGTGATTGTTCTAGCTCTAATGATTGTTGGCATACGTTTGGGTTCTTTTGGGTCTGTTAATAATCCAACGATTAGAAACTTGTTCTCATTAGTTGGGCCCAGCTTGCTCATAAAGCTGATGTTTCTTCCTGCCTTAATGTTGGCTCTTGCCAAGGCTTTTGGCTTGTCAGCTTTGATGTGCAAAGCTCTTGTCTTGCAGGCAGCTACACCTACAGCCATTTCTGTGTTGTTGTTAGCTGAAGCAAGTGGTCAGGAGCAACAAGTTGCTGTTTCTTTAGTGGCTTGGAGCACTTTAATTTCCTTGTTCACAGTCCCTATTTGGTATTTGGCTCTTCAATCAATCAATTGATCTCAGCAATTGCAGTATTTGAGTAGATCGTGGAGGAGGCCTCTCTCTGGACTTCTACTTGCTGCCTTCTTAGCTCTTGCAAGCTGTAAACGCACTATGATGACTTCAAGCAGTCTTCAAATTTTACCGATGGATTTCTCTGGTCCGGATGCAATTGATAAAGCGATTGAGGCAGGTATAGATCTTGATGGAAGCCCCATCCCTTTAGAGATGCTGAAACTCTACAAGGAGGTGATGGATCAAGAAGGTGCGAGAAAGAGGAGTGGCGTCAAGAAGTCAATGCGTAATCGAATTGTCCGTTCAGGAGCCAAGCATTTCGATCAGGAGAGCCTCAATCAACGTCTTATCGGTGCTGGATGGGAAGGCTTGAAGGCAAAAGAGATTGAGTTTTTCTTTGGCTGATTCAGACTGTATATGTGCGGAATTATTGATTAGGGATTGGTTGAAAACTAAACTTTTGCTAGGCAAATCTAAGCCAAAACCTGTTATCAAATGGAGGATTGCATTCGTTAAAAGGTATTGATTTGACTTTTGCTTTGGGCGGTTTTGTGATTAGAATAAATAATAAGAGGGTGATTGTTCTTTGTCTAGACGCGAAGCCAAGCATGAAAGCAGCATGAAAAGTCTTCCTGCTTCGCAGGAGCTTTTAAAACTTGAAGCCTTGGCCAGAAAGCAAGGCAGTGGGATTGGGCTTGATTCAGTCAATGGACTTTGGAAGTTTGCATCTGTTTGGAAGCAAGGTAAAGACAAAGAAGACTTGTTCTCTTCTTTCATGCTTCGATTTATTTCTGCGAGCCTAGATCTAAGGCAAGACAAAGGCAGTCATGAATCCATGCCTTTAGTTATCGTTAATTCTGTTGCGATTGGCTTGCTAAAGCTTGAATTCATAGGTCGAGGAGAGCTCAAGGGATCGCAGCCTCTACTGCCTTTCTTTTTTGAACGAATCGCCCTTAGTTTTGCTTCAAGGGTCTTATGGAGCCGCCCGTTAGGTGAGCCTGAAGAGAAAGAAAGGCCTTTCTTTGCTCTGATCTCAATGGGCCCGAACGGAGAGTGGCTTGCGGCTAGAGGCCGTGGGGGCGGCCTTGCGCTTTGGCTCAAGGGTTAAATCAATCAAGCAGCCCGTTCAAGTTGAATATTGCATTGGCTATTAGCAATCGATTTGCAAGTAGGCTTGCTGTTAAAAAGAGAGCACTAATTGCTTGGTTATTGAACAAAGGAATGTGCTATAAAGCCAAAGCTACTGATCAGTTGGCCGTAAATTAGGTCGTTAAATGTGGTTTGATTAGCCCGCGGAAATGATTGCCGCGGGCTTCGAAGTCTTGGTATTGATCAAAACTTGCGCAGGCTGGAGAGAGCAACAAGCTGGCCGCTTGTTGCTTGATGCCAAGAGGAATCGCCAGGTTGACGGCTTGATTGAGGTCATCGCAGCAGATCAGGTCTCCCTTGAAGCCACACGTTTCGATCAATACTTGTAGTTCAGCAGCGCCGCTGCCAAACAACACCACGCTGGATGCGCTTTGCTTCAGTTGCTTCAGCCATGCAGAGGCATCACCCTGCTTGGTTTGTCCGCCAGCTAGTACAACGGCAGGAGCAGGAACGGCCTTCAGACCCACGCTGGCGGCGTCATAGTTCGTGGCCTTGCTGTCGTTGTACACGCTCATTCCCTGCACCTGCCCT
>PVBE011305753.1_pt1 | contig 10820 bp, 6 predicted proteins | sample 1631181 | NCBI WGS metagenome assembly PVBE01 (sample SAMN08397723, study PRJNA350692) | Marine metagenome, whole genome shotgun sequencing project. | isolation source: water | place: Pacific Ocean | collected 2012-04 | reverse complement strand
GCCGGCCGGTGGTTCCGGATCGGCCTGTGGGACTTTCGCTTCGGCCATGTCGTGTCCGGCATCTTGGCGGTGATTTTCTTGATACTCGCCGCGATGTGGCTCTATCCGAGTGAGGTCCAGGGCACCGGTGTGATGGGTGAGATCGCGCAGATCTTCACGCTCAGCGTCGGGCCGTGGATGATGGTCGTCTTCCTGATCGGCGCCTTCGCGGCGACCTTCTCAACGGCGTTCAACTACTTCGACGGTTGGCCGCGCATCGTCGGCGCTTGCTCGCGCAACCTGTTTCGCGGCACGGCATCGCTGCCCGGTACGGCGCGGCGCAGGCTGGCTGCCGCGCACCGCAAGACCTGGTATTCCGAGTACAACATCTACCGGATGACGATGGTGTACTCGCTCATCGCCTCGGTGCTGATCATCTACGGGTACGAACGACCGGTGCAGCTCGTCCTGTTGGCCTCGGCGCTGGCGTTCTTCGTTGCCCCGGTGATCTTCTTCCTGAACCTCTACTACTGCCTCACGATCATCCCCAAGGAAGACGAGCTCTTCTATCCCTCGACCTTCGCCCGCTGGTTCAGCTACCTGAGCCTGGCGATCTTCACCGGACTGAGCGGCATGCTGATCTGGCTTCGAGTCATCGTCCCGTTCCTGCAGATGATCGGCATCGTTGCGCCGTAGCGGGCCTAGGCGATCGACAGCACGATCTTGCCGAAGTGAGCGCTGCGTTCCATGGTTTCGTGAGCCTTCCTGACCCTCTCGAGGGGGAAGACTTCGTGGATCAACGGCACGATCGTGCGCTCGGCCAACAGCGGCAGCACGGTCGCGGCAAACGCACCGGTGATGCGGGTCTTCTCTTCGACGGGCCGCGCCCGCAGCACCGATCCGATAATGCGTTGCCGCTTGACCATCATGACCGCCAGGTTGAGCTCGGCCTTGGCGCCCCCCATCAGACCGATGATCACCAGGCTGCCGCCGACCGCCAGTGCCTTCATGTTGGACGCCAGGTAGTCACCGCCGATGTGATCGAGAATCAGATCGGCCCCCTTCTTGTCGGTGTACGCGCGAACGGCTTCGGCAAAGTCTTCGTCGGTGTAGTCAATCACGAGATCGGCGCCGAGCTCCTCGACGCGGGCGAGCTTGCCCGGCGACGCCGTGACCAGAATCTTCGCCGTCGGCGTGAGGGCACGGCAAAGCTGAATCGCCGCGGTGTTGACCCCGCCGCCACCGCCGTGCAGCAGCGCGGTTTGGCCGTCCTCGAAGCAACCAATCGTGAAGATGTTCAAGAACGCCGTTATGTACGTCTCGCAAACGCAGGCGGCCTCCTCGAAGCTCATATTCTCCGGAACGGGCATCAGATGGCCGGCGTAGGCGGTCGCGTATTCGGCGTAACCACCGCCACCTACCAGGCTCATCACCCGATCGCCGACGTGCCAACCCTCGACCTGGGCGCCGAGCTCCTCGATCGTCCCGGCGACCTCGAGCCCGAGAATCTCCGACTCGCCCGGCGGCGGTGGGTAGTTACCCTGCCGTTGGTTGATGTCGGCGCGGTTCACCGAGCTCGCCGCGACCCTGATGAGGACCTGGCCGGAGCCAACGGCCGGTCGTTGGGCCTCGGCGATGCGCAAGACGTCGGCCCCGCCGGTCCCATCGAGTACGGCGGCCTTCATGAGGACACGCTCGCCCACGGTGCGGCGACCAGAGTTCTCCACCCGGACGCCCGTCCGCGGCAGCCTACCGACGAGGTCACTCTGCTTCGCGGTTCGACGCCAGACGTCGATCGACGAGCGTCACGATCTCGTCGACGACGTCGGACTGGAGCCCCTGTTGCGCGGCGATCTCGCGGACCAGACAGTCGACCCGCTCGATGTGCTTGGCGCCGCCGAACAGCGCCCGTGCCGCCGAAGACGGCTTCCCGAGCCCCTCGGCCGCGCGCGCGTACTTCTCGAACGGGACCATGTCTTCGTCCGCGGCACCGAGCCGGCCGCATAGCTGCCACGTCCAGTCGTAGATCTCCTCGGACAGCCCGACATCCCCATGCACCGCATCGCGAATCGGGATCATGTCGTCGCTGCGGATGCACCGGTAGTTTCCGGCAATCAACATCGGCCACTTCGCCAGCGGCACGAAGATCGAATCGTGCACCCGGAGCTTGACCGGTATCTCGAGGTCCCCGTCGCCGGGATCGAATCGCACACCCTGGATGTCGGCTTCGAGCTCGTCGAGCATCGTGGTGTGTGCTTCGGCCTCGAAGCGCGCGGTCTTGAAGTTGGTCGGCAAACCAACCTGGAGAACATTTTTCGGTTCGTCCGGGGGGCGAAATGCCTGCGGGTCGGGGCTCGCCAGTGTCACCAACCCGGGCTCGAAACCCTCCCAGACCGTGGGATCGGTGAAGCACCGCGTCAATTCCTCTGTCGAAAGCCCCGGAATGCGCTCGAGGTACGGCAACGGCGGCATATTCATGATCGCCAGGCTCGGCACCCGCGCCGTCGCGACGCGCTCCATCAGTTCGCGAACACCAGCGGCACCGTAGTGGGCTTCCTGCATGCCGAGCACGACCAGGTCGAAATCGGCCGGGTCGACGCCGTCCGGCGCGCTGGCCGAAAGCTCGCCGGCGAGCCCCTGCGAGGAGATCTCGACCAGCGTGTCCCGGCCTCGAATGGGGAAGCGCACGGCCGTGCCGCCGCGGTTGATCAACTCCGCCGTGGGCGGTGTGCAAACAAGTGTCGCGGAGTGTCCGGCCAGCAGCAGCTTGGTGCCGAACAGCGACCCGTAGGAGGCTCCCAGAATGAGAACGTCGTACTTCATCATTTCACCCCCGGGCCCACCGCCCGCGTGCCGCAGGGGCACTCACTAGATCGCACCCTGCTCGCGCGCCGCGGCGATTTCCTCGTCATCGAGACCGATGACTTCCCTGAGGATCTCTTCGGTGTGCTCGCCCAGAAGCGGCGCTCGGTCGACGTCTGCTGGCGAGTCTGAAAGCTTGATCGGGTTACCCACGGTCAGATACTTGCCGCGCTCAGGATGGTCAACCTCGACAACCGTCCGGGTGGCGCGCAGCGCCGGTTCCTCGGCCAGCTCCTTCATCGACAGGATCGGGCCGCACGGCACATTCAGCGGGTTCAGGATATCCATGGCCTCCCTCTTGTCCTTGGTCATGGTCCATTTTTCGATCTCCGCGAACATCTCAGCCAGCTTTGGTATGCGTGCCTCCGGGGTATTCCATTCCGGATCCTCGAGCCAGTCCTCATGGCCGATGGCCTTGGCGAGACCATCGAACGCTGCCGCCTGCGTGATCACGTAGATGTAGGCGTCCAGATCAGTTTCCCATCCCTTGCATTTGACGATCCAGCCCGGCTGACCGCCGCCTGAGGCGTTGCCGGCCCGCGGCACCGCGTCGCCGAACTCTCCGTCGGGGTACTGCGGGTACTCCGTCAGCGGGCCGTGGGTGAGGCGCTGCTGGTCGCGCAGCTTGACGCGACACAGGTTGAGCACGGCGTCCTGCATGGCGCAGACCACGCGCTGCCCTCTGCCGCTCTTTTCGCGGTGAATAAGCGCCGCCAAGACGCCAGCAACGAGGTGCATGCCGGTGCCCGAGTCGCCGATCTGGGCGCCGGTCACCGTGGGAACTCGGCCAATCTCGCCGGTGGTCGACGCCGCCCCGCCGGTGCACTGTGCAACGTTCTCGTACACCTTGCAGGCCTCGAAGGGGCCGGGCCCGAAACCCTTGATCGAGGCGTAGATCATGCGCGGGTTGATCTCCTGGATCCTCTCCCAGGGAAAACCCATGCGATCGATGGCGCCGGGGGCGAAATTCTCCACCATCACGTCGCACTCTTCGATCAACTTGGCGAAGATCTTGTTGCCGACTTCGGTCTTGGGGTTGAGCGTGATGCTGCGCTTGTTGGCGTTCAGCATGGTGAAGTAGAGGCTGTCGACGTCCGGGATGTCGCGAAGCTGGCCGCGCGTCGCGTCGCCGGAGCCAGGCCGCTCGACCTTGATGACGTCGGCGCCGAACCACGCTAGGATCTGCGTGCACGTCGGCCCGGACTGCACGTGGGTCATGTCGAGAATACGGACACCGTCCAGAGCTCTTCCCATTCTTCTTCTCGTGTTGAATCGGTATCGAGGAACTCGTTGAGGGGACATCGAAGCGTGCCGCCCGGCAACGTCGCCGTCAAGCTGGACGATTGGCCAGGAGAGCCCTGACCCGAGCCCCGAGTGGTCTGGCTTGTTGCTACCCGCAACGCGCCTGTATCGTGAGGCCGCTCCACCGCCCCCGAAAAAGGGCGCCGCTTCGCGTCCGGTCGCTGTCAGGTGGACGAAGAACAGGAAATCACACAGTCACCGGTGGCCACGGCAGGTGGCGACCCCGACCCAAGTTCCGTCATAGGAGAGAAGTCCGTGCAACGAACCCGCGTAGCTCCCGCTCTCGTCCTGCTCGCTTGCATCGTCGGCATCGCCTCGATGGTCTCCGCTTCGGCGCTACCGCAGATCGAGGCGGCGCCCCCACGCGCCGAGGGCGAGGGGCCGTTCGACCGCCTCATCCTGCGAGCCGCCACGCTCATCGACGGCACCGGGGCGCCGCCGTTCGGCCCGGTGGATATCGTCGTCGAGGGCAACCGCATCGTGAACATCGTTTCCGTCGGCGCCCCCGGCGCGCCGATCGAGGAGAACCGACGCCCGCCGGTGCGTGACGGCGACCAGGTGCTCGAGCTCGAGGGCCACTATGTGCTGCCGGGCTTCGTCGATCTGCACGGTCACCTTGGCGGCCGCGCGCAGGGAACGCCGGCGGAGTACGTGCTCAAGCTGTGGATGGGGCACGGGATCACCACAAGCGCCGACCCGGGCAGCGGCAACGGCATCGGCTGGATGCTCGAGCACAAGCGGCGCTCCGATACCAACGAGATCACCGCGCCGCGGCTGCTGCCCTCGGCGACCTTCGGGCAGGGCTGGGACGGACCCATCGCGACGCCGCAGGAGGCGCGCGATTGGGTTAACGAGATCGCCGACATCGGCTCCCACGGCATCAAGTTCTTCGGCCTGCGCCCCGACATCATGGGGGCGGCGCTCGACGAGGCAGGGAAGCGCGACCTCTACACCACCATGCACCACGCGCAGCTCAACGTGGCGTGGATGGACGTGATCGACTCCGCGCGGCTCGGGCTGACCTCGATGCAGCACTGGTACGGGCTGCCCGAGGCGCTGTTCACCGACCGCACGCTGCAGAACTACCCGCTCGACTACAACTACAACAACGAACAGGACCGATTCTCCGAAGCCGGGCGCCTATGGGCGCAGGCCGCGCCGCCCTACTCCGACCACTGGAACGCGGTGATGAACGAGTTGCTCGAGCTCGACTTCTCCATGTCGCCGACCTTCCATGCCTACGAGACGACGCGGGATTTCATGCGCGGCGCGCGCGCCGAGTGGCACGAAGAGTACACGCTGCCATCGTTGTGGCGCTTCTACGAGCCCAACCGCCTTGTACACGCCTCGTACTGGTTCTATTGGGGCACCGAGGAAGAAGTCGCCTGGAAGAACAACTACCGCCTCTGGATGACCTTCATCAACGAGTACAAGAACCGCGGCGGCCGCGTCGCCGTCGGTACCGACTCGGGCTACTCCTACAACCTCTACGGCTTTTCCTTCGTGCGTGAGATGGAGCTGCTGCGTGAGGCGGGGTTCCATCCCCTCGAGGTCATCCGCGCCGCGACGTTGAACGGTGCCGAAGCGCTCGGCGTCGCCGACCAGGTGGGCACGGTGGAGATCGGCAAGATGGCCGACTTCGTCGTCGTCGACGAGAACCCACTCGCCAACCTCAAGGTGCTGTACGGCATCGGCGCGGTAAAGCTCACCATGGACAACGAGGTCGTACGCGTCGGCGGCGTCAAGTACACCATCAAGGACGGCATCATCTTCGACGCCAAGCAGCTCCTTCAGGACGTGCGCGACATCGTGCGCACAGCGAAGGACCGCGAGGGTTTCGAGATCACCCAACCAGGGCGCGGGCCGTTTCGTTGATGGCGCCGCGCCGCGGCCGATAAGCCGCTACATCTGATAGTTTGATCGCTATGGAAGAAAAAAGGGGCACGTCGCCGTGGGTGTTCATCGGCATCGGTTGCCTACTCTCGGTATTTCTGATCGTCGCCGTCGTCGTGGCCATCGGCGCCTGAGGCTTCAGCCAGGTGCGGGAGCTGCAGCGCTCGATGGAGGATCCCGAAGCGCGCGCCGAGCTGGCGAAAGAGATGCTCGTTGCTGACGAGCTACCCGACGGCTACAACACCATGGTTGCCCTGTCGATTCCGTTCTTGATGGAAACGGTGATCCTCACCGACACCGAGCCAGATGAGAACGGACGCATCGACCGCTTCGGCGAGCACGGCTTCATCTACTTCAAGACGCTCCGAATGGGCGAGCAGGAACAGGAGCTGCGCGACTTCTTCGACGGCAAAACCGACGACCCGAGGATTCTCGACCAGACGTCGATCCGCGTCGACGCGCGCGAGTTCGTAGGCCGCGGCACCATCGAGGAAGACGATCGCACGATGCGCTGGGTTGCCTACCGCGGTGACATCGACAATCGCACCGAGCGCGACTTCGGCGAGGGGCTCAATGCCATGATCATGGTCGAATGCCCCGGCGCCGAGCGCGTGCGCATGGGTATCTGGTTCGGCCCCGACCCATCCCCCGACGCCCCCGCGGATGAGGCTGACTTCGGCGGCACGGTTGCGGATGAGACCGAGATCCAGCGCTTCATGTCGCGCTTCGACGTCTGTAGCCGCTAGCCAGCGGCCCCGCTCGATCGCGCCCGCCTATGACCCCGGCGGATCACCTGCAACGACGCCGGGCTTCAACACGATGCCCTCGTTGCGCGCGCCGTCCATCTTCGCGAGTAAGGGCTCATCGAACCGCAGGTGCAGGGTGAACTCCTTCTCACTCACCGCCGGCTGCGCCGCGAGCCAGTCCCAGTCGACCCAGCCGTCGCCGGTATCGGGGTTGGCGGTGAAATAGCCGATGTTGTTGGCCACCAGGTTCTGGAAGAAGTGCGTCCCCTGCGAAGGCTGCACCTTGAAGTCGCGGAAGCCCGCCTCGACGATGGCGCGGGCGCCGGCGATCTGCTCCCAGATGACGGGGATGCCGAGCAACGGATCGGCGGAACCCCAGCGCCCGACGCCGATGAGAATGTAGGGTGTGCCCTCGCCGGCAAGCTGCGCATTGTATTGCGCTACCTCTTGCGCCACGACCCGCGATTGGCCGCGCTCATAACGGTCGTAATCGACCACGATGAGGTCGCGCACACCCTCGATGAGACCGTTGCCGAGCACGCTCGAGCTCCGGCATACGGTGTCGGCGACATCGACGTCGACAGTGTCTACCTTGACCCTGCCCAGTTGCATGGCCACCGGGCGCAACTGCAGGAACCCGAACTCCTTCGGCTCGCCCTCCGGAACCGATAGGTTGACGGCGAACTCGATCTCCACCTGGCCGCCCGCGGCGTCGACACTCACCTCCAGAAGCCGCGAGAGGATCCCAGCGAGCGGGAAAACATCATACTTGAGCACTGGGGCGAAGCTCACTAGCCGCACGCCGGCGCGCGCGATCCCGTCGTAAACGGCGTCGTTCTCGGGGGAGTAGGTCGATCCGACGGGCGCCAGGGTGCCGTCCTTCTCCGCCACGGCGAGGTCGTAGCGGCTGAGCTGGGCCGCCGCGCCGTGTGCCTCCGCGCTCACCGCGTCGCCCTCGGTATCGAGGTTGAGCGCATAGAACTGCCGCTGGGAGTTATCGAGCGTGTCCTTGACCGAAGACATCTGCACGAGCCGCTCCGGATGGCGCGGCGAGAAGCGCAGACAATCCTCGCCTTCCACGACCGCGGGACCAAGGCCGAGCGCCACCGCCACCAGGCCGTCCTCCGCCTTGATCGGGTCGACCGGGTAATAGTTCTGCGACAGCGCCACACCCGCCATCTCCGGGTAGAAGCGCTCTTCGTGCGAGGCGCCGACGATGCGCTGCAGAATGACCCCCATCTTCTCTTCTTCAAGCCGGTACGAGGTCGAGCGCAGGTGGCGTTTGGCAGTCTGCGAGAAAGTCGACGCGTAGATGCGCTTGATGGCCCGCAACAACTGACTGAGTCTGACCTCCAGGTCCGGGCTGTTGTTGGGAACCATGAGGGTCTCGTAAATGCCGGCGAACGGCTGATACCGCGAGTCCTCCAGCAGGCTCGACGAGCGCACGGCCAATGGGTAGTAGCAAAGATCGAGAAAGGCCCACAGCGACGCATGGATGGGCTGGGGGAGCTTGGCCGCGAGAAAACGGGTGACGATCTCCTCGTCGTCGTTCGAAGTGATGGCGAGCTCGCGCAGGTCGTTGGCGTCGAGGAAGGCATCGAACACGTCGGTTCCGAGCACCACGGTCGGCGGCACGGCAATGCGTACGTCGGGAAACTGCGATGCCATGTCGAACTCGGTGAATAGCAGGTTGGCGAACGCGAGGCCACGCGCCTTGCCACCCAGCGATCCGCCGCCCAGCCGCGCGAACCCACGCTCCGGGTTGAAGCGCTCGGGGCTGAAATCGGCTACCACGGCGCGACGGCGCGCCTCACGATGCATGCGAATCGCATCGATCAGATGGGCCCGCAGGTCTTCCGCGGAATCAAAGTCCGACAGCTTGCGCGGCCGCAGCCGGTGGGCGATGGCGAACTCGGTATGCGCCTTGAGCCACACCGAGAAATGGTTGCGCTCGGCGTGGTAGGCAATGCTCTCGATCGGCGCGCTGCGCAGCTCGCGCTCGAGTGACTTGAGGCCGTGGGCACGGCCGACTTCCTCACCGCTCGGCAGCCGGAAGACGAAGTCACCGAAGCCGAAGTTCTCCAGCATGAACTTGCGTAGATCGCGCAGCAGCGTCGGCGAACCCTTCAGCAGGAACTCGCGCCCGGCTTCGCGCGCCAGCTCCTCGTTCTCCGGCTTTCCGGACTGCAGCACCACCGGCACGTCCGGCATCAGCTCCTTGACGCGCTCGGCGAACTGAACGCCGGCGTCGAGGCACCTGGCTCCGTCCTTGGGAAACTCAACGTCGGAAACTACCCCGAGGACGTTCTTCCGGTAGGTCCAGAAGTAGTTCCACGCCTCCTCGAAGGAGTCGCACAGCAGGATCTTGGGGCGTGCCTTGATGCGCAACAACTTGTGCGACAAGTTGACACCCTCCGGCACCAACGAGCGAGTGTGCTGCATCACCTCGGTGTAGATCGAGGGCAGGAAGGACGAGTAATAGCGGATGTTGTCCTCGATCACGATGATCGTCTGCACGCCCATGACGTCGACGTCGTGCGCCACGTTCATGCGGTCTTCAACGTACTTGACGATGGCAAACAGGATGTGGATGTCGCCCTGGAAAAGAAACGTGCGCTCGATATGCGTGAGGTCGTGATGCTTGATGAAGTCGTGCAGCTCGCGGTGGTGGTAGGCAAGCACGATTACCGGGATGTCGAGTCCCGCATCGTGCACCCGGCGGGCGAGCTCGCCGGCGTCCATGTCGCCGACCTGCGTGGCGCTGACGATGACGTCATAGCCGCCGAGGTTCTCAACCAGCTGCAACGCCTCACGCCCTGTGGAGACGCGGGTCAGATCGGGCACGTTGTAGAGATCGAGGCCCAGAAAATCGCCCAGCACCAGCTCGTTGACCAGCCTATCCTCCGACAACATGAAGGAGTCGTACAGGCTCGAAACCAGAAGGACCTTGTCGATGCGCCACAGCATCAGGTCCTGGAAGCTGCTCGGGTAGGTGCGGGCGTCTGAGTTGCTCCTCATCCCGCTACTGTCTGTCGCCGCCCGTATCAAGCGCAAGCGAGCGCACGCGAGCGCGAGGGCGCGCGATGACTGCGTTGCGCTTGATTCGGGTGCTCGACGTACCTAAAGGTACGCCTCCGCGCCCGCATCTGAGCGCGCCTTGTCCTCACACCCCCTCGCACTCGCTTGCTCAAGACAGAAAGAGCGGGGCGATCCTCGGATCGCCCCGCCCCAAAACCCACAAGCGGGAGCGAGAAGGTGGCGGATGCAAGGCGCGCGCCGAGAGGGATGCCGGACGCGTACATCCGTACGCGGGAGGCAGCCCGACCAAGCGCAACGCAGCAGACGCCGCCTTATCGCTCCCGCCTACCTCCTAGACGACGCCCTGGTCTAGCATCGAATCCGCAACCTTAATAAAGCCGGCGATGTTGGCGCCGTTGACATAGTTGCCCGGCGTGTCGTACTCCGCAGCGGTCTCGACGCAGGCCTTGTGGATGGCCTTCATGATGCCGCGCAGCTTGTCGTCTACCTCCTCGCGGCTCCAGCTGTATCGCAGGCTGTTCTGCGACATCTCCAAGCCGGATACCGAAACGCCTCCGGCGTTGGCGGCTTTGCCCGGGCCGTAGAGGATTCCGGCGTCGATGAACTGGTTGACGCCCTCGATGACGGTCGGCATGTTGGCGCCTTCCGAGACCACGTAGACGCCGTTCTTCAGCAGGTTGCCGGCGTCCTTGACGTTGACCTCGTTCTGGGTCGCCGAGGGGAAGGCGCAATCAGCCTTGTGGTCCCACAGCGGGTTGTGATCGTCGTTGGCGTCGGTCTCGGCGTACACCGCACCGCTGAACTGGTCGACGTACTCCTTGATGCGGCCGCGGCGCACGTTCTTGAGGTCCATGACCCAGGCAAGCTTGTCGCGGTCGATGCCTTCCTCGTCGTAGATGTAACCGCCCGAGTCGGACAGGGTGACCACCTTGCCGCCGAGGTCGAGGATCTTCTCGGTGGTGTACTGGGCGACGTTTCCCGAGCCCGACACCAGGGCGG
>PVBE010934148.1_pt1 | contig 10820 bp, 4 predicted proteins | sample 1631181 | NCBI WGS metagenome assembly PVBE01 (sample SAMN08397723, study PRJNA350692) | Marine metagenome, whole genome shotgun sequencing project. | isolation source: water | place: Pacific Ocean | collected 2012-04 | reverse complement strand
TGCGTTGCCGGAGTAAAAAATGAATAAATTAAAAATAGAAAACATTCATTTTATTGGATTCAAATCCGTCTTCTAATTGAACTCTTCGGGTGATATATCGGCATACACCACTTCCACCAGTTGCACCCGCCACATAATTTGTACCCGATACGCCCGGCATGCCCGACCTTGCATTTAATTCACCGTTCCATCCCGGATTTGCAGGATTAGTATCGGTGTTGTTGTTAATTAGATTTTCAACAGCAACCAAGTCAAATCTAGATAAATCAATTACAGGACTTACTTTACTGTCTTGTGTTGAAAGACCTACTCGAACAATAACTGTTTTATCATTGGTGTTTAAAGTATCACTCCAAATTTCATTAATTTTATGTGTTGTTTCTAATTCAACATTCACATTTGGTTTGATAACCATTGGGTCAGTCAGACCTGAGGACAGGCCAGCAAGATTGGTGGAAATTTGAAGTTGGAATGTTGCTTGTGTTTGACTAAATTCTAAATAATCTGCCATTAGACGAACAACATTACAATTTACATATTGACTACCAATAGGAGATGTTTCATATGGATTATTCATAAACTGAACATCAGCACTACTGGAAAATTCACATCGATTAATTCTAAACATAATATCGGCAGATTGGTCTGCTGACCAAGTGCTAGAGTTTTGTGATTTAAACAGCACTCCGGCATATGGTTGATTAGAAATTAAATCTGCATCGGTGTTTCTCTCAGAATCCACACGATATTGTCCGACTACTCCTGTATATACATGATAGTCGCCACTGTTTGAAATTACGGTGAATGCATACTCGCCTGGTTTTAGATAAATGGGATTATCAAAAGTAAATCTCGTATAATTATTTGACTTATTTGGATCCGGATTCGCAGGTGCCACATTGACATCCCACGCCTTCTTCGTTTTCACTGCAAGAGGAATAATTTCCCCTGCACTTGGATAACCATTTACAGTTGGTCTAATTTCTACCGTTACTGGTAAACTTCCATCTTTATTAGCAAACCAAAGGTCAATGCTTGATACAAACAATCCATTGGGATTTGTAATCGGGTCAACCAAGAATGTTTGTGCAATTGGATCCCTCCAGATTGTATCTTCTTCCGCCTTTGCTTGATTTCCTCTGGAAATGGGGTCTGTTAGTATTGCTTCGGTGTTTACATTTGGCCGGACAAACACAGGAGTTCGGGTTGATTCACCCCTTGAGAATATATACCCGTTTGTTGAGAAGGTTGCATCTGCGGCAGTAGTTGCCTCGGAAACATTATTATCAACAACATCGGTTACTCGAATTTGTCTTTCACCTGTTCGGTATGTTCCACCCTTTAAGGACATATGGAATTGCCATTCACCGTTTCTATCGGTTGCTTGTTCCATTATTCCGACTACACATGAGTGGCCAACATTACATCCAGCATTATTTGGACCACAAGATTTAATTCTAATTCTATCGTTTTGTGAAAATAATCCAACAACATTTTTAAAGATGAAATGTCCTGTCATCCCGTCAGCATTTAATACCCAAGATACTACTTCGGCAGTTGCTCCAACATTACCACCTGACATAACTTCCATTATTGTTCCTGCTTCATTACCATTGGTATGCAGGATAAATGTACCTTGTGAATCGATGTGTACAGGAATTACTAAAGGCATGGTTCTATCATCAACATTGATACCATCAAAGAATACATGAACATCAGTAGAGGGTTTCATTCCTCGACATGTGCCATCAATATCGTTCGCTCTCATATATGGAACAACACTAACATTTAATGTTTTGTTTCCTAATGTTTTTGTGATGCTTTCAGGAATTTTTCGTGAAATAATACCCCTGCGTGTTTTAATTTTTCCTGATGTTAAAATTTCACGACCAATTTTACCTTGTTGGGTACTTGCCCAACCAACAGCATCTTCGGTTGGTTTATTGTCTTCACCACCCCAAATTAATTCCCAATCATTCCATTGTGTTCCAAACGGATTATCTTTTTGTATCCAAGCATCATTCTCACCTTCGGAATTAACTTGGACAAATGGTTTTGTAGTGGTGTCATACCAGTTATCGGATGGCGGTGTGCATCTCATTTCTCCACGCCACTGAATGGTGTGGAACGGATTCACACTAAGCGTTGTGCTTGCCATCGGTTGTTCAATTGCTTTGGTTTCAGTGTATTCGAGTGTCCATAAATTACCTTCACTATTTGCAACACTCTCGCCGGTCAGTTCGTCCCAGTCGTGAACAAGTTTAATAACTCTTGTTTCGAATGAAGGACGAAGTTCTTGATTTTCAAAATCGATTGAACATGAATAATCAGAATTGGTAACATCTCCAACACTGTGACCTTTGAATGGGTCAACAAGAATACCATTTTTGAATATAGTAAGTCCATTGGCATCAGTAATTTTTAAGGCGTCTGTTTCCTTTTCGAGCAACGAAAGTGTTGAATAATATTCTAATCGGTCAACTCGTTTATCAATTTTACCAATGTCACGCATTGTGTATCGTTTGTTTTCCACATAGCGAGTACTAACATCGTTCGGACTAAATGTATATGCCGGGATTTTGTTGACATATAATGTCATTGAATCATCTCGGTCTGGCGGAATCGGGGCATTTTCTTGTGGAATGCCTCTAATGATATCAAATTTTCTATCTCTTGTTAGTACAACTTTATCAACTCTTGGTAGATAATGATTATACGAAATTCTTCCTAGTTGTCCATGCTTTGGAATCCAAGTATGAGCAGTTCCGCCGGTAACACTTTCGTCTGTACCACCACCAGTGTATGTTCTGAGTGGACGGAAATCAATAACATCACGAAGGTCATGTACTTTACCAGAGGATTTACTGGTGTAGGTTGGAATTTCAGAATATCCCGAAAGATATGACCCATAATCATTGGTGCCACCAACAAAGAATGCTCCTGCACCTCCGCCGTCATTGGCGATGAAGTCTAAGCCATCCGAATGTGAATAATAATAATATCGAGCGATGCCGGTTATTCCTCTTGGAATAGGTTTTCCATCATCGTATGTTGCATTTCTTTTTAGTTTAAGGGAAGCATAGTCATAGAACGAATCGGTTTGACCATTATCAAATACCATTTTATCTAAAATATTTTCGTAAGTATAAACACCGGCCTGGTAATTAACAACAACATCAAAACCTGTAACGGTAGTTACATCAGCATGAGGGAGTGTGACGACACCGAGATATTCTTCGTTCACACCAGGACCAGTTAATAATCCACCAGTAATATAGGCACCCGCAACATGTGTCATCGTTTTGGTTTTCTGAATTGCAACAGTACTATCATTAACCATGACTGTTCCTATCAATTGCAGACTTTGTCCGGGAGTGATGCCCAAATTCCTTAAATCATGGAATCGAACTTGAGTTACTTGTGCCGCAACAACACCAGTGACACCAGTGTATGTTAAATCGTACTGGGATCCATCTTTTGGGTTAATTAACTTATAATGTTCTTTAATCACACTTGTGCTAATTTCAGCATCGACGCCAGGATACCAAGTACATCCATCAATTTGTGCATTAATAGTCACATCCCAATATACTGAAGAATCAGCAGCAGCAGCAGTGTTTTTCGTGACCCCTTGTTGCACAAAGTATTCTAAATCTTCAATATTTTTAACCACACTTCCATGTGGAATGGGATATAATAAAGCATTTTTATCTTTTTCGTATAGTGTGGTTACACCCGAACTTGTTTTTCCTGCTGTACTAACATAATACGCCGGTTGTAAGCCGTCTGAACCAGAAACCACAGAGATTGTTCTCAAAGCGGCAAATGGGGATGTAATATCAGTGGTATCACCCGTAATTAAATCGTGAGGTAAGGCGCCCCGCATTCTAATATCATAGAGGTGAAGTTTATCTTCGTTATCATTATAACGACCTATTTGTTTTATGCGACAAGTTCCAATTCCTGTGTCGTAATCACCCGTTAGTTGACCATTTTCCCATCCTGCATCTTCAAGAGTATATGCTGCCTCTGAAGTTTGTCCTGTAATATAAGTGTCTGCGGCCGGCGCAGGGAATTCAGTATCATCATAACCATGACTTGTGATGGTTAATGTAGAGCCTGTTTGTGTATAATTTGGACTCCAAGCAAGTACTGTTCCTGTTGCACCATTCGATGCTTGAACCGTTTCACCCACTTGGAATATATTCGCAACCTCGGCAAAATTATCAAGGAAATATCGGAAAACTGGCCCATGCATTTTATGCAATGTGCCCGATTCAATATCGGGCATATGACCCTCCACCATACCCGCACCACCAGAAACTCTAACATAATTACCCACACTAAAGTCAATGGTTGCCTCGTCATAATGTCGTATGTGGTCTGTTGTTCTGCCTTTGTTGCAAGCAACATATTCTGTAACTAGATTTTCATGTTCAAAACCAAACACATATGATTTTCCTGCTTCTAGTCCAATAGCAAGGTCTGTATCAACCCCACCTTGTGATGCAGTGTATACACCACCGTTGTTACCACTAAGTAAATGTTCTTTGACTACGATGGGATATGGACGAACCGTATAGTTTCCCGATTCGTCATATGTTCTTCTTGCTAATTCTTCTGCTAATTGTGAATATACAGGATATTGTTGATTTTTGATTATGTAACCATTTTCAACCCTCATAATTTCAACAAAGTCATCTTTACTCAACCCTGTACTACCGGCACTTGGGGAATAATTAATATTGTTGAGATTTAATGTGTATTTTAATCTATCGGATCCTGGTGCGGCATAGTTACTCGAACCCCGTGCAGGATCCAATAGAGTGGAGTCCGCATCAGAAGAAACAAAATCTCTTTTGATATCAAACCCAATAATTGCCGAGGGATTAGTAAATAATCTTTCACCCGTAATTACATGATATAAAACATCCGTTTGTTGCGAAGCATTAATAAAGAAACCATCAACATAATAAATGCTATTATCAACGGAAATGACAGTTGCTTGGTAACCTGTTGCATTAAGATATATACTGGTTGGGTTAATATGAAAATTAGTACCAGTAGTAGATTTTATTAAAGCATCTCTTCGGCCAACATTATCAATTTGAAACACGCCATTAACATGCCCACCACCAGTTACATAAACTCGCTCATTGGGACTAAACCTATCAGCACCGTTTAAATATTGGAAAAATATTACTGGATATGGATCTAAATCTGTCCCTGTGATAGAGTGTATGACTCGGGCAATTTCATCATGCGATCCATCTTCACCCGTGATATGGGAGTAAAGTAATCTATTTTGAAAATCTTCGTGATGGATTGGACCCGTTACTGTTCCTGTAATAAAAATATCGGGTTCAAGTCTAATCCAATCACATTTTTGGTCAGCCCCGGCCGGGCCATATACTCGACTACCATCTTCAAAAATGTGGGATGCGAATCGCCCCACTTGATTCTGAAGAACTGTTTGTATCTGCGTTAATTCTCTTGCCTGAACTGCATAACCAGGACGGAAAAGGGTTCGTAAATATTCCGTCCCGTTAATTGCCCAATCGTCATAATAGGGATTTACATTATAGTCAGTCTTGTCATAGATTGGCATTTATATATTTCTCCCTAAAATCCTAAGACAATTTTAATATCTTCTTCTTGTTCGTAGTTCCGCATGACTGGCCTCATACCTTGTATGTATATCATTTCGCCCGAACCCTTGACCAATTCGGGTAAATCCACAGTCACAATTTGTGAAACTTGTGGTGCATTGGGTAATGAATATGTACCATCTGCTGTTTCATCTTGATATAGACTAATATCATATATATTCTCTAATTTTTTAAAATCACCATCAACACCAATTAATTTTAATGCCCCTGTTGTTCCAGTTTCACCAGCATCCCAATCCAAAACTATACCTGTGGTTTTGCTTTCTTCCCCAACTAATAAGGTGTCCTTAGGATATGTGTTACAATTTAATGGTGATTGTCCAGACAGTGCTTGTACGGACATTTCATGGTATAATTTATATGTTAATTCATTATCGTCCGCAAACGGTGACGAACTTCTTACGGTAGCATAATTTCTGCTTTCATTAAACGACCAAATGCCTCGGTTAAATATAAACGAATTTATTCCTTCACCCGTCACACTTAATATCGCATTTGTAGCATCAAATTTATTGCTAATACTATTAACTGTGAGTAATCCATATTCTTTAGATACAAAATCATATGTCCAGGTCTCGATTTTTGCAACTGTGTTCGACCTGTCACCAATAATATAATGACCCGCTTGAAAACTATCATCGTTGAATAGTCCTTCGTCTGTGATGGCGTCAACGGTTAATACTGCTGTTATTGGTTGTTCCGTTCCAGCCACTTTACCAGTATATGCACCATCACCAGATGCACCACCAGAACTAATAATAGGATTTTTTATCATACCAATCATTCGGAAATCATTTGTGATAGTAAAATCATCATTTTCATCTTGAGCAAATGTTACAACAATCATTATTTTATCCGAACCCAATTCTTTCACAGCATTTGCACCATGACCATTTTTGGGTGCCACCATTAATTTAATTTCAGGAGATACTGCGGGTGTATCGTTAACTTGTCCTCTTGGATATAGTTCGGCCGTTCCTGTGGTATAACCATAACCACCACTAATCATATCCATTCTTTCAAGTATTTGATATTCACCGGCAATTTCAATATCTAAATCTTCCACAGAATATAATTTTGCAACTGCTTCGATTTCATGGCCATCACCACGGATATCACATTTTGGTACAATGCTATATGTACTGTGTGCGGCCTCTTCACCTGCATTTAAACTTTCAATCCAATATCGGTCTAATAGAAGAGTTCTAGTTTCAGCAACATAACCAGTGATGTGTCTGACTTGTCCGGCACCACCACCCGTCATTATTACTACAGAATATCCAGCATATTTATGGTCAACTGTTGAATGTGCCTTGGGGTGAACATTCAATACCAATTCTGCTCGAACATCGCCACCTGTAATACCTGAGCCAGGGGCGTCTACCAAGGGGTCACTGGTGCCATATTCAACCCGTCCAATTTGAGTTTGGGTAGCACAATATGGAACACTTCGCACAAAAGCGGTGCCGTGGGTGATTACATCAATGTGTTCAACTCTTCCATCAACAGATTCCTTTTGAACTTTCCATTGTGTTCGCACATCTGTTTCTAGGTCTGTGGCATCCAACGATTCAATATATCTAACAGGAATATAATCATTGGTTATAAATCTATATAAATCTTCGGGAATTTTATATAAAAATTTCCATCTATATCCATCTTCGGTCATTATAACATTAACATTTATTCCACTGGGTTGAATTGTTGATATTTCACCACCATTATTTGAAATACATTCATATACATTATATTCATTTGTCATAACAAAGAATTTTTTGGGCCAATTACTATTTACATTTATATCTTCATATTGTGGTTTATCTTTTCTAAACAGTTCAATATCCGGATCATATTCATCCCAAATTAATCCAGTTTCCCAAGTATTTTTGGGAATGATATGCATTGCATCAATTTGTTTAATTCTCTTTGCACCAATTGAATTTCTATATGCTGAAAATGTATCATTAGTGGTATCTCTTCCGATTGGTGGAAAGGTATCATTGTTATCATCGCCCGTTAATCCCCATGAATCAGTTTTACCAAAGAACATATAATAATTGTCTTTCGAATTGGTTCCAAATTCATTAAACCATTCGCCCGCCCAATTATTTTTCATTACATTTTTTACTGGATCATTTGGCATTTATTTATGTTCCTTCTACGCTAATTCGATACATGTGTTTTCTACAGGTTCGGTGCCGGTAACACCATCATCTATGTATTCACAACACCCTGTTGGTCCACCCCAACTATCAAATGTATCCCCTTTTAATATTCTTAAAAATGGATGTATCGTGATATGTTTGAATTGTGTATCGTGATAATTACCTGTTATGATATATATCTCGGCAACATCAGTCGGGTCGCCGGGGTCGGAAATATATTGTGGATCCCAAGATGCTCCCCCCTCAAATCCATAAACTCCACCAAACAAAGTAAATTCACCTGTTACCAATTCGATTACTAGTTCAGAACCACGGACCCCAGGCGCCATTGGATCCCAAGATATAACATGACCCAACCCACCAATGTAACCACCCGCAACAGGTTCGTTATTATATGGATTGATATATGCTTGTGTTACCAATTCGTGTTTTACAAAATCATTACCTTCGACATATGGTTGATTGAAAACATATCTAACATGAGTTTTTTGTAATCAACTGGGAATACCAGTAATTCCTCGAACCCGTGGATGAGCATAAATGGCCCAATATGCATCGGGACAAACTCCATCCCCCGTTGTGTTCGCACATTCGTCTTCGTATGTACATGGATTTCCACTCCATTCACCTTCGCTGAGTGCGCCTTCAATGTTTATGTCGATACAGTTATATTTTTGCGACCCACCAGATGCTTGAAGGGCATCCCATAAATTTAACATGTGATAATTTCCGCCTGTGCCGCCTCGTTGACTCGGATCCACAATACAGGGGCCTGTCATATAATAAGGCCAGTCATCACCAGTTGGGGCGCCGGTGCAGTAACCGGGAGGCCATAGTACATCACAATTAATACATCCAGTAACTGGTACATAAGCACTACCACCAGTTGTTAAACTTTGGTCCAATGGAGGGTCGCCATGTTGAGGTCCGAATAAAAACCAAAAATCATGTCCTGTCATAAAATGGAAATGGTCGGTTGCATGACTAAGAACATCAACCGTAATTACCCATCCGGTTGCATTGGTCTGGGCCCCTAGAATTTGTCCAACGGCATATCCAGGCGTTAGAAGTTGTGGTGTGCCGATCCCCGCAGTGTCGAACCAATGTCCGCCGCCGGTTACAGCAACACCAGTGACACCAGTTTCACCAGTGACACCAGTTTGTATAATATAATTTCCCGTTGTAAAACGCCCCAAGGGGCCGGATAGATTGAATTGCATTTGAATGGTTTCTTCCATCGTGTCACCCATACGGGGTCCTGTTGGGTCATGGGGTATCAAACCACTTTCAAACTCATCACTGTAATCGGCGGGGCCTGTGGGGCCTGTCGTTGGATTATGACCACATGGATATAAATCAACAGCCTGTGAATTGCCTCTTAAATTTTCCCATGTCTTAAATGTATATGGTGTGTAGTGACCAAGAAGAGGAATCTCATAAATGTTTATAAAATTTCTGTTTATTAATGATTCAAGGTGGTCACGAAGAATCAAAACATGACCAAACATTTTCATCCCGGCGGGGTGAGTTAATTCTTTTATGGTTTTTTTGAATACACCTATTGTTACTTCAGTTTTTAATACATAAGAAAATGCTTGGTAATAATAATTATCTTGCATTTTTTTGGTCGAACTAATTTTACCATCGTTCGTAGTCCAATACCCTGCATATTTACACAAAGCACCTACGGATCCTGTAAGGGATCCGTTAATACCTACTGTCGTGGTGATATCAAAGGACGGTGGGTCTAAATGGTAATTATACCCAACACCAAAATCATTTACCACAATATGTGCCAGTTCACCATTGGGTCCAACTGTTCCCACTGTTCCTTGTGCCCCAGCCCCGGCGGCCGAAGTTGTAACTGTTATTTCTTCGTCAACCTGATAACCTGTACCTGATTCTGCAACTGTAATGGTATCCAAAACGGGATAAACAACTTCATATAGTATTTTAGTGTCACCGTTTGGTAATAAAATAGTAGATTCTATTGCCCTATCGGGTATAAATGTTCCATATATGTCCGATATATATACCTCTGCAACGGAATATCGACTTTCTCTATATTCTACAACTCGGTTCACTCGGGCATATGCCATAACTTCGAGTGTTTGTGGATGTCTTTGTCGTATTTGCCGAGTTACCATTTTCTGAAGATTAGTACCGTTACCTGTTGTTATCTTGAGAGATTTTTCAGCAATCCATTTGCCGTCTGATGACCTCCAAATATCTGTTTTAGGATAATAAAATTCGGTATAAGCATTATACAATACTCGGAATAGAAATTTATATGCTCTTTCCGTACCTTTTGCTCCGTAAAATTCTTTAATGTTTTTAATTAATATTTCTTTGCTTGCCATTATTCCAGTTGTTTGGTCTAACGCAAGGTGAACTGGGAAATTAAATAAGTACTGGTTTTTGAAATGCTCATAAAAATCTTCTAGAGATTTGTCAATGTCACCCAAATCTTGAAGCATACCAGTTTGTCGAACAGGACTACCTGATTCTTCTAACCACTTATAATATAGTTCTAGAAATCCCACAAATGTTTCGTGGTCATCCTGCACCCATCCCGGCACCTGTTCTTTAATAAAAGGTGAAATGGGATATGAAGTTGGGTGACCTTTAGGTTTCAATATGTTCTACCTCCAATATATCGAGTTTCCCCTGTGTTACCTGTTCGAGAAGTATCTACCATATTCAACTCAATGGATTGTTTATTGGTGGTATCTGATGATAATATAATATTTCGTTGTATTTCAATATCTTTGGTGTCTGGGCTTGCGTAAAATTTGATTTCTGAAACATTCGGGATGCTAATAGGAGCAAATCCCTTAACAACAATTTTACCAGTAGAATAATCAACACTACCAATTACATCATTATAAATATTTTTTTCTCCACTTATGTTCCAATTATACAATCGTAATTTTCCATACCCATCGTCTTCGATGAATGATGGCACATTATCAACTCCATTAAAATG
>PVBE010907874.1_pt1 | contig 10820 bp, 6 predicted proteins | sample 1631181 | NCBI WGS metagenome assembly PVBE01 (sample SAMN08397723, study PRJNA350692) | Marine metagenome, whole genome shotgun sequencing project. | isolation source: water | place: Pacific Ocean | collected 2012-04 | reverse complement strand
CTTTTTTCTTTAAATTTTAAACAAAGAGCAGATTTTTTAATACTTTCATTAGCATTATTATATATTTTTTCTAATTCTTGATATGAATTAAAATTTAAGGAATTTCTTTCAAGTGCGTTTTCAAGTTTATCCAACATTGTATTTGGATTTATATGTGGCTTTTGTGGTTTGGTTGTTGCTTTCATCATACCTTTTAAACCTCCGTAATCTTTCATTTTTGAATTCCATAGCCTACCTATGAGCTTCTTTTTGAACTCATTGTTTTCTTCTTCAATATTTTCATTTGGTATTTTTGTGTCATCTTCGGAATCACTGGTGAAAATTTCGTCAATTTTTCCATCTCGTTGTGCCCATACTGTATTTGAACGCTTGAATGCTCTTTTAATGTCCTTTTCATTATCACATTGCTCGTATAGTACCAATACGTCAAAAGCATTGTTGTAATTATCACATATAGACTGGAATGCACGCATACGATGTTGGCCATCAATAATGTGCTTTTTTCCATCTTTTGTAACAACAATATGTGGTACGCTAGAACAATACTTAATAGAATTTGTTCCGTTTATGGACCGGAAAAAAGAACGTGTCAAACGTGTTACGTGATCTTCGTTTAATATTCTTTGACCATTCCATATAGTGTAATCGTCTTTCACAAGATCAGTCATCTTGACCATAGAATATCGAAAAGAACCTTGTTGGAGCTTGACGTCTCCTAAAATATTTGGATAATATATGTTCATTTACATAGATTATTTTTTCTTTTTGGAACAGTTTGCTTCTTTGTAATATTTTGTCAACTTCTGGATAATTCCATTAACGTGCTCTTACGCGAGCTGCTATGAGGCCTTTACAGCTTACCTTGCAGTCTTGTGTGCATACTGGAAACTTCAATTCATTTGGCATCAAAAAACAAGTTGAACTACATATTTGTATGAGCTGTTGGCGCTATGCTTTTGTTTTGGGATCTACTTCGGACCATTTTGTCCATTCTTCAGGCTTTTTTTGTTTTTTAGGTGAACTTTTTCTTTTTATTTTCTTTTTTATCGGGCTTTTTCGTTTTACTTTTCCTCCAATCATACTATAAACTGGTACAAGAAAAAAACTGATACAAACAAAGAGTGTTTCAAATGCAATTTGGAAATTCTAAAAAAATTACAAACGCTAAAAACAGATGGTTTTTTGAGGTAGAAAATCTTGGGACTGTTTATGCGGTTGGGTTTCTGCTACGAAACAATAGTGATTATTTAATGCAGATACACAAAGACAAAAGGTATAAATACTCTGATTTTGGAGGTAAGACAGAGTATTACGATAAAGACGTGTACGATACAGCAATGCGAGAACTATGCGAGGAATCAAATGGTTACTTGAACGTAACTCGAGAAGAGCTAATAAATTCTGAGAAATTTTATTGTAAAAAGTCTAAGTATCTTCTTTTTATTGTGGATACAAACAGGGATTACAAAGAGGCTATTGAGAGTATGGGAGATAAAGAAATACACGACAACAAGCCTAGGACAACTGGTTGGATTTCTGACCCTTTAAGTTTCGATTGTCAACCACGCATAAACAAATACTTCGCAAGATGTCTTATTTAATGCGTCTTTTTAAAAATACTTTTAGACATAGATAATATAAATGATGCCTGTTTGTATTTGTGAGCTTAGCTTTTTCGATTATGTCATTCGTATTGGAAACTTTTCTATTTTAGTTTATTTTTTACTTTACTTTATTGAAAACAAGTTTCTTGTTTGGCTTCGCAAAGAGGAAGAATGGACAGTCATTGACCGCCAAATGCTTGATACACTCTTTGACAATAACGAAAAAAATCAAGTAGAAAAAATACCTGAATTAGAGCAGGAAGAAGCTTCTGAGGAAGCTGCTTCTGAAGAAACATCAGAGGCAGTTGTAGAAGCTGCTTCTGAGGAGGCATCGGATACTGTTGTAGAAGCTGCTTCTGAAGAAGCATCAGAGGCAGTTGTAGAAGCGGAAGTGACAGCGGAAGCTTCCGAGGAAGCAACAGTGGAAGCAACAGTGGAAGCTTCCGAGGAAGCTGTTATGGAAGAACAAGAAGCATCTAAGATACTAGATGAAACAGAAATAGTAGATTTACTTATGAAATGAGGTTATTTTTTATTTTTATTACTTTGTCAGCAACGTGACTTATATCACGCTGTGACACTATCAAAGCAAGGTCGTAGTCTGCACTGATTAAGCTTATAAGCTGAGGAAGTTTTTTGATGAAGTTATCTTCGTCTATGCAGTCAAATGCTTCGTCAATGACCACGATAGAAGACTTGGAATTGCAAGAAAATTTGTTAATAGCACGCTTAAGAGCAATACGTACGACACACTTTTCGTAACCCGATAGACGCTGGAAAGAGAGCATCTTTTCTGTTTTTGTATTCAAGCACAAAATTTCTAAATATTGTTTTTCGTAGTCAAATAAGAATTGCAATTGGTAATTCAAGAAGCTCGTTATTACACTGTTAATGTAATACTCTATGGACTTGATAATGTCGTATAATATCTTGGAAGGAAGACCCTTATTTGAGATGAGCTTGTCGTAATCTTCGAGTGTTTTTAAGTGTGTTTCTATGTCTTTAATTTCTTGGATTGTTTGCTTGATTTTTTCGCTTGCCTTGTTGTAATTTTTGAGCTTTTCTGTGGTTATAATCAAAGAATTGTTCAATCTGTTTACTGTTATTTGCAGCTCTTTGTATCGTAAAGATTGTTTGTCTTGAAGCATAGTTTCTCTTTCTTTTATGAGCTCATTGTTTTGAATTATTAGCTCAATAACTGTTACTTTAGCTGTTAACTTTGTGTAATCTTCATATTCTTTTTGCTTTAATAATTCATCTTGATATTTTTTTATTTTTTTAATATTTTCATTGTATTTGTCGTAGTATGTTTTTGAAATTTTCAATTTATTTAACTTTGTTATTAATTTTTTGTATTGTTTGATTTGTTTTTGAATTTCTATTTCTTCTTTTAAACTTTTTAATTCTTTTTCTTCTTTTTCGTAGTTTTCTTTTGCTTCTTGATAATTTATATAATTTAAATGTTCTTCAAGTTCAGTTATGTACTCATCGAGGTCATTGAGATCGTTTTGAATTTCTGAACTACTTTTATGATGCTTTATTTGCTCTTTTATTTCATCAATCTTTTTAAGATGCTCTATGCGGTTCAGAATTTGTTCTTGGCGTTTTAGTTCTTGACGAAGTTCACGCAAGTTATGCAGCATAATCTGTTTGTTTGTTTCTTGTAGTTCTTCTTCAAGCTTAGTTTGCTTTTGTTTTTGAATTACCAAAGCTTCGTGTTGTTCATTGATTTGAACTGCTTCTGTGTAACTCGCTATAAGAGCTTTGTTTGTGTTTAAAATTGCATACTTTTCGTCGAGGTGCTCTTTGTTTATAGTTTCTTCTTTTATGGTTGTAAGTAAGTCATTGATGCGTTCTATTACAGTTCTTTCAATACGTTTGAATACTTTATCGTGCTCTTCGCTAATGTAAGAAGAAGAAACCTTTTTGTATGGGTATGTGTCGATGATATCCAAGAGTTGTGTTGCTTCTTCGTTGTAATTATTGCTTAAAATATCTTCTATGTTGTTGTTGCATTGTTCTATTACATACGAAGTATTCTCGTATTGATGCAGCATTTCTTCGGTTACTTCAATCTTTGGAGGAATATGGTCTATGGTACCTATGAGCTTGAGCTTGCGTTCGATTGTTGATTTTATTTTTTCAAGGTTCACAAGCGTTGCACCTTCTTCTTGTGTGTCTTTTGTTTCTCGTTTTAACAGCTCGATTTCAACCTTTATTTCTTGAATATTTTGCTTGGTTTCTGATTCTTGTTCTATGGAAACTTCGTAATGTTTTGCTTGTTCATTCATATAATACAGTTCGGTTTCGAGCTGCTTACGTGACCGTGTAGACGTGTTTTTCATAAGAATAGCATTTCGCTGGTCTGTTACTTGTTTCAGTTCTTCATTTATTTCCTCTTTGGATAAGTCGTTTTCTATGTGTACTGTTTCTTTGTATTTTTCGTATTGTTTCTTGGTTTCTTTGAAGTCTGTTTTCAACGTGTAGTATTGTTCTTTTAAATTGTCGATGTCTTTTTCTTCTTCTTTGTAATTTTCATTTATTTCTTCTTTTATTTCTTCTATTTTTTCATATTCTTCTTCAGGTAAAATGTGATTTTCGTACTCGCTATTAAGAGCTTGAAGCGAAGATATTTGACTTTGGTACCATTCAACACTGTTTGGCTGTTGGTTTGGATGTATTGTGGAACGAAGTTCATTGCTTAGTGTTTCCAGGTTTTCTTTCGATGCATTCACTTTCGGTGCGTCTTTGAGCTTGATAAGGTTAAGCTCAACGGTGTTGTTAATGGTTGTTAGTCTGGCTTGGTGTTCTTCTTGTCTTTCTTGAAGGTCTTGGAGCTCCTCATTTGCTTCGCTTAGTTGTGCTTTTTCACTTGTTAATTGCTCCTGTAAGTATGCCTCGTCTTCTTGTTGATAGACAGCTTCAACGCCTTTGATCTCATTTATGCGTGCATCGCGCTGTGCTTTGACATTTTTCATATTTTTTGAATTTAGTTGCTTGTAATCGTCGTAGTACTCCAAATGGAAAATCTTTTTAAGTATGCGAAGACGGTCACTTTGCGTTGTTGAAGTTACTATGTCCTTAGATGCTTCTTTATCGAGCATATTTGAGTGCAAAAAATATTCTATGTCACCAAACATTTTCAACAAGACTTCGTCGGTTGCATTACCTGTTTCAGACACCTTTTCCATATCGTTATCATAAGAGCTTCCGAATTTATACAAATCAACACAAAAGGTGTAAGACTGGAGCTTGCTGTTGATAAAGTTATTGCTTCTTTGACGGTTCTTTTTGTTGTAGCGTTTGATGATGTACCTGACGTTATTAAAAAGGAAGTAAATATGTACATAACCGTCTGTTTCACAGTTATTGATAATATCGTAGCTTACTCCTCGTCCAAAAGGAACCAGTGGTGTTTTTCCATAAATACCAAAAAGAAGAGCATTTATTATCGAGGTCTTTCCAACACCGTTTGCTGCTTGAATACTATGGATACCGTGAGTGAAGTCAATAGTTTGGACTTTGGATTTATTGAACCCAAAAAGGTTTTTGAACTCTATTCTTTCAGGCTTCCATACGCTCGAGGAATACGTGTTATCGTCGTTTAAAAGAGCTTCTTGCTTGTACATATTATGAATTGAAAGAATTACTTCGTTATTTAATTTTAAAATTTCACATTCTTTTTTTATCATTTCTTCTTCATTTTTGGAAGTTATTTTGTGTTCTTGTTCTTCGTTTGACTGTGGTTCCTTTGAATACACTTTGGTTGTAAGTATGCAGCTATTTACACGCTTTTCAAGTTCCTTTGTGATTTCGGTTACTTGATATTCGTTTGTTTCGCTGTCAATAAGAAACCTTGCATAAATGTTGGGTGTAAGCGTAGTGTGACTATTGGACCATAATCCTTTAGTGCATACTATGTCTACAAAAGAGTAGTCGTTTTTTATGTCAAACTGTTTTGCCTGTTTGTTTTTGATATCCCACAAGAGGCCCCCGTGTCCTGTTATGGTTTCGCCGTGGTTTTGTTGAATGAGACTACCTGCATAACCAATATGTGGTTCAAGATTTTGACGCTTATGGATGTCACCCAATAACGTGATGTCACAGTAATCAAAGTCGCTAATGGAAAGGAGCTTCTTTTCAACTTCAATTTTTAGCACGTTCTGAAGCGTTCCATGGTACATTCCGATAACCTTTCTTTCTTTTTGTTCCTTTGTTTTGGAACGTATAGTTTGAATAGTGTCTTTGATGGTTGACTCTGTGGTATCCTGTAATGAAATGATGGAAAAAATGTAGTCTTCATTTACTGTGTATGTGCCGCTCAATGAAAAGTAGTAAACGTTTTTAAGGTCAGCTACAGTAGGTGTAAGAGCATCCATACGTTGTGTGTTGGACTCGAGCATATCGTGGTTTCCATTGATAACAAAAACAGGACACTGTTGTGAAAGGTCTTTGATGAACTTTTTGACAACATAAAACGTTTCAGGTTTGAAGATTGTCTTGTTGTCGAATATATCTCCCGTAATAGCCACTGCCAACTTTTTCTTTTTGCATTGCTTTTTTACGTAATCGTTCAAGCGTTGAAATACCAAAGTATATTCGTTGTGTCGTTCAAGAGGACGCACGTGAATGTCAGAAATATGAACTAAATGGTCAAAATAGCTGCATTCTACGTGCTTCTTATTTATGAGCGTATGCTTTATGTGCGTCATTAAAGTATATTAGCTGATTTTTTTGGGCCCCCACAGCAAGAAATTTATAAATTTCTATGCTCTGTTTATATGGATACAAGCGGTGCATTTTGTTTTGCACCATCTTCGTTTTACACGATACTCGTGTTGGTAGCAGTAATTTTTATGTCATTTATTTTCCAGTTTATGAATGAGCGAGACCACTACAAAAAGCTGTATCAAGAAGCTACCGGCATAAAGGAACCTGCATTGCAGCGTGAAAAAAATAAAGACCTTGATGCACTTATAAATCCGTTAAGTGCGCCATTGCGAAAAAATGTTTTGCTACAAGAGCCTGTTCATAGTGTGTCATATGACAGAAGCATTAATATTCCAACCCAAGGAGACTATACTACTTGGCACCAAGTTGGCATATTACGCCAAAAAGTTGTAACCGACTCAGAGCAAATGATGCCAATTATCGGAAGACGCATTGACCGTCATCGATGGGAATATTACACGACTAATCATCTCAATACTTCACTGAAAATTCCTCTTGACCAAAGTAATGAATTTTACGATGGCGATGAGCTTGAAATACCAGGTTACACCGGATTGTTTGTTGTTGAAATATATGACTATGACAAGCCAAGGTACATTCCACTTGTCTAAGAGGGTGCCTTCGGCACGACTGTTTTTTAGTCCCCCACGAAATACCTTGCACTCTGCGCCGTTAGGCGCTTTCTTAGTTTTCTTCTTCTTCTTCTGTGTCTTCATCTTCGCCAACAATCTTGAAACCAGTCCATTTGTTGTGCTCGTATTTTTGACCTAATTTTATTTCCATCTTGCCCTTGAAATAAGTGCGTGTTGGAGGACGTACACTTTGGTTGTTGTTATTACGGAACCATTCCTTGAATACACGGTATAATTCAACTAATCCAATGTGTGACTTTTCATCTTGTACTATGGTGTCTGTCATAAAATCGTTATAAAGATCGCTAACGCGCTGGTAATCTCGAGTTACTTCCAATACTTCTTCAGGCTCTTTTAGGCCTACCTTTTTGTACTTTTTGTACTTTTGAAGAAGTACGTACATAAATGCTTCTTTCCACTTGTGGATTTTTTCGGATAAAAGAGGATCAATAGGGTATTCGTTTTCCAGCTTGGGACTGTCTGTGAATTTTGAAATGAATTTGACAACTCGAATACGACGCCATGTACCGTTATCGTCTGCGTTGATTTTTGGAAGCTCGTTGCATAACAGTATCATCTTGAACTGCGGCTTGAACTGAATAGGGTCTTTGAATAACCCACGAGCATAGATTTTATCTCCACCGCTTAGCTCTTTCATACGACCAACGTTTACCATATCATCTTGTTCTGTTTCCTGAATACTGGCAAGACGCTTTCCCTTGGTTTGTTCTATGTCAGGCGATGCGTTGCTGCTACCTCCTTGTTTACGGGTTAGCACAGTATTGGATAACTTGCATGTGTAATCTCCCAGTGCAAACTCGATAAGTTCCAGCATTTTGCTCTTGCCATTGGAACCTACTCCAGTCCAAATATGGAACTTTTCATCGCGTGTTGTACCGCCTAAGAAGCTCGAAAGAAGAAGGAGTATGTATTCTTTTACAGGTTTTTGTGGAAAAACTTGGTCAAAAAATTCATAAATTTCTTTTATTTCTTCCTCTGGTTCGTCGCTTTCTATGTCTCCAAAATCAATGTAGTCATAACCAGTACTGAATGTCAAGTAATCTTCTGGACGTCCATCGCGAAACTCATCAGCTTGCAAGTCATAGACGCCATTGTCAAACCCGATTAGATACGGGTTTGCGTCTATGGATTCGAGAAATTGTTTTGCATTTTCGCCAAACATGGTACCACACTCTTTCACAAGCTTTTCTTTGAATGAAATGTCTCGTAGCTTATATGTAACAGCTACAAGGTCTTCAACCATCTTGAGAGTGTCGTCATTGCTTGCTGTATCTTTTGGTGGCTTGCTTGAAAATATATCTATGCTACTACCATTACTTCCACTGCTTCCAGGAGCTGGCGATGCAGAAGGTGTCGGCGCATTCATAACGTTTGTCATTTGAGCTGCTCTTGCTGTTGCATCTTTATTTATTTGGTGTATGGATTTAAGATACTGTTTCACAACGTCTTCGCTTATTAGCTTAATGAGTGAATGTGCTTTTTCGACAACAATCCAACGGTGTCTATGGGGTTGAAACTCGTACCATTTGTTTTCTTTGTAGCTAATACACTTGAAGTTGTATTTGTACATTTCGTAAATAACACGAGCTACATCGTATGTTGTAACAGACATACTCTTAGTTATCAAGCTTCCAAGATTGTTTCTTCGAATTTCTTCGTACTCTTTAGCGTTGTCTTCTTTTGCCCATCGATGCAACGAACCGATACCTAGTCCTGAGTCTTGTTTCTTCATTTCATTCCATAGTGTCATGCACCGTTCTGGGCTTCTTCCATGTTCACTGCTTTTGATTTTATGCTTAGGTGACTTAGCACTGAAACTTATCCAGCTGTCCAGCAAGTTGTTTTTGTCAATGTTATAAAGGCACCATCCTACTCGTACCCACGTCTCGTGATTGTGTGCGCGGTCTTGTGATAATATTATCACAAGACTTTTTATTTCTTGCAAATCCGAAGAGCTTACAGCAGTTACTTTGCGACGGCTATTTACAGGTGCAAGCTTTTTTATTTCACTTGACGTTTTGTTGTTTCTTTTTGAACCTTTTTCGTCTTGGTAAGTTTCACTCATAAGATATTTATAGCTCGGATTTACAGGTAGTTCCATATCTTTTGTTCTGGTTGACAAATCGAAGTAATCCAATAGCTTTCGAGTACTTATGGGATTGTAGTTTTCCTGATACGAAAACACGTGTGTTAGCTCATAGGGGTCGCGGTCAACCTTTCGTGCACCATAGAGCATCCAGTTACTGTTTTCGATAACAGCCTTGTCCACAATATCTTCAACGCTGTTTATGCTCTTAAATTGCTGTTTAAATAATTCTGAAGACCGTTTGATGATTTCTTCTCGTAATGCGTACTGTGTTTTGGTGTTTGTGATTATTTCAGGATAAAGCAGGTGGATACCGTCTTTGGTTATTTCTGTTTGCTGTACAACACCACTCTTACGTTCAAACACATAAGCATTGACTTTTTCTTCTGGAACGTTGTAAATGCTTCTTATGCAGTTGTTAATGGTGTTTATGAGTGAACTTATGTTGTTTAGTGAGTATTGTCGTGTTGTTGTATTTGAAGGATATCTAAAATCTAAATCAATGTGAACACAACTGGTTGAACCGATTTTCTGAGTTAGCGAAAGCGTCGATGGAAAGTAATTATGCTCGATACACAGAGCCAATACGTCTTTGAGTTTGTCATTGTTTTCTTGGTTTGAAAAATTGTACTTGCCTCCACCACTGATAGTACCATCACTGTTTTTGCTCGGTATTGTCGTGTGTGTATATTCTTTTTGTTCTCCTTTTTTATTTATCACGCGGACACTGTTCAATAACTTTATGAGCTGTGAATGGACGTTAAACGTGTCTATTTCCTGCTTGGTTTTTGTGAAAACTGAACGCACGTGATAAATAGGCTCGTTACTTATTTCAACCATTGATGATAATGGCTGATTTAAAATAATCAATTTTAAAAATAAAATTTCTGGACACACTAAAAGTTTTGTATTTTTAATAACTTTTAGCTGCATTTATGCAGTTACTTTTATATACTTTTTTACTTGTTAGCTCATTGTAAATTTATTTACAAATTTGCGCATAAAAAATGATTTATAAAAATTAAGGTATACTATATTATCAATGCCCGAAGCAAACACTATGGAAACAGCAAAGACTGAGTTAGTTGAATCGTTTATCAAGTACATCACTGGTGTGTATTTGTTGCAGCAAGAATTTATTGACGATATGCAGGGTGGACTGCAATCCGTTTTGGAAAAGTACAACGTAACCTCTGTTAACGAGCAGTTGGATAATGTACAGGAAACAGTTGCTACTGCTGTTGCACCAAAGAAGACGCGAAAGAAGTCAACTAAGAAAGAGGTCGTTGAAGAACAAGTTGAAACTGCTGAGCCCGCTGAGCCTGTTGAGCCCGCTGAGCCCGCTGAGCCTGTTGAGCCTGTTCAAGATTTACAAGATATCGAGCCTTCTGAAGAAACTGTTCAAGCTACTATAATGGAAGAACAAGTAAGCATTCCTTCCCACGTATCGTCTGTGTTGAATACTGAAGAAAAGAAGACACGAAAGCCTCGTGCAAAAAAGAGTGAAACAGGAGAAGAAAAAACAAAGAAAAAGCGCGCTACCAATCCTTACCGTGTATTTATGACAGAATACAGTAAAAATCCAGAACTAAAAGGATTAAAAGTAGCAGAGAAAACCGAGTTGGCATCACCTATCTGGGAGAAAATCAAAGAAGACCCTGAACGTCTCAAAGAATATGAAGAAAAAGCTGATGCTATTAATAAAGAAAATGGATTATAAAAATTTATTTTTATTTTATTTTATTT
>PVBE012113789.1_pt1 | contig 10821 bp, 11 predicted proteins | sample 1631181 | NCBI WGS metagenome assembly PVBE01 (sample SAMN08397723, study PRJNA350692) | Marine metagenome, whole genome shotgun sequencing project. | isolation source: water | place: Pacific Ocean | collected 2012-04 | reverse complement strand
GTATAGGATTCGAAGGGGCCGTAGAGGGCGCCATAGAACTCCAACGCCTTTTCCATATCGTTGACCACATAGGCGACCTGGGCGATGGAACCGAGGCCAAATTTATCGGAGATCGTTTGCGTCATATTCTTCTCCTGGATCGGATAGCCGTGAAGGAATCCCCGATCAGGCTAGCGCGCTCCCGAGCATAGATCTTCCATGCCAACAGATCGCTATGCCCTCGCATCGGGGGCCCAAAGCTCGGGGCCGGGCTAGAGTTCAGGCGACACGCTCGGGGCATCCAAAGAGAATGCGACGCTGATTCGTCCGCATTTCAGCGACCCAATGGCGCCGAAGATTCATCTTCATGGCCGAAGGAATATGACAGGGGGAATATGGATCTCGGAATTGCGAATCGAAGGGCCATCGTCTGCGCATCGACCCGAGGCCTGGGCCGCGCCTGCGCGGAGGCCCTGGCCCGGGAGGGGGTCTCCGTCACCCTGAACGGCCGGGATTCCGACGCCCTCGCCGCCACCGCCGAGAGCCTTCGCGCGGCCCACGGTGTAGAGGTCGCGACGGTGGTGGGCCGCATCGAGGAAGAGAGTACCCGCGAAAACCTGCTCGCCGCCTGCCCCGAGCCCGACATCCTGATCAACAACAATGGCGGGCCGCCCCCCGGCCGTTTCCAGGATTGGGATCGCCAGGCCTGGATCGACGCTTTGGATTCCAACATGCTGGCGCCCGTATTGATGATCCGAGCCGTCCTCGACGGCATGCTGGAGAGGCGCTTCGGACGCATCGTGAACATCACCTCCGCGATGGTGAAGACCCCCCTGGCGCCGATGGGACTCTCCACCGGAGCGCGAACCGGACTCACCTCCGTAAGCAAGGCGCTATCGCGCCAGGTCGCCAACGCGAATGTGACCCTCAACAACATCCTGCCCGAGAGGATCGACACCCAGCGCCAGCGTTTCATGGCCGAGATGCGATCGAAATTGGCTGGAGTCAGTATCGAGGAAGCCTACGAAGAGATGAAACAATCCATCGCCGCCGGGCGGCTGGGGCGCCCCGAGGAGGTCGGCGATGCCTGCGCCTTCCTCTGCAGCGCCCAGGCGGGTTATATCTCCGGCCAGAATCTGCAGTTGGATGGGGGATCCTATTCGGAGCTAGTCTAGGCCGGATGCGACTTCCCGCGCATCGTGCCCGGACCTCCTGGATCGCGCACTACTCGCTCTCGCGATCGCGATGCTTCTGGCATCCCCCGCCAGCGCCGAAACTCCCCATATCCTCGTGATCATGGCCGATGATCTGGGCTGGCGGGATGTCGGCTTCCACGGCAGCGAGATCGAAACACCCCAGATCGACCGCATCGCGACGCAAGGCATTACTCTCGAGCGCTTCTACGTCCAGCCCGTCTGCAGCCCGACGCGCACTGCGGTCATGACCGGAAAATCGGCGGCGCGACTCGGCATCTTTCAGCCCATCTCGAAACTCGACCCCACCGGACTACCCCTCTCGGAGAAATTATTGCCCGAATATCTGGCCGAGGCCGGCTACCAACCGCTGATGGTGGGCAAATGGCATCTGGGGCACGCCGCAAAAGATTATTTCCCCCACGCCCGGGGATTCGAATACTTCTACGGCCACGTCACCGGGGGCATCGGCTACTGGGATCACAATCACGGAGGCGGCCACGACTGGCAGCGAAACGGCGTCACGCTTCGCGAAGAGGGCTACTCGACCCGGCTGATTGCGGATGAAGCCATCCGTCTGCTGGAAACCCGCGATCGCAGCCGACCCCTCTTCCTCCTGGCCTCCTTCAACGCTCCCCACCTTCCCAACGAGGCCCCCAAGACATCGATCGCCGCCTCTGCTCCAAATCTCGACGCCCGGCGCAGGATCCACGCCGCCATGGTCCAGGAACTCGATACCGCGATCGGAAGAATCCTCGCCGGATTGGAATCGGAGAATATGAGTGCCAATACGTTGATCTGGTTCTTCAGCGACAATGGCGGACTCAATCGGAGCGCCTCGCCCCCGGGCCTGGTGACTGCCCTCGACTGGCTCGACTCCAGCTTCGGAGCCCCCCTGCCCATCCAGATGCTCGAATTCCTGCGCGAAAATACCCTGGAAGGCGCCAGCGACAACTCTCCGCTCCGAGCCGGCAAGGGCTCTATCTACGAGGGTGGGATCCGCGTGCCCTCGGTCATCTGGTGGCCCGGCCATACCCGTCCGGGCGAGAGCCACGCCTTTATTACTGCCCAGGATGTATTGCCCACGCTCCTGCACGCGGCGGGGCATGCCCGGGACATCCCGGGCGATCTCGATGGCATCCCGCGCTGGGCAGCCATCCAGGCCGTTGCGGAAGAGAGCGGAAATGGCGGTGGCGATGAAGATGGCGGGGGAGTGGCGCGAAGAAGCGCTGAGCAAGAGGGGGAAAGACCGCCCGACTTCCGCATCCAGGGCCTGGGGGCCGTGGGCCTGATCCGTATTCCCTGGAAATTGGTCGTGCCGAGTTCCCCCTTCCCCTGGAGTGATCCCGAGATCGAGCTCTACCACATCTACGACGATCCCGAGGAGCAGAATGATCTGGCCGGGCAAAAGCCCGAAAAAGTCTCCGAACTCCGCAGGGCCCTGGAGGCCAGTCCCATCGGCCCTGGAATCCATGCCTCCCTATTCGCCATTTCCACGGATCCCGACGCCTTCGGCGGGCCCGAAGATCGGGAGCCCTGGGCGGAGGCCGCTCGTTGATATCATCGCCAGGTCGCTTTGATGCATGTTTCGAGGAGCAGACCTGATCCGACTTGCGGGATGCTACGATCCGATTCACGCTGGATCGTGAACTCGCATAGGAGAAGGCATGCCCGCCGTCACGTCTTTGAATCGCGACAGCTCGACTGAAGATATTCTTGGCGTGATCCAACGAGATGGTGCGGTCATCGTCCGGGATATCGTCAGCGGGGAACTCGTCGACAGCATGATCGCTGAAGTCACTCCCTATATCGAGAGAACACCGATGGGAGCCGATGACTTCGTGGGACGCTCGACCCAACGCACGGGTGCCCTCGTGGCACGCACGCCGAGCTGCCGCGAATTCGTCATGCATCGAGGAGTCCTGGAAGCCGCCAATTCGTTCTTGGCTGAATACACGGAGCGGATCATCCTGCACCTGACCCAGACGATCAACATCAACCCCGGCCAGGGAGAACAACTCATGCATCGGGACCGACTGGCCTGGGGCACTCATATGCCTCTCGAGATCGAGCCTCAATTCAATACGATCTGGGCCCTGACGGATTTCACGGCGAGCAACGGCGCCACCCGCGTCGTCCCGGGCAGCCAGAACTGGCCCTGGGAACGGCGGGCCCGGGCGGATGAAATCGGCCAGGCGGAAATGAGCGCTGGCTCCGTACTCCTCTACTCGGGCAGCGTCCTGCACTCGGGCGGCGAGAATCGCTCGGATGAGAGAAGGCTGGGGTTGAATATCACCTACTGCCTGGCCTGGCTGCGTCAGGAGGAAAATCAATACCTCTCCTGCCCACCCCAGATCGCCAGGGAACTGGAGCCGGAACTCCAGGAAATCCTCGGATATACACAGGGCCATTACGCCCTCGGCTACTTCTCGGATCCCGAATCGAATCGAGCCGATAGCGATATTCTGCCCCCGGAAATCGCCCTGGGGCGACGGCCCAGGGCGGGTCAGGGCTTCTCGATTTCAGGGACGAGCAACGAGGATTCAGAGTCCACCGATTCGACTCCGAAGGCGAAGCCTGGACAGCCCTAGCCCCGATCCTTCGCAGGACGGGGCCCACGTCTGCAATGGCGTCGCCCCTCCCTGGGAATCGAGTCCCGATTTCCTGCTCCCTCGTTTCCCCCGTGAACATTCCCCGACCTCCTCGACCCTCACGCTGCGCAACTGGCGCGGGGGCATTTCGACGCATTGGATGACGGGTAGAGCATTCGGATCCAATAGATCATATCAGAAGAGGATGACGAACTGACCTCTGACTACGGCGATAAGAGATGGCTTCCGACATTCAATCGATCAACCCATCCGAAGCAATATGAGTGGAGCGAGCGTCTCCCCTCTGGATTCCCTCTCTTCTCCTTCTCTCGGCATTGCTCCTGCTGATGCCCAATAGGGCTCCGGCCAGCTGGACCTCCGTCAAAGGTTTCGACCATCACAATGGCGACCTTGGCGAATCCCGCGACAACCTCAGACTGATCTCAAGGAGGAGGACGGCATGACCTGAGTGGACGAATTGGGTCTACAGAGCTTCCCGGCAGATGAAACGATTGCCACCGAGTCCGCGACCACCACCCGCTTTACATGCCCGGACGGTTATCTCAGCAACGATCCCGACCTCTTCGGAGAAGAGATCGAACTCAACATCACGAATCAGGAAAAACAAGACATCTGAGCACGTCGGGTACGTCGCCAAGCCCGAAACGTCGATCACAGACGTCGACGGAGAGGCAAACAACCAACAAGCCTTCAAGACCGATGGACTCATCCCCGATATCCCCGATCCCAGACTGCTCCCGATACTGCCAGATCCTGCTCCAAACAATCCCCGGATCTGGGAATCCGAAACCATCGATGAAATCTTCGAACGCGGCGAGACCTGGAGATTCATCATCGACAACTACAAGAACTCAGTCGGACTCCCCGCCCATGCGCCGACTTCTATCGGCGTCGGCGACAACTCGACGGCTCTGCCCGGCGACATCGACAATTCCTCGGGAGGCATCATTACCACGCTTACCTCCGAGCCCAATAAAGCGCTTCTGATGGGCCTCGGGTTGACTTGCCGCTGCCTGGCCAGGCGGCGGAAGAGCCCGCTCAGCTCGCCCTGAACCGGAGAAGCCGCCGGCTCAGCGAATCGGCCATTCGCCCGACGCCATCCGATATCTGCCTTCCCGGCTCCGACTGCTTCCACTCCAGCAGAGGCGGCAGATCGGGAGGAACTCCGGAGACGAGGACAGACGTACGCGCTCGGCGACAATCTCTGGCATCGATCTCATATAACCCAAGAAGAGCGAATTCGGGCCAATTCCATCCGGCCCCGCGAGCAAGCATGCTCTTGGGATGGAGTTGAATGACTCCCAGAAAACAATCGGCCCAGATTCAGGAGGTGCGCTTCGACCGATCTCGTGCCATCGTGTGCAAGCTTGATTCACGATGCCCTCATGGGCGACAGATGGCTGCAGGGGGATCGTATGGCCCAGATGCATGGCGGGGCGCTGGCCGCCCGACAGTTGAAGCGAAGTGGCGTCGATACGCTATTCGGTGTCGTTGCGGGGCCCATGATCGAACTCTATTCCGGGGGCCAGAGCGAGGGGCTGCGAGTCATCGGCTGCCGGCATGAAATCAACGGGGGATTCATGGCTTCGGCATGGGGCTGGCAGAAACAGCGCCCCGGGGTCTTTGTCGCCGGCTCGGGTCCCGCCGTCACCAATTGCGCCACTCCCCTTTATGTCGCAACGGAAAGCGCCATGCCTCTCGTCGTTCTGGGCGGTTCGGCCTTTTCGAATAGCACGGGCATCGGGGCTTTCCAGGAACTCAATCAGATCTCCGCCGTCGGTTCGGTCTGCAAGTGGACGGGCCGAGTGGATAGCACGGAACGCATCCCCGAATGGATTCACCTCGCCCTCGGCAAGGCCCTCGAGGGAAGACCCGGGGGCGTCTACCTCGACTTCCCCGGAGATGTCGTGGGCCGCAGCGTCGAGGAAGAGGGCATATCTTTCCGGAGCGCACCCGAGATCTCCTCTCCCCACCCCGACCCCGCTGCCATCACGCGAGTGGCCGATCTCCTCTCCAGCGCGGAACGCCCCTTGATCCTGCTCGGCAAGGGTGCGGCCTGGGGGGATGCGGGAGGGGCGATCCAGAAATTGGTCGACCACGGCCTGCCCTATATCTGCGCTCCGATGGCGCGCGGGACCCTCCCCGATGATCATCCGAACTTCGCCAACGCGGCGCGCTCCCAGGCCCTGGCGGGCGCGGACGTGATCGTGATGCTGGGCGGACGCTTCAATTGGATCTTCGGCATGGGCAGGCGCTTCGCACCGGATGCCACCCTGGTGCAGATCGACCTGGAAGCCGAGGAACTGACCTCGGGAGCCAATATCTCCCTCGGAGTGGTCGCCGATGCGAGGGCCAGCGCCGAGGCCCTGGCCGATGCCCTTTCCCCTGCCTCCCTCTCGAATTCGGCGGCCAGTTGGCTCGAGGCCCTGCGCACAAAAGCCAGGGCCAACGAGCAGGCCGCGCTCTCCAGCCAGGTGGATGACTCGGATCCCATCAGCCCCTATCGCGTGGTGGGGGAAGTCAAGAACATCCTGCCCCGGGACGCGATCGTCACCGCGGAGGGGGAAACCACGATGGGAATCTGTCGCGCCATGCTGCCCTCCTTCGTGAACCGAAGTCGCATGAATGCGGGAACCACGGGATGCATGGGGGTCGGTGTTCCCTACGCGGTCGGGGCGAGTCTCGCCTGCCCCGACCGCCTCTCGATTGGCGTACTTGGCGACTACGCCTTCGGCTCGGCCGCCATGGCGCTCGAGACCGCGGCCCGCAACGACGCGAAGCCCGTCTTCGTGGTGCTCAATAACGAGGGGATCGCCGGGCATATGCTCCAAGACCATTTCCTTCCGCCCGACTCTCCGATGATCGCCTCGTTGCTGCCGGCCCGCTACGAGAAGATGGCGGAAATGGTGGGTGGACACGCCGAGTATGTCGAAAGGGCAGAGGAGATCCGCCCCGCTCTTGAACGCGCCCTGGCGGCCGATAAATTGGCTCTGGTGCATGTACGGGTAGACCCCAAGGCATCGCGAACCAGCGGCACCAATTACCTGCAATGACCCACTTGGATCCTCCAGCGGATTTCGATCCGTCTGCAAATTGCTGAACAAAGAAGATCCGAAAAAAACGCTCCATGCCGGCCTCCGGGCAGGAAAGGATTGAAGGATGCCCCTCCCCCTTGAAGGAATTCTCGTATTGGATTGGACGATCTGGCAGCAGGGCCCCGTCTGTGGAGCCATGTTGGGGGATATGGGCGCGGACGTGATCAAGATCGAAGAGAGGGGGAGCGGGGATCCCGGGCGTGGGCTCGGTGCCGTGGGAGGTCAGGATACGACCAATAAACCGAATTGGTATTTCGAAGCCAACAATCGAAATAAGCGCTCGATCAGCCTGGACCTCAAGCAACCCCAGGCCGTGGAGGTGGTTCACGCCTTGGCCGCCCGGGCGGATGTCTTCGTCCAGAATTTCCGCAAGGGGGTAGCCGAGCGCATCGGCATCGACTACGAAACGCTGCGGGCGATCAATCCGAAACTCATCTACGCCAGCGCCACCGGATATGGCAAGGAAGGCCCCGAGAGCGCGGATCCCTCCTTCGATTATCTCGGCCTCGCCCGCTCGGGCATCATGAATGCGGCGGGCGAGCCGGATATGCCCCCCCTGGCCGTTGCGGGGGGAGTGGCGGATCAGATGGGCGCGATCATGCTCGCATACGGGGTGATGACCGCGCTAGTCGCCCGGGAGCGTCACGGAATCGGCCAGGAGGTCAACGCTTCGCACCTCGGCTCGATGACCTATCTACAGGGCCTGTCGGTCTCCATGAAACTGATGGCCGGCATGCCCATTCCTCGCACCTTCAGGAGCAGAGCCTACAACCCCCTCTGGAACCACTATCGCTGCGCGGATGACCAATGGCTCGCGCTCTCCATGTTGCAACCGGATCGCTACTGGGCGGATATCACTCGCATCCTGGGCAGACCGGAACTGGCGTCGGATCCCCGCTTCGACGATATGACCCATCGCTCCCAGAACACAGAAGCCTGTATCGCCATCCTGGACGAAATTTTTGCAGCACGCCCTCGGGAGGAATGGATCCAACGCATGCGTGAAGACGGAGCCGATCTGATCTTCAGCATCGTCAATAGCGTCGACGATCTGCCGACTGACCCCCAGGTACTGGCAAACGACTACGTGGTCGAAGTCGAGCATCCCCAGCACGGCCCCACGCCCATGGTGGGCCTGCCCGTGGCTCTATCCGAAACACCCGGCTCGATCAGGGCCGTGGCCCCCGAACTCGGTGCCCATACCGAGGAGATCCTGCTGGACGTCCTCGGCTGGGATTGGGATCGGATCAGCGAGTTGCGCGAGAAGAATGTGATCTGACAGGCGACGCCCACGACGTCTCGATTTCGGCCGGGGAGAAAAGATCCCCGAGTGGTTGATGAGAGTCAGGTGGCGGTGAGGATCACCCCATCCTCGCGCATTTTCTCCACTTCGCTCTCGCCAGAGCCCAACGCACACAGCACTTCTTCCGCATGCTCACCGTGAAGAGGGGGCATATAGCGACCAGGACCTTGCCGGGTCTTGTCGAAACGCGCGGCGGGACGTGCTTGACAATAAAGGCCGACAGTCGGGTATTCGAAATCGAGAATCGACTCATCATGCCGAAGCTGCTCGTCTTCGAAGAGTTGATCGAGATCGAGTACGGGCGCAAAGGCAACGTCTTCGGCCTGCAAGCGCTTCAGCAGTTCTTCTGTAGTCCACTCGCGCATGGTGGCCTCAATCTTCTCACCGAGGGCGATATCGTTCTCTCTCATTGCACGCTGCTCAGCGCTTGCGAAGCGTGAATCTTTCGCCCACTCCGGGTATCCCACCGCCCGAAAGAGGGCATACATCTCGGCATCGGTCGCCGCGAAGTAGATCAGATATCCGTCCTTCGCCTCCGAGAGTCGATAGGATTCATAGAGGGGACGGCCCTCGGGTTGGTCATCTCCGGCAAAGGGATGCGCCATCATCCCATGCGGCCAGAAAACGTCAGCGAGGAGTCGATCATCGGCACTTCGACGTGCTGCCCCCCGGCGCCGCGCCCCCTGGCCAGGAGTTCGGCGGTAATGGCCTGGGCAACGGTATAGGCATTGGATTTATCGGAGACGATGTTGCGAGCCAGATCGCGAATCGGAACCTCGGGATTGATCTGGATGGCCGCATGACCCGAAAGCCCCCTGGCTGATGGGATCATAGACTCGTCGCTGGCTTTGGGGTTCGCTGGAGCCATAGCCCGAGATCGAGCAATAGATCAGGTCGGGGTTCATGCGCCTCAGATCGGGCTCACCGAGTGCCTGACGATCCGCGGATCCGGATCCGCCAATTCCGGGGAAATACGCCTGCATCGCGGAGAAGACTGTGAGCGAGATCGAGCCCTTCGGCCTTCGAGAGGTCGACCGCGATCGCACGCTTGTTACGGTTGCAATTCGCGTAGAGGGCGTTCATCCCAGCCTTGGAGAAGGGGCGAGCCGAAGGATATCCCCCAATACCAGCGGCTCGAGTTTGACAACCTCGGCAGCCTGATCGGCCAACATCATTGCAGCCAGGGGCCCCGAAACAACAGCCGATGCGTCGACGATCTTGATTCCTTCCAGAGGTCCGCTCATTTATTTCCCTCCATCATCGTGATCCCCTTCCCCCCCGATCCCAGGCAAGGGGGTAGAGAATAAAAGTAGTAATGGGATGTCACTGCATTCTATGTACCCCGAGAGAAGGGGCGAGGGGCGGGCGTGCTTCAAGGCGAACGGCACGATCTATAGGGGGCCAAGACACAAATGGGCAGAGAGCCGGCAAGTCATGCTACGCCGCATTGTCAAAGACGAACACTCAAGCAGAGGAGACCGCTTTTCATCGAGAGATTTCATCATATATAAATTAAAGCAGCCGATAAGCTGATATTATCTGAAATTCTGAAGGAACTATGAAATCCTCGCCTGCGGCGGATCACTCTTTCTACGGTCTGCCTCGGCGATTCATGGTGGGTGATCGGTCGAAGCGAAAGCGCATAAAGGGGAAGGGATGAAGTTCGGCGGAGCCAAAGGCCAATACTTGTTGGGCAGGGTCCTTTCGGGTCCTCGAATCCAGGCAGTAGGTCAACGAGGCGCAAAGGACCTGATCCGGGTCATACGACAGCTCATAGGTCTTACACTCTTGATCGCGCACTCGGCAAGTGCCGGCCCGCCGGGGGTTCTCGATGATCCCCATGCGATCGGAGCCGGAAATATCGAGATCATCCTGGCGAGCGTCGCGAGTGAACAGGGCGGAGAAATCGGAGTGGAAGGACCCGTCCTGGATCTCACCCTGGGAATCGTGGATGGATTTGATTTCCTGGCTGTAGGCTCCATGGGTCATGTCGCGAACTCCGGCCAGGACGAACCGGAGACGGGGCTGTTCATGACCGGATTCAAGTGGCAGCCGATCCAGGGTGATCAATGGAATGCCAGTCTAACTCCGGCCGTCTCATTCCAGATCAGGGGTGATGATCTGACCGCTGTCAATCTCACTCTTCAGGTGGAACGAAACTTTAGACGCTTCGCATTCGGCACGGACGTCGTCTACACCTGGGTCAATGACGATACTCATACCTGGAGAGCTGGAGTTTATGGACTCTTCAGTGCATCCGATCGCTTGCAACTGCTGGGCGAGGTGTGGTACTTCAACTCGCTCGAGGCAATCGATCTGGGCCTGGGACTCGGCGGCGGTACCTTGAATCAACGGGGTGAAGACCTGGCATTCAATCTGGGCTTCGACTGGGAAAGCCCCTTGGGCGTGCATGTCCTCGCCTCAGCGGGTTCGGGGCTGGGTTCCTGGAAGCGGGAGCGAATCGGCTGGCAGGGATATCTCGGGTTGCAATGGGTACTGGACGGCTCCGCTCCCTAGCTCGAGAACCATGGGTCGGCGGCTGAGAACCCGCGCGGGGAATGAGCGATCGCTACACCCGGGCGACGCCTGAGCGGGGAGCCAAAGGGGGCACTCCATCCTCCAGGCGAGGCCTTTGGGCT
>PVBE011425245.1_pt1 | contig 10821 bp, 13 predicted proteins | sample 1631181 | NCBI WGS metagenome assembly PVBE01 (sample SAMN08397723, study PRJNA350692) | Marine metagenome, whole genome shotgun sequencing project. | isolation source: water | place: Pacific Ocean | collected 2012-04 | reverse complement strand
CCAGAAAAAATTTTAAAACCATTATTTTTTAAAGTTTCAGATAAAATTTTTGCATTTTCTAAAACTGATTTTATATATTCTTTAAAATTAGGTTTAAGAGCTTCATGGAATGCTGCAGCTTTCGCAGCGATTACATGAAGTAAAGGACCACCTTGATAGCCAGGAAAAACTGCAGAATTTATTTTTTTGTATAAATCTTCCCGATTAGTTAAAATAATACCACCCCTACCACCTCTTAAGACTTTATGAGTAGTTGAAGTTACTACATCAGCAAATTTAATTGGATTTGGATAAGCTTTTCCCGCAACAAGACCAGAAAAATGTGCCATATCTACCATTAGATAAGCATTTATTTTATTTGCTATCTCACGAAATTTTTTGAAATCTATTATTCTTGAATATGCACTACCTCCAGCTATTATTAGTTTGGGTTTTTTTTCAAGTGCTATCTTTTCAACCTGATCATAATCGATCAATCCAGTACTTTTATCTACTTCATAATGGCAAGAGTTCAGCCATTTGCCAGATAAAGCAACTTTCGCCCCATGTGTTAAATGTCCACCAGAATTTAAGCTCATCCCAAGTATTGTGTCACCAGGATTTAAAAGCGCAAGATAGACTGCTCCGTTAGCTTGGGCGCCAGAATGTGGCTGAACATTAGCAAAGCTACATTCAAATAATTTTTTAACTCTCTCGAGAGCTAAATTTTCTGCTATGTCAACAAATTCGCAACCTCCATAATATCTTTTTGATGGATATCCTTCTGCATATTTATTTGTTAAGACTGAACCTTGTGCATCTAAAACGGCTTTGGAAACTATATTTTCTGAAGCTATTAATTCTATATGTTCTTGTTGTCTTTTTAATTCAAGTTTAATGGAATTGAACAAATCTGGATCAGAGTTTGATAAATTATTATCAAAAAAATTTTTATAATGATCAGAGATATAATTATTTACTTTTGACATAAGATTTATATTTTTTTAATTCTCCTCAAGTGACGGCCGCCTTCAAAATTTGTTTTCAAAAAAGTATTTACACATTTTAATGCAACGCTTTCTTTAGTCAATCTTGCACCTATGGCCATTACATTGGCATTATTATGCATTCTACTTAACTTTGTGGATCTTGTATCGTAACATAATGCTGCACGAATATTCTTGTGTCTATTTGCAGTCATGATCATTCCTTCTCCTGAACCACAAACTAAAATTCCCATATTATTTTTCTGTTTATTTACTTTTTTAGCTAACAAGTGTGCAAAATCTGGATAATCAACTGAATTTTTATTTTTAGTACCAAGATCCAAAATTTTAATTCCTTTCTTTTTCAAAAATTTGCCGATTAGTTGTTTTAATAAAAAACCAGCATGGTCTGATGCTAAAAAAACTTTTTTTACATTCATTTTTCTATTTAAGCAGTGATTTTGCAAAAATTCACTACATATATATAGTATAAAGATTTATACCACAATATTTTGATTTAATTTAATGCAGGTTAGTTGAATTTGTAATCAAGCAAACAAGCTACCAAATGGACTCTATTTTCTTCACCGCCATTGAAAAAATTATGGTATTTTACATTATTTGTAATGTAAGCACAGCCATCAGCTGGAAGATGTTTTGCAATATTTTCTATAACCATAATGCACCCGGGATTGGTAATAATTGGAATATGAAGTCGCGGCTCTGGATCTCTGTGCCAGCTTAAAGTAGATCTTGGTTCTTTAAGAAGTATTCTGACTCTACCTAATTTAAATCTTTTTGATAAAGTATCATAAACTTCTTTAAAATAAGTATCCTCAAGATCTTTAACAAATTCAGTGTAAGCAGACTCATCAATTTTTTTTGCACGTCTAGATTCTTTTCCTGAGCTATCAGGTTTTGTCCAATAAATTCCTTTTACATTTTCACCCCTTGCAGAATCTGGGTCTCCAGGAATCTGATTTAATGAAATTCCTGCAATATATTTTGTTCCAGCTGCATCGTCATATGATTTTCTTGTGAGAGTCTGATCTAAAGCAATTTTTAATTTGGATAAATCAAATTTTAAATCATCAACTTTAAGAAAGTCTCTAAACTGATCCATGTAGATACTTTATTACAAACAGTAATTAAATAATAGGCTGGATTTGTCGCAATAGTAATATTAAATTCTTTAATATAAACTTAAGATTGAATGAGAATGATTATCAAATGAAAAACATAGGATCATATCCCAATGTAAGAATGAGAAGAAACAGGAAGACTGACTGGTCGAGAAGATTGGTTAGAGAAAGCACTTTATCTTCAAACGATTTAATTTGGCCAATATTTATTAGAGAAGGAAAGAATATTAAAGAACCAATCAAAACTATGCCTGGCGTTTATAGATACTCGCTTGATAAGATTGAAAAACTAGTAGAAAAAGCAATCAAAAACAAAATTCCCATGATAGCATTATTTCCTAATACACCTTCATTCAAAAAAAATAAAAATGGAACAGAATCTCTAAATAGAAACAATCTAGTTTGTAAGGCTCTAAAATTAATTAAAAAAAATTTTAATGAGATTGGTTTAATGTCTGATGTAGCTTTGGATCCCTATACTTCACATGGACATGACGGTTTGCTTAAAGATGATATTGTAGATAATGATTCAACAATTAAAATGTTAGTTAAACAATCGCTACTACAAGCAGAAATGGGTTGTGATGTAATTGCTCCTTCTGACATGATGGATGGAAGAATTGGTGAAATAAGAAAAGCGCTCGATAAAAAAGGGTACAAATCAGTACAAATATTATCTTACGCAGTTAAATATGCATCTAATTTTTACGGACCTTTTAGAGATGCGGTCGGATCAAAAAAATCATTAAAGGGCGACAAAAAAACTTACCAAATGGATTTTAATAATTCAAAAGAATCTTTAAGAGAAGTTGCCCTAGATATAAGTGAGGGAGCAGATTTTGTTATGGTAAAACCAGGGCTTCCTTATCTTGATATAATTAAGTTAATAAAAGATAGTTTTAAAATACCAGTCTTTGCTTATCAAGTTTCCGGCGAATACAGTTTAATTAAAAATGGAATTAATCAAGGAATATTGAATCACGACGCTATAATAGAAAGTTTAATTTCTTTTAAAAGAGCGGGAGCATCTGCAATAGTTACATATTTTGCAGATCAAATAGCAAACAAATTAAAATAAAAATATTATTTATTACTAACAATATATTTTTCTAAAATAATTCTTGAAACTGGCATCCTTAATTTGTTTGGTAAAATAAAATTTTCGATAAGAAGTTTCTTATTAAAGATTAATGCCTCCTTAACATTATTTTTTAAGGTATTTTTATTTTCACTTTCATAACCAAGCTCCTTCACTAATGAAAGTTCCCATTCTATATATAAGTTGATCCAATTATCGTAAAATAAACTAATAAGAAAATTTTCGAAAGAGAGATATATTTTTTTATTTATTTGTCTTTCAGGTAATAGGATTTTCAAAATTGAGCATGCAGATAATATACAAATAGCTCTTTCTTTATCATCAAAAAAAGGAGGAGAAATTGGTTTAATAAGTTCAGTTGAAAAGTAGCCAATTCTATTTTCTCCTTTTGCTTTCCAATTTAATGATATTTTGTTACCTATCTGGAGATTTTTTTTTTGTTTTTTTGAAGAGCCTCCATAGACTATACCAGCACATTTTCCATGCTCTAATGTAAAAGATTCTATGATTAGAGAATTTTCATCAAAATTGTTTTTTGATAACAAATAGCCCTCATCTTGCCAATACGTGGTCATTTTATTTTTATATTTTCTAACAATTTTTTAGCACCGTCTTGTTCGGCTTGCTGTTTGGATTTACCAGATCCAATAAATTTTTTTGAATTTGGTATGCTTACAGATATTTTAAATATTGGCCTATGTCTAGGTCCAAATGTTTTCATTAAAATATACGATGGTAACTTTTTGTAAGTTTTTAATGAATATTCCTGTAGCTTGGTTTTAGAATCAAGGATTGTTATATTAGAATTTTTCAAATTATCTTTCCAAATATCTAAAATAAACTTACTAACAAAATCAAAACCTTTGTCTATATATATTGCTCCAATAAGCGCTTCGCATGAATCACTTAATATCTTAGAATCTTGTTTTGAAATTTTTTTATGCGAGTCTCCAATAATTAAATATTTATGAATGTCAATTGACCAAGCTATTTTTGAACATGTTTCTCTATTCACAAGTTTTGCAAATCTCTTATCTAAATTTCCTTCCTCTTCTTCGGGATATAAATCGATTATCTTTTTAGAAATCACCAGTCCTAAAACTCTATCTCCTAAAAATTCAAGTTTTTCATTATTTTCAATTTGATTTGAACTTTTGTGAGTCAAAGCCTTTTTGAGCAATGATTTGTTTTTAAAATTTACTTTTATTTTTTTCTCAAATTTATTTATTTTTAAATTCATTTTATTTTAGTAAAAAATCTATTAAATCTCATTCTATTACCCCATCTCCAAAATTTTAACAAATTACCTTTATGCGTATTGTTTGAAAAAAAAATCATTTGAGCTTTCCCAACCAAATTTAATGAACTAACATAACCGACGCTGCTTAAAAATCTGCTATCTTTTGAGCAATCTCTGTTATCACCCATGAAAAAGAAATGATCTTCTGGAACAATAAATGAATCGGTATTTAGCATGGTGCCTTCCTTTCTATAAGCAGCAATATATTTAACTCCATTAGGAAGAATTTCTTCATAAGCATTAATTTGTATTTCGATATCACCGCAGTTAATTTTATGAAGATGTTTTATTTTATTACGCACAATTTTCTTACCATTTAAAAAAAGTTCTGAGTCAATAATTTGTATTTTATCATTTGGTAAACCGATTAATCTTTTTATATAATCGGTTCTATTATCTGCGGGGGTTTTAAAGACAACAACGTCACCTCTGCTTGGTGAGCTATAGTAAAATCTTTCATTTGAAATTTTTGGACTAAATGGAAATGAGTGACGACTATATCCATATGAATATTTAGAAACAAACAATCTGTCGCCAACTAATAAATTTGGTTCCATCGATGATGATGGAATATAAAACGGTTGGTACAAAAGAGATCTAATAACTAGTGCTATTATTAAAGCATATATTATAGTTTTTATATTATCGATAATTTTTTTTTTCATCAATTGTAAGATATTATTACAGTGGCTTGTGCCCAGGGTTCATCATCAGATAAAGAGAGATAAATATTATATTTATTTTTTTTAATTTTTTTTTTAAGAAAATTATTAGCAAAACCTCTAAGTCTTATGTTGGGTTTTCCCGCAGTATCATTAAAAATTTCTATGTCTTTTAAACTTATTCCTTTTCCAATTCCAGTACCAAGCGCTTTTGTAAATGCTTCTTTTGCTGCAAATCTTTTAGCGTAAAAAGCACTTGGATTCTTTTTTTTTTCACAATAGTTGATTTCCTTATCGGAAAATATTTTTTTTTTAAAATTGTATCCGCCTCTTTTAATAGAGTTATTAATCCTTTTTATGTTAATTATATCCGTACCAATACCAAAAATTTTCATATCAATTACTTATTATCTTTCTAAAATTTTTTATAGTCTTTTTTAGACCTATAAACAAGGATTCGGAAACAATAAAATGACCAATATTTAATTCAGAAATAGTTTTAATCTTTAATATTGGTTTGATGGATTTATATGTTAGTCCATGACCGGCATGCACTTCTAGTTTAATTTTTCTTGCATAGGAGGAAGCATTGAGCAAATCAGATATTGCATTTTTTGTAGGTTTTCTTTTTAAGAAAAGTTTGCAATATTTTCCCGTATGCAATTCGACGCAACTTGCTCCAAGTTTTTTTGCTAATATAACATCTTTGATATTTGGTTCTATAAAGAAACTAACACGTATCTTTTTAAGATTCAGTTTTTTAACAATTTTTTTTAATATTTGATATTTTTTTTTAAATTAAGCCCTCCTTCTGTAGTCACTTCCCTTCTCTTTTCAGGGACCAGGCACACATAATTTGGTTTATATCTCAAAGCAATTTTTAACATCTCTCGAGTTGGTGCCATCTCTAGATTGAGGGGTATAGAAATATTTTTCTTAATTTTCTTTAAGTCTTCATCATTAATGTGTCTTCGATCTTCTCTTAAATGAATTGTTAAAGAATCGGCTCCAGATTTTTGAGCAATAAAAGCGGCTCTAAGTGGTTCTGGATAATATTCTCCCCTAGCATTTCTTATTGTGGCTATATGATCTATATTAACACCAAGCCTAATTTTTTTCATTAAAATATATTTCTGCTGCCTGGTTTAATTGGCTCTATATTTTTAATTTTTTCTGGTAATTCATTTTCTTTATAAGTTGATATTTTAATCTTTACCTGGGAAATAATTTTATCTTTAATCAAAATTTTATCATCCGATCTATCAATTATACACGCATAACCAACCAAGTTTGCTTTATATTTTTTAACTAAATCAGAACATTCTAAAGCAGATTTTCCTGTTGTTATTACATCTTCTACGATTAAAACTTTTGATTTTGGAGGTATATCAAAACCTCTTCTTAAAATTAATTTTCCATTTTCTCTTTCTGCAAATATTGTTTGAATTTTCATTTGTCTTCCAATTTCGTAGCCGACGACTATACCGCCAATAGCAGGCGATAATATAATATTTACATCTTTATAATTTGCATTTATTTTTTCTACCAAAGATGAACATATAGAAACTGATTGTTTTGGATTACTTAATAATTTTGCGCACTGAACATATTCGGCGCTATGCAAACCAGACGAAAGTATAAAATGCCCTTCTAGTAGGGCTTTAGTTTCTTTTAAAATTTTTAAAGATTCGTTGAAAGAGAGCATCTTTTTTCCTATGTCGTATTATTTTAAATTTATATTCCTTTACTTTTAACTCACTTATTAAGTTCGTATATTTTTTTAAATCTTTTACCTGTATATCAAAAATAAATTCTAAATAATTCGACTTTTTCGTTATAATTTCCATATTTATGATATTACATTCATTTAAACCTATTAAGCTACTTACTTCACCAAGCTTACCTGGAACATTAGGTATTTGTATACATAGACCTGTATTGTATTTTTTATCGATTATTAATTTAGATAAATTTTTATTTTGCCAGTATCTCCTTATAGCAGCTCTAGCTTTTCCTGTTTTTGCTAAGTTTAACCAATGGAATGAGGGTGAAGCTTTTTTAGATACAATAATATTTACCAAGTCTCCATTTTTTAAAAAACTTTGAAGAGGTGATATTTTTCCATTGATTTCACATCCTGTTGCGCTGTCACCTATTTTGGTATGAACGGCATATGCAAAATCTATGGGGGTTGCATCTTTGGGGAGTTTAATAACTTCACCTGTCGGAGTAAAACAAAATACATTATCTTGGAACATTTGCAATTTTGTATATTCTAAATAGTCTTCGGGATTTTTGCTTTCTTCCATTATTTCCACAAGATCTCTAAGCCAATCATATTCTTTTAAAGAAGTAAAACTCACTTTCTCAGAAGATTTATAAATCCAATGTGAAGCAATTCCTCTTTCAGCAAAGTCGTGCATTTGTTGAGTTCTAATTTGTATCTCAACCCTTTCTTTTTTTGGTCCAATTATTGAAGTATGCAATGATTTATATTTGTTAATTTTTGGTGTTGAAATATAATCCTTAAATTTACCTGGTATCATAGACCATTTACTATGAAATATTCCCAAAGTTTCATAGCAGAGCTTAATATCATTAACTATAATTCTAAATCCAACAATATCAGTCAACTGCTCTAATGATATTCTCTTTGTTTGCATTTTTCTCCATATAGAAAATGGTGTTTTTTCTCGACCAATAATTTTTGATTTTATTCCATTATCTTTTAATATCTTTAAAAATTTCTCTGAAATTTCATCAAAGTTTTTTTCTCTCACAGTTTTATTTAATGAAATCCGATCAACAATAAGTTTACGAGGCTCAGGATTTAATACGGCAAAAGATAAGTCTTCTAACTCATCTCTTATGCGATTCATTCCCATTCGATCTGCCAAAGGAGCATATATTTCCATAGTTTCATTTGAAATTCTTATCCTTTTTTCTGAATTAGAAGCAGAATTTATTGTTCTCATGTTGTGAAGTCGGTCAGCAAGTTTTACTAATAGTACTCTTATATCTTTTGAGGTGGCTAGTATAAGTTTTCTAAAGTTTTCAGCTTTAGAGTTAGAATTAGCTTTTCCTTCTAATTGAGAAATCTTTGTTACCCCTTCAACTAAATCAGCTACTTCTTTACCAAATTCCTTTTCAACCATTTTGTAGGTCGCTTTAGTATCTTCAATCGTATCATGTAATAATCCTGTAGTGATAGTTGCTGTATCAAGTTTCAAATCAGTTAAAATATTTGCAACTGCCACCGGATGTATAATGTATGGTTCTCCAGCATCTCTCTTTTGATTCTTGTGAGCATTAAGGGCAAATGAATAAGCTTTTGAAAGCTTATTTGGATCAAAAAAGCTATTGTACATTTTTACTTTTTTTATAAGATCTTCTTGATTAAGCATATTTTTATTATATCAAGTCCGCTGAACCTTTAATATAGACTTTTTATCAATTTCTGAAAGTTCATCTATCAAATGATCAATATTTTTTCCTGTTAATGGGTGAATCCAATTTGGAGATATTTCTTTTAGTGGGAATAAAACAAAATTTCTCAAACCGAGTCTTTCGTGGGGTATTTTGATTGGCTCTCCTCCTGTTAATATGAATTCTAAAACTCTCCCATTATAATCAATAATATCAACATCTATTGATCTAGGTTCGTTTTTTTTATTTCTCTTTCTTCCATGTCTGTTCTCAACTTGAACAATTGTATGCATCAACCTTTTTACTTCATCTTTTTCAGATGATTCATTTATTTTCTTTTTAAGAGAAATTATGACATTTATAAATTTTGGGTTTTTCTTATCTGGATAAGATGGAGTTTCGTAGTAGCTAGATTTTTTAATTAGCGTATAATTATTAGTTGAAAGAATTTTAATTGCGGAATCGATATTTTCAAATCTGTTAAAATTTCCATCTGAGGAAGGTAAATTAGACCCTAAGCTTAGGAAAATCATATTTTCTTAACTAGATTTTCTAAAATATCTAGCTTTTTCCCTATCCCAATCTTTTCTTTTTTTAACTTGTCTTTTATCATATTGTTTTTTTCCTTTTGCAACTGCAATTTCAACTTTTGCTTTTCCTTTTTTAAAATATAATTTTGTAGGTATTAATGTATATCCCTCTCTATGAACTCTTCCAATAAGTTTATTTATTTCCTTTTTATTAAGCAAAAGTTTTCTATTTCGATTAGGATCATGATTGTTGTAACTAGATTCTTTATAAGAAGGAATGTGAGAATTAACTAAATATATCTCTCCCTTATTATCGAATGCATATGATTCTGAAATATTAGCTCGTCCATCTCTTAATGATTTTACTTCAGAACTATATAAAACAATTCCGGCTTCTAGAAATTCAGTAAAAAAATAATTAAATTTAGCTTTTCTGTTATTTGATATAATTTTTAAACCACTTTTGGTTTTTTGAATCATTATTAAATTAGACTAGCATGCTTCATAGCAGATTTTATACTTATTTTTGTCTCTTCCTTAATTTTAACTAATGGCAATCGAACTTCATCAGAAGATAAATTTAATAAACTTGCAGCGTACTTTACTGGACTGGGACTGCTTTCAATAAATAAAGATTTGTGAAGCGGAATCAATTTTTCATTTATCTCTTTTGCTTTGGCTAATAAATTGCTGTTATTTTTACTTATAGATGCTTCTTGAAATTCTGCACAAAGTTTTGCAGCAACATTTGCTGTAACAGAAATACATCCAACGCCGCCTCTTGAATTAAATTCGAGTGCAGTTCCATCTTCACCAGATAGTTGGATGAAATCAGGTCCCATTTTTTTTTTCTGTTCATCAACTCTATTTAAATCTCCCGTTGCGTCTTTTACACCAATAATATTTTTTAATTCAAAGAGTCTTGCCATTGTATCAATGCTCATATCAACTACTGATCTTGGTGGGATGTTGTATATTATAATTGGGATAGAGGAGTTATCATTTATGGCTTTGAAATGTTGATAAAGACCTTCTTGTGTTGGTTTATTATAATAAGGAGTGACAACTAAAGCAGCATTAGCTCCAACTTTTTCAGCATGCTTCGTTAATGATATAGCTTCAGCTGTAGAATTAGATCCAGTTCCAGCAATAACGGGAATTTTGCCCTTTGATTCTTTAACACATAATTCTATAACCTTATGATGTTCATCGAGATCTAGGGTTGGGCATTCTCCTGTTGTTCCTGCTGGAACTAGACCTGAAGTTCCATTATTTAGATGATGATGTATTAAAGAAATATAGGAATCCTCATCAAGACTATTATTCTTGAAAGGTGTAATTAAAGCTACGATTGATCCTTTAAACATAAATCTTTATAACATAAATTAAAAAAACAAATCATCTTAAATATATGACATTTACTTTTGGGAATAGGGGACCCCCCCCCCTCAAGGGCAAAATTCCCAAAACAGACCGTTTTTTTCCCGTATCGACGAAGAGAGACTCAAAATCAAATGAACTTTAATGGATAGAATTGATCAGATATTACTTCCCCCTGTATGGAAAACATGTTTTAGCACCTTAGGATGAATTTGGCATGCCAAAAATGACTTGGTAATTGTACAAAAGTTTTGGGAAAGGGGGGGCCCCCCCCCCCCCCTTTGGGAAAAATTCCCAAAAAATACCGCTTTTTTTTG
>PVBE011058163.1_pt1 | contig 10821 bp, 9 predicted proteins | sample 1631181 | NCBI WGS metagenome assembly PVBE01 (sample SAMN08397723, study PRJNA350692) | Marine metagenome, whole genome shotgun sequencing project. | isolation source: water | place: Pacific Ocean | collected 2012-04 | reverse complement strand
TAATTTGATCTCCCTCCAAGGAAAAGTCCGACTCCTTTGATGAGGGGCCCCGAGATACTCCCTTGGACAGAATACCCCCAATTTTGCACATAATCGATTTTTTTGTGAATCCGTTCACCCGTTAAACTATCTATTTCATTTACCCATTCTTCTTCATTCCATTGCATATGGCCTCTGTGATCCGCTGACTGGAAATAATTTGGCCCCCAGTGATGCTTCCCTGATAATTCATTTGTGTATTCAAAATTACCGTGAAACGTATCCATCCCTTCCTTGGTTACAATATTAATTATCCCAGCTTGTGCATTTCCATATTCTGCGCTTAAGCCGCCAGTGATAATTGATATTGATTCAATATCATATTTTCCAACACCAGTGTAATTGTGTAGGCTTAATCCATCATTGCTGACCATTTTTACACCGTCAACATAGTACACAACATCGGCAGCAATAGAATTCATGTCACCACCGCGGATCATTCCCTGCCCGTTTACATCCATGCCAGGCTCTAAAGCAATTAATTCGCCGACACTTTTCACCATGACAGATCGTTCAATATCTTCTGAAGTGACAATATATTCACTGTATGTCCGGTCAACCTCCACTCTGGGTCTTTCGGCTTTAACAGTTACTTCTTGGCCTGCGATTGCTTCCTCAACAAGAACAAAATCAACTGATGAAGTTCTATCAGGGTTTACTATAATATCTGTAATAGTAACCGGTTTATACCCAATCATTTGTGCTGTTATGCTGTAAGTTCCGGGTGCGACATTTAAAATAAGGTAATATCCATTTTTATCTGCAGCGGCGCCACGATTGGTTTTTTCTAAAATTACATTTACACCTGCAAGCTGCTGGCCGTTTTGATTTTTTACACTGCCATTAATTTTACCGGTAATGCCGCCATGTAATATTGTAGGGTCCAGAGAGAGAAAAATTGTGAGTATAAATAATACTTTTTTCACAATTTTTAAAATTGGTTTAAGATTGAACAGAAGGAACCACCCCGCTAGCGGGGTGGTTCCTTTCAGTGATTATTTTATAAGTAACAGTTTTCTTGTTTGTGTGAAACTGCCTGCATCAAGGCGATAGAAATATACACCCGAAGGCATATTCCCCGCATCCCAGGTAGCTGTATGTGTGCCCGGTGTAACCACATTATTCACTAGTGTGCTCACTTTTTCTCCCAGTACATTAAATACAGCAAGTTTTACTGCCCCAGGTTGTGGAACAGTGTAACTGATATTTGTTATAGGGTTGAAGGGGTTGGGATAATTCTGACCCAGTTTGTAATTGGATGCAATCGGATCATTATCGGAAATACCAGACATAGGCGGTGTTTCATTATACCAGATCTCATCGATGAGAACAGTTGACGAATCATCATCTGTTACTCCAGCAATGATCAAAGAAGGCATCCCAGTACCTATGGCGACGTTATCAGCTGTGTAACTATATGTTGCCGTATCTGCCGGGGCTCCGCCATCGGCATAGGCCCAAACAGATATTGATTGACCGTCCACAACTATTTTTTCCCACCACCATACATCATATGCAATAGCGGGATGGTTAACACCAACTGAAGCGTTTTCAGCAAAGTAAAACTGGCCAATTATGCCAACAGGTGAGGATACAATCGTATATACATTCAGGTTTGTTAAGAAACTAGGGTCTGTAGCTACGCAAATATGTATTTGATCCCCATCTGTAGGGGTACCAGTTGTGGTAAATTTTATTTTCAAATACATGGTTACAGATTCAGGTGTTATTTCCGCATTGGCGTCAATGGTTTGATCAGTTTGTATCCAGCTGGTAACATTGCCGAATGGATCATCAGCACCAACTAACATCATACTTCCATCTGCAACTGCGGCAGATCCCCATCCCCACCAGGCCCAAGTGATATCACTGGCGATCATTCCTTGTCCATCTGGAGTGGCAGCTGTTTCGAAGGTTTCAGTCCACCCAGCATAAATAATATTTATGCTTAGCATCAGGATCAATGAAGCTATTAACGTTCTCTTCATTTTGTACTCCTTGTTTGTTTTGTTATATTGATTTAAAACTTATATACAATCCCTAATTCCATTGTAAAAAACTGTAATGGCAATACTTCATATAAATCCCAATCTTCAAATGCACGTATATAACCAACTGCAACATGATAATTGAGGCCAAAGCGGAGATTCATGGCTTCATTGAATGAAGTATATCCGCCAATCCCCAGATTCCCACCCCAGGCAACACGCCTGTCCGTGATTGGGTCCATTAGGTAAGTTTCGTCAAGTGGCTGGGTATATTGGCCGGGATATATTAAACCTTTTACACGATGAGCATAATTATAAAATCCAATGCCATAAGAAAAGGAAGGTACAATCGTTTTTCCTGCAATTTGTGTTTGCTTGTTATTTAAATATTTTTGTGTCTTTAGAATAAAATCATTCCATATCATATGGGCATTTGATTTGCTGCTAGAGTAATAATTATAATCTATTATCCACTGAAATTGCCGATCTTCAATGGATCCATGATTATATTTCTGATAATGGAATTCAAAAATAATATCTGTTTTATCGTTACTTCTATAAGCATATTGAATTCCTAATATTGGGGTTGAACCATACCAGTCGTTTAAACCTAAAACGGGAATGCCTGCACCGGAATAAAAAGAGATACTTTGAGTTCTATCGGATGACTGGGCAACAGTAAATGAGGCGAATATTAATACTGCAATAATGCATGGAATTAACTGATTGGATGTGTTAGTTTGCTCTTGCAACATGCTTTTTAAATATACAGAATTTGGTGCAATGTACTTATTAAACCCAGTAAGTATCAATATTTTCTATTAAAAAATAAATCTAGACCTAGATAACTTAATATTTCTCAAGATGACTAATGCTTCTGTAAAAAACAGTGACCCTATTATGATTGAAATAAATGCTATTATTCGTAAAATTGTATTCATTAAATAGTTGGAAATACTTTGTGTATTATTTAAAAATAAAAACTTGTCCTATCCTATTTTTCTTTCATTTTATTATATTTTGTCAACAGCTTCCGGAGATTACTATTGGACCTTATATACAGAATGTGACCAGTAATTCTGCAGTGGTCTGCTGGGCAACAAAAATAAATAATCCGGTAGTTGTAGAAGCTTTTAGTTTGAAAAAAATTTTCGGTGCAAAAAAACTCCTGTCGTATTATGAACACCATGAAATGATATTGCCTAATCTTGAACCGAATACCTGGTATACCTATGATATTTCGGGCCAAAACAACCCAGAAAGCATGGGAAAGTTTTTGACATTTCCCGATGGTCTTGAACCATTTCAATTTGCTGTATTAGGAGATACGCGTTCCCGTCACGATGTCCATAGCAAAAATGTAGATAGAATTATTGAAAAAGAACCCTTATTTGTGTTGCACACGGGTGATATGGTTGCAAATGGATTAAATATTCAACATTGGGAAACATTTTTTGATGTGACAAAAGATTTAATGCGGTCAATACCTTATTTCCCCACTTTAGGTAATCATGAAAAGGATTCTAAATATTATTATGATTTTTTTCATCTACCGGGAAATGAGAGGTATTACAGTTTTAATGTTGGAGATGCCCTGTTCATTTGTCTTGATCTTGAAGGTATCCAGTATGAGACACCTGACTATATAAAGAAAGAAAATCGGGAATTTTTCTGGAATAACCATGAATTACCCTACTTTGAGGAGCAAAAGAAATGGCTGGACCGCACTTTGACACTCTATAAAGATGCCGGGTTCATTTTTGTATTTTTTCATCAACCCTTAATCAGTGTTAAAAAAAGTCGTGTAAAGGGTGCAAAAATGAGACGGAAGTTCTGGGGAGATATTTTTGAGCGACATCGTGTGCAAATTGTATTTAGTGGCCATGACCACCATTACCATCATGCCATGAGCGGCGGAACACATTATATTACAACCGCAGGTGGCGGTGCCAATTTATATGACATTGATGCTATTCAACCGGAAACCGTAAAAGCGATAAAGAAAGAGCATTTTATTTTGGCAGATGTAGGTGAAAATAAAGTTATATTAAATGTAATTGATATAAATGGAGACCAACTTGATGCGGTGACTGTTTCAAAGCGGAATTAGTTTCTACAAAATATGAATTCTGTTATGTACTTTTCACACTCCAATTCTAACTGAACAATAAATCAATATGATGATAAAGAAATGTACACTCCGGTTCGAAATCAAATAAACTATAATCAATTTCAACTATATGGCTTAATCTCCCTTCGTGTACTTATTGGATGGCATTTTTTGTATGAAGGCATTTCCAAAATCACGAATTCTTATTGGTCTTCGGCCGCATTTCTCATGGAATCAAAATGGATTTTTTCCGGTTGGACGCAAATAATATTAACCAATCCATCTGCGGTTGCCGCTGTGGATTTTTTAAATATGTGGGGATTGACAGCCATAGGACTTGGTCTTATTTGCGGATGTTTTGCCCGTTGGGCTGGAATCGCCGGAATAATACTTCTGGGCATATATTATCTTACCAATCCACCGTTCCTGGAGTTGGAATATTCCATGCCCACAGAAGGAAGTTATATGATTGTGAATAAAAATTTGATTGAAATGTGTGCACTGTATGTTTTAACGGTTTTCCCTACCAGTACTATCGTTGGGATAGATCGGCTCATTTTTAAAAATGAATCAAAACGCTAACTCGGACACTTAATTATGAGTGAAAATAAATCTGTTGAAAATGCAGGGAGAAGAGAAATCATAAAAGCCCTGGGGACAATTCCTGTTCTTGGGGTGTTTTTTTATAAGTTGTTTAAGAAACAAGCTTTGGAAGAAATCCGCAATGCTTCGGTTATGGAGGAATTGGGAGAATTAAAAAAAGCGCCGGCAGTTATCACATCGAAAGAACCCGGGAAATTGCTTCGTCTTGGCATTATCGGTTATGGCGGACGCGGTCATGCTTTATTACGTGCGGCTGGATTTACCACACCGGAATGGACCGATGATGCAAAGCAGCGGGCTGAAGAAAATAAAATGGATAAGGGCTATGAAACATTTGTAGGCCAGACAGATTTGAATGTAGTCTTAAATGGAGTTTGCGATATTTATGATACTCGGGCAGAAGAGGGATTGGCTGCATCTACCAACGATGATAGACCGGGCTCAGGCACACGAAAACTAACTACGGCAAAAAGATACCGTCATTATCAGGATATATTAAATGCAAAAGATATTGATGCCGTCATTATTGCAACACCGGATCACTGGCATGCCCAAATGATCATCGATGCCGTTCAAGCCGGTAAACATGTATATTGTGAAAAATGTATGACTCGTACTACGAGTGAAGCATTGGACGTTTATGATGTGGTTAAGAATGGTAATGTTAAATTTCAATTGGGGCATCAGAATCGCCAGATTGAAACCCATTTGAAAGCAAAAACCATTGTTGAAAAAGGAATATTGGGACCCATTACACTCATAGAATCAACAACCAACCGCAATGATCCTGGAGGGGCCTGGCAATATGAAATTGAAAAGGAAGGCACGCCTAAAACGATTGATTGGAAACAGTTTCAGGCCAAAGCGCCTACCAAACTTCCCTTTAATGCTGAAAGATTTTTTCGGTGGCGAAAATGGTTTGATTATGGGACTGGTCTTGCAGGAGACCTGCTGTCGCATGAGTACGATGCGGTGAATCAAATTATGGATCTGGGTATCCCCAAAACTGCTGTAGCCTCCGGTGGCATCTATTTCTACAAAGACGGCAGGGATGTGCCGGATGTATTCCAGGTAGTATATGAATATCCGGATCGCAACTTAACCTACATGTATAGTGCCACACTGGCCAGCGGGAAATCAAGAGGACGTGTTTTCATGGGCCACGATGCCCATATGGAAGTTGGCAGGGACCTAACTGTAAATCCGGACCCCCAATCAACCCGGTATAAAGATAAAATGGAAGAGGGCATGGTCAGTGCTTCCCTGCCGCTGTTTACCTATACAACGGGTTCGAAAGAAATTGATGGTATTACTTCTGCCACATCAAAATATTTTGCAAAAAAAGGTTTAGTATATACCTATCGTGAAGGAAAACGATTTAACACGTCTCATCTTCATATGAAAGAATGGATCGATGCTATCCGCCACGGAACGGAAACAAGTTGTAATATCGAGCGGGGATTCGAAGAAGCGATTACCTGCCATATGGCTACTGAATCCTATCTGCAGAAAAAAGTTGTGGAATGGGATTCCGTGAATCGGAAATTTATTTAAATTGATCCGGTCATTGATTAGAGTAGTGAGAATTAAAAAGGAGTGAAAATGAATAGACAGCAGCAGTTTAGTATAATGATGTTTCTCCAGTACGCAATCTGGGGATCATGGACAACAGCCTTGGGTGCATATTTGAATAAGATTGGTTTTGCGGGCAGTGAAATTGCTGCCATTTACGGCTGTATGTGGTTAGGTTGTATTGTTGCCCCTTTTATAGGTGGACAAATTGTTGACCGGCTTATGGAAACACAATTATTTTTGGGGATAGCCCATCTTGCCGGTGCAGTGTTCCTATATATGACTGCTATGCAGCAGGACTTCAGTTCTATGTGGACCTGGATGTTTATCTATTGTCTGTTTTATGCACCTACCCTGGCTCTGACCAATTCTATCTGTTTCCGTCATTTAACAAATGCAGAAGAAGAATTTGGCAAGATTCGTATGTGGGGCACAATTGGCTGGATTGCTGTAGGGTGGATGGTAACATTCATGCGCAGCAACTGGCAAACGGAAAGCTGGGCTGGTGGAAGTGACCTGCTTGTTTTTGCTGCAGTAGCGTCAGCGATAATGGGATTATTTTGTTTTTCGCTGCCAAAGACAAAACCTATTGACAGTAAACAAAATCCTTTGGCATTCCTGGAAGCACTCTCCCTGTTGAAGGACCGCAACTTCCTTATTTTTATGCTGGCGTCATTCGTGGTAACTACGGAATTACAGTTTTACTACATTCCTACTGCGCCCTTTCTAATGGATATGGGTGCTGAAGAAGCCTGGATTACGGCCATCAAAACAGTAGCTCAGATCGCCGAAGTTGCTGTTTTACTATTTTTGCTTCATGTATCCATTAAAAAACTTGGCGTTAGGATCACAATGGCCATTGGCATTCTGGCCTGGCCCATTCGTTATTTTCTTTTTATGGTACCCAGCCTGCCTGTGGTTATTTCATCGCTGACACTCCATGGATTTGGTTATGCCTTTTTCTTTGTAACATCCCAGATCTATGTAAATATGAAAGCCAAAGATGATATGCGTGCGTCGGCTCAGGCTATGTTGACCTTTTTCACATTAGGTGTTGGCAACTATCTTGGTACTTTATTCACAGGCTATATCTGGGATACCTTTAAAACACCGGCCGGGGATACAATCTGGTGGAAGTTTTTCCTTGTCCCTGCATTATTATGTACCGTGATGGCTTTTATTTTTCTTTTCTTCTTTAAAGATGATTCGAATACATCAGAAGTTGAATTAAAATCGATTTAGGAATAGAAATGACGCACAAAAGATTAGGCATCGGATTCATTGGCGGTGGTTTTATAACCCGTTTTCATATTCAATCATTAATTGCTGTACGCGATGTAGATGTAATGGGAGTCGTGTCCCGTACGAAAGCATCAGCCGAGGAATCTGCTGCCTTAGCACGGACTATTGGTGTTGGTAATGATGCAAAAGCATATGACTCGATTACAGAGATGATTGCAGATCCCAGCATTCAAGCGTTATGGGTATGCTCGCCAAACTTTGTCCGGATTGAAACATTTGAAGAGATCGCCAGCGCCATTTTATCTGGTAAAGGTGAGTTAGTTGGCGTTACCTGTGAAAAACCTTTGGGTCGTAATGTAGCGGAAGCAAAAAAGGTGATGGAATTGACCCAAAGTGTAGGTCTTTTGGACGGGTATTTAGAAAACCAGATTTTCGCTCCTTCAATTACCCGCGGCAAGGAAATTATCTGGGCTCGAGGTGCTGCAACGACAGGCCGTCCCTATTTAGCTCGGGCAGCTGAAGAGCATAGCGGTCCCCATATGCCCTGGTTCTGGGAAGGAGAATTGCAAGGTGGAGGGGTGTTGAATGATATGATGTGTCATTCCGTCGAAGAAGCCCGGTTTATGCTTACAGCTCCTGGTGCACCGCGTGAATCTCTTACACCAGTCAACGTAAATGCTTATGCATCCTGTTTAAAATGGCAGGGACCAAAATATGCAGATAAGTTAACTGAAAACAGCGGTGGGAAATTGGACTATCGAAATCGTCCTTCGGAAGATTTTGCCCGTTCCTTAATTGAATATCAAACGGAAGATGGGCAGAATCTTATTGTAGAGACGACGACATCTTGGTGTTTTGTAGGCGCTGGCCTGCGATTAAGCATGGAACTCTTTGGGCCGGAATATTCCATGTTTGTCAATACACTGGACACAGATCTAAAATTATTTTTCAGCCGGGAAGTAACAGGGAGCCAGGGTGAAGACCTGGTTGAAAAACAAAATGCTGAGTCAGGTGTAATGCCGGTAGTTAGTAATGAAGCAGAAGTCTACGGTTACACAGCTGAAAACCGCCATATGGTGGAATCGTTTCTGGCAAATAAAAGGCCGGATGAAAACTTCAGTGACGGTGTCAATGTAACCGAATTGCTCATGACAGCCTATATGAGCGCAGAGCAGGGGAAAACCATCCAGTTCCCACCGGAAAACCTAGATACGTTTATCCCAGCCGTTGCTCGGGGAGAGTGGAATCCAAAAAAGAAATTATAACTCAACAGGTATTGCAGTGAAAAAATACATTATTCTTATTTTAGTGGCAGTTCTATTGATTCTGCCATCTGACGCAAAATCATCTTCACCAAAGAATAATTATTCTGACGCGCGCATTCAGGATTTGAAACTGGGCTCACAAGCATGGACCTTTAGAAAATTCTCGTTTTATGAAACATTGGATATGCTCCAGGAACTGGATCTTCATTATCTGGAAGCGTACCCGGGACAGGTCCTGGATAAAAATAAACCGGATGTAAAATTCAATCATTATTTATCCAATAAGCATATAGCTCAAATAAAGAAAGCATTGAAAGATCGTAACATTACACTGATGAATTACGGTGTGGTGGGATTCGATAATAATGAAAAAAGTGCGAAAGTTGTATTTGAGTTTGCCAAGAAAATGGGTATCCAAACTATTGTAACAGAACCCAGTTATGATGATTATTCCATTATTGAAAAAATGGTGAAGAAATATGACGTTCAAGTGGCTATCCATAACCATCCCTATCCGTCAAAATATGCCTATCCACAAACGGTTTTAGATCATATCAAGGGCTTGGATGAACGAATTGGCGCCTGTGCAGATATAGGACACTGGCTCCGGACCGGTGTAGACGCTATTGAAGGCCTGAAATTGCTGGAAGGAAGAATATTAGATATCCATTTAGAAGACTTGGATGCATTCGGCTCAAAAAAAGCAAATACTGTTCCCTTCGGAGAAGGGAAGGCAAATGTCCATGATGTCCTGGCTGAACTTACCCGCCAAAATTATTTTGGAATTTTAGCCACAGAACTGGAGCAGGAACAAATTGTATTGAATCCCATGCCTACGGTTGAAAAAGGGAAAAAATACATTGATAGTATTACTTATTATAAAGGCTGGAATGAAATTCTTTCCCAAGATAACAATGGCCGGTTTTCCAAACATGGCTGGAACCACTATGGTCCCGGTTATTTTGAGCTGGACCATAAAACGGGCGTTTTAAAATCCAGATTAGGAATGGGTCTTTTCTGGTATTCGAAAAAAATGTATAAAGATTTTTCACTGGAACTGGAATTTATGGTAGATCAGAAGAAATCTAATTCTGGCATTTTCCTGCGCATACCTGGTGTCCCTTTTGACAATTATTATGTGGGCCAGGATTGAGCCCTCGATGCCACCAATGAGCGGACCAATTTCTCGTAAATCAATAAATTTGCCCCATGGCGCTAATTTTTTTGTAGCTTCATCTTCTTCCATGCTGGAAATGTCTATAGCCAGATAAGCAATGGGAGTATTCGCCACAGTTTGTTTGCCTAGATAAACTTGAACCTTTGCTATTTTAATTAAATCTGTAGCTTCTTGGGCTGATAGATATGCAGGTACTGGTGGAACTCCTTTTTCTAGAGGTTTGGAAAATAGGTTTAGGGATCTCCAAATTGGAACGATACGTGTTTCAGGATGTTCTAAAATAGAATCTAGACAACCGGGCTCTTCACGCGAAATAACATCTCTGTCAAGCCCGCCAAAACTAAAATGATTTGGAGCACGGAGAGTTAATTCATAGGGGTCAAAAATTGTCACGCGTAGCTACACCTGAATAAAATGAGGATAATATATGTATGCTCATGGATGGGGAAATAGGTGTAATCTTTCTAAACAGAGCTACTATATTAATTTAATTAATTTACGTCTGACACAGTTTTAATTTCATTTATGTTCTGAAATGAAAAATATTTACTCAGCAGCTTATTTATACGTTCTCGTCCATCCTCAATGAGCGAGTACAGCGTTGGTACCATGAAAAGAGTCAAAAATGTCGCAACGCTCAGACCATACATGATCGCAAGTGCCATTGATTTCCAAAATTTTCCACTTTCAGCTCCAAAAACAATTGGGGAATCGCGACTAAAATCTATGTCCATTCCTATTGCCAATGGAGCAAGTCCAATTACTGTTGTAACTGCAGTAAGTAAGATAGGTCGAAAACGTACTGCAGAAGCAAGAATCATGGCT
>PVBE011431180.1_pt1 | contig 10824 bp, 10 predicted proteins | sample 1631181 | NCBI WGS metagenome assembly PVBE01 (sample SAMN08397723, study PRJNA350692) | Marine metagenome, whole genome shotgun sequencing project. | isolation source: water | place: Pacific Ocean | collected 2012-04 | reverse complement strand
CTATTAAATGTAATATCAGCGCAGAGCGATTCACCAATAAGCAGTTTGATTCTACGGCTCCAGAAGCCAGCCGAATCATGGCGATGTCCATGCAGAATGCGCTAACACCACAGCAAGTGGTTTGGTTTGGGTTGTCTATTCCGTCAGGCCACGCTTTATCGCCCTTGAATAAAGCCCCGGAAGTGAGGAAATGGTTTCACGAAGTATCGCAGAAGATGTTTTTCGCCATGCACGAAAGCAATTTCTACACCGTCATAGGCGAATCCTTCCTAGACTTCACATCTTTTGGAACCATTAATATCCTCTTGGAAGAGGACATGGTAGAACCCACGGAATTTGGTGGGCTAGTATTCACTTCAATTCCTACGGGACAGTTTGTATTCGCAGAGGACAAGCGTGGTAAACCAGATACGGTATTTTGGGAATATGTGTTCTCCGCACGCCAAGCCAAACAGATGTTCGGGGGCAGGAAACTACCCGACAAGATCAAGAAAGCTGTTAAAGAAGCACCGGATGAGCAGTTTACGTTTGTGCGTGTGGTTATGCCGAGAGAAGATTACAAGGCTGGGACGCAGGACGTTCTACAGAAGAAGTTTGCTGCCGTTGATATTCACTATGACTCCAAGACGATACTAAGAGAGAGTGGATTCAATGAGCTACCTTACGTTATAGGGAGATTTGAGAAGGCATCAGGGGAACTCTGGGGTAGAAGCCCAGCGGATATTGCGATGCCAGATATTAAGACGATCAACAAGATAAGGGAATTAGAGTTGAAGGGGCTTGCTACTGCCGTACACCCCCCGTTAATAGCCCCGGATCAAGGGATTATTGGTACCTTTAGGATGACCCCTTCAGCTATAAACTATTCCAGAGAACCCGAAAGATTTAAATTCCTGAGATTTGAAGGCCGTTTTGACTTATCGTCGCTCAAGGCCAATGAACTGAAAAAATCTATTCGGGGCATATTCCTAGCGGATCAGTTGGTTCTACCAGAGAAGCTCAACATGACCGCTGAAGAAGTGGCGACGGTACGAGAACAAATCCAGAAACTCCTTGGCCCCACGGTTGCCCGGTTTGAGAGCGAGGTTCTTACCCCGTTGATCCTGCGTAGCTTTGGGATCATGTATCGGGCTGGCGTGTTACCACCCACACCACCTGAATTAGAGGGTTTGGATGAAATCGAAATTGCGTACATTGGGCAGCTTGCTAAAAATCAGAAGATACAGGATGTCACATCCATTCAAAGGTGGTTGGGAGTCGCCTCAAACATGGCAACGGTATCGCCTGAGATTCTTGATAATGTTGATATGGATAAGGCTCTGGAAATTATCGGTGAAAGAATGGCTGTTCCGACTGAAGTTATGCGTTCTGAGAAGGAAGTGGCTGCTTTAAGGGCGCAGAGACAAGAGAAGATGATGATGCAAGAGCAACTTGCCCAAGCATCACAGGTCGCAGAAGGTGCTGGTAAGGCAGCGCCAATGGTTAAAGCGTTAGGAGGTGCAGATGCGTTCCCCGTCCAATGAACTGGAGGAGATTAGGGAGGCCATTGTTAAAACATTCTCCGGTGTATACGGAGAAAAGGTACTGAATTTTTTAGACGATATGTATTCCAACCAGATATCAGCCGTACCCAATGATCCTTATACTACATACTACCATGAAGGGGGGCGTGGCTTGGTACTCGGGTTGAAGTTCCAAATCAACGCATATAAAGAAGTCAAACAAAAAGCGAAAAACTATTAACCAATTAAAGGAGTTGTTATGACTGACGAGGCCGTTCAAAGCGAGAACCTCATAGGCACAGAAGAAGCAGAAGTACAGGATGATTCATGGAGAGGGCAGCATTTACCTGAAGATTTACGAGACAACGATACGCTAAAGAAGTTTGAAGATGTAGGAGCCTTGGGCGGTGCTTATCTCAAGTTACAAGAGATGCTGGGATCACGGGCTAAAATCCCCGGTGAGGAGTCTACAGATGAAGAGCGAGGCGAGTTCTATAACAAGCTAGGTCGCCCTGAAGCCCCAGATAAGTATGACATTCAGATTGATGAGAAATATTCTCAGACCATAGAGGATCAGCAGAAAATTAAAGATTTCAAGGAGAAAGCGTTTCAGCAGGGGTTAACCAATACTCAGGCGCAGGGGGCAATTGATTTTTATTCGTCTATGATTGAGGGTGCGATGGTTGATGTTGAGACATCTAAAGCCCAAGCCCGTGTAGATGCTGAGTCTGTACTCAAGAAAGAATGGGGTACGGGGCAATACAGGAATAACTTGGCCTTATCCAGAAGGGCATTCAATAAATTTGCTGATACTGATTTGAAGGAATTTGTGGAGAAGTCTGGAGTTTCCAATAATGTTGCTTTTATACGATTTCTACATAAAATAGGAATAGGGTTCAGCGATCCAGAGATGGCTGGTATGGGTAAAGATACCTCTGGGGTAGACGCTGATTCCGCTAAGATAGAAGTCGATGCGTTGATGAAGGATAAGCAACATAAGTATCACGAAGCTCTCTTTGATGCAAAGCACGTCAAACACGCTGAAGCTATAGCGTACAGGGATCGTCTATATGATTCCATGTATGGAGATGAAGAAGAGTGACAGATCAAGATATTATTTGTTCCGATTGTGAAAACTTTGTGGTGAAAGAGCGCTCTGTAAACGGCAAGGCCACACCGGAACAATATGGGTATTGTGTTTACTATGAAGGACAAGCATCGTCCAACCAGTTCTACTCACAATGCCCCGGTGCTTCTAGGATCGTCATGGTCGTTAAGAAGCCTTTTGTGAAGGGTTTAGCCCCCAAAGGGGATAACTAAGGCTTCACGCAAATAAGAGCCTACATGGTGTAGATAACTCTTCCTTTTAATCTCTTTTTATAAGAGGTGTATTATGAGTACCGAAGTCAATAAAGCGTTTGCCCAGAAGTTTAGGGATACTTTTTTGCACTTGGTACAGCAAAAGGGGTCACGTTTGCGTGATTATGTACGTGTTAATACGGATATATCAGGCAAGTACGACCATTTTGACAGAATCGGTAGCACATCGGCTCAAAAAATTACGAGCCGACATTCCGATACTCCATTAATCTCTACACCCCACTCACGTAGGCGAGTGAGTATGGATGACTACAATTGGGCTGACTTAATCGACAAAGCCGATAAAGTCCGAATGTTAGCTGATCCTGCTTCCGACTATATGAAAGCGGGGGTATGGGCAATGGGGCGTAAGATAGATGATATAATCATCGCTGCCATGTCTGGTAATGCCGTTAGTATTGATGAGGATGACGCATCATCTAACGTAGCTTTACCTTCTGCTCAAAAAGTTGCTGTATCAGCTACAACGGATATGAACATTACGAAGCTAATGCAAGCTAAGAAAATCTTGGATGCTTCTGATGTTGATCCTGATTTACCACGCCATATTGTTATGAAGAGCAATCAATTTTATGATCTCCTAGGGGATAATCAAATTCAAAGCTCAGATTACAATACGGTAAAAGCTCTCGTTGCAGGGGATATTGATACTTTTATGGGTTTCAAATTCCACCGTTCCGAGCGTTTAGCAGTAGATTCAAGTAGTGATACGCTATGTTTAGCATGGATTCCTGAAGGAATCGGTCTGAGCATGGGAATGGATGTTAAGACAGAAATTTCTGAACGTCCAGATAAAAACTATAGTACACAGGTCTATGCCCAGATGTGTCTAGGTGCGGTTCGCATCGAAGACGAAAAGGTTGTAGAGATTGCTTGTACTGATTCTTAACGGAGGTGTAATATGGCTGATTATAAAAGTACAGAATACACCACCGCTACGGCAGGTACAGGGGCTAAAAACGCACCTACTTCTTGGAGTGGAGTAACTTATCGGTATGCACAGTTTACTGGTCAGGCGCTTACTTCTTCAGATATGGTGTCGATTATGACCATACCAGCAGGTGTACGCATTTTACCGCAGTCTTTTGTCATTATTAGTGATTTAGAGGCATCAGCTACGGTAGATGTTGGTTATGCAGCGCATACAACCCAGAGTACGGGTGCAGCAGTAGCAGTTGATGACGATGCTTTTTGCACCGTGATTGCTGCTGATTCTGCACGTACTGTTACACATTTCCACGAAAGCACAACGCATGATACTGGTTATGTGACAACGGGTGAAATGGTTCTGACTCTCTCTTTGGGAGCAGGAACATCGGTTTCAGGTGATACATTTGATTTTCATATAATGTACGCTGACCCGAACTAACTGTTTGGTGGTGGCTCTTGGGCTACGGGAGTCACCGCCTTACTTTACTAGGAGTATGTTATGCCAACCGTAGGCACCAAGCATTTTAGCTACTCGAAAAAAGGCAAGCGTGCAGCTATGAAGATGGCAAGGAAAACGGGGCAGAAAGTTAAGAATAAGAAACCTAAACACAAAAAATAAATGGCATCTAAAGTTGATCTGGCAAATGAAGCCCTGCTTGTGTTGGGGGCAAATACGATTACGAGTTTCACGGACAATGATTCCAATGCTGTTTTAGTCAACCGTTTCTACGACAGTGAACGGGATGCGGTGTTGAGAGGCCATCGTTGGAATTGTGCTATTACAACTGCTAATCTGGCTTCTTTAATAGGGACTCCAATTATTGCTTGGGAGTATAAGTTCACACTCCCAACTGATCCATATTGTCTGCGTGTCCTAGATGTGCGAACTGTTACTGGGGATATCAAGCTCGATTACGAGGTACAGGGCAGGGAGCTACTAACCGAGGAGTCAGCGGTTGATATCACTTATATTAAGAGATTGACCGATGCAAGCCAATTTGATGCCCTGCTGTATCAAGCGCTTGTGTTCCGCATGGCTTGGAAATTATCGTTCCCGATTACACGTTCTCATGTAGTAATGAACCACATGGGTACCATGTATGAAGCGATTATCAGGGAAGCACGGACGATTGATTCCCAAGAAGGCACCCCGGAAGTTATTGTATCTGATACGTTGACTGATGTTAGGCTACGCTAAATGGCTAAAACATGGCCTATCCAAACCAATTTTACCGCTGGTCAGTTATCTCCACGCTTGCATGGGCGTGTAGATATCAATAAGTATAATAATGGTTTGAAGTTACAGAAGAATGCTTACAGCCTTCCTCATGGCGGTGTAGTGCGTCGAGGAGGGTTTCATTATGTTGCAGGAGTACAAACAAATTCCAAGAAAGTAAGATTAGTAAGATTTGAGTTTAGCGTTACGCAAGCATACATTCTGGAATTTGGCGACCTTTATGTGCGCTTTTACAAGGATAATGGTCAGATAGAATCTGGTGGTTCTCCCGTACAGGTTACAACGCCTTTTACAGAAGCCCAGCTTTTTGATCTGTACTTTGCCCAATCAGCTGATACTCTCTACATAGCTCACTCCAGCCACGCACCCCGCAAGCTAACGAGATCAAGCCATACATCTTGGACTCTTAGCACCCTCACTTTTTCCTCTGCTCCTTCTAACTTTGCAGGGGGTGCAGGGGACTATCCCCGATGTGTGACCTTTTTTGAGGAACGGTTGTATTGGGCGGGTACGGACAACAACCCTCAAACGATGTGGGCGAGTAAGTCAGGCGACTTCTTAAACATGGATCAGGGCACGGGTTTAGATGATGAATCCGTAGAATTTACTTTAGCTACAGATGATGTGAATGTTATCCGCTGGATGAAGGCTTCTGATGTTCTTCTAGTAGGAACCGTTGGAGGTGAGTTCAAGTTACACGGCAACGGCAACCCAGTTACTCCCTCTAATGTCCGTGTCGTTCAAGAAACCAAGTACGGTTCCAGTACCGTAACCCCCGTCACTTCGGGGCGTGCCGTTCTATTCAATCAACGAGCCACCAAAAAGATACGCCAGATGATCTTCGATCTAAACGTCGAGGGTTATGTGGCCCCAGATTTAACGATTTTAGCCGAGGATATTACAGGCGATGGCATAACGCACATGGCTTACCAGCAGGAGCCTGATTCAATTATCTGGGCGGTGCGTGACGATGGCACCTTAATCGGACTGACTTACCAGAGAGATCAACAGGTAGTAGCTTGGCACCAGCACCCCATAGGGGGCTATTTCGGTGAAGCCACGATTACGGTGACTGACGCAGCTAATATTGCAGCAGGTTCCACGATTACCATTACTCTCTCAGATGGTACGACAGAGATAATGACGGCTACCGCTGATGACCCCCCGGCAAGCCCAAACGAATTTTCTTTAGGAGATGGGTCTAACAATGGTGTTGCTGACAATATAGCGATTGGTACTGGTGGTGTTTTGGGAATCAATGCTTTGACCAATTTAACTGCCCCGAATCCCGCAGCTAATGTAGTGACCGTAACAGATCAGGCTGCTGGGTTGAACTTACTTTCGATTACCAGTTCCGATAGCACACGGTTAACCGTCACCAACCAAGGACAGGCTGTAGTTGAAAGTGTGGCTGTTATCCCATCTGCCGATGGTAAATCGGATGAGCTATGGGCCAGTATCAAGCGTACCGTAGACGGTAATACCGTACGGTATGTAGAGTATTTAGATCCAGCTATTTTTGTAGATTCAGGATTAACGTACTCTGGGTCTGCTGTTAGCTCACTTAGTGGCCTAGATCACTTGGAGGGACAATGCGTTCAAATCGTTGGAGATGACGCAGTCTTCCCACGGGCTATCGTATCCAGCGGTACGGTTACAACGTCCGCAGCCGTAAGCACGGCTTATATAGGGCTACATTACCCAACAGAACTGACAACGCTTCAACCCGAAGTACCCCAGAGAGATGGGTCGTCATTCGGTAAAAAGAAGTCTTGGAACCGTATTATCCTGAATCTGTATCAAACACTTGGGATATCGGTGAACGATAACCAGTTAGTCTTTAGAACTGGGGGAGATGCTATGGACTCAGCCCCACCTAAATTTACGGGGCAGTTCGATATAACCAGCCTTGGCTGGAAAGAGGTTGACGCAACCATTACGGTGAAACAAGAACAACCGCTAGGTATGACATTAATCTCAATGTCTGGTGAGTTGAATGTTAATGACTGAATCTCCACTTCGTCAATGTGGTGAGATTACAATTATTCCTTACGAGGTTGAGCATTTTGAACACTTACTGGTTAGACCGCATGAGGTAGGGATAAAAGAGGCGATTAAGCTGTCGGACACCCAATGGGCTAGGGCCATCAAAAAGGAGGCTGTAGAGGCTTATACTGCGTATTACAACGATAAGATCATAGTTATTGGAGGAATGAACTTATTATGGGAACACGTAGGAGAGGTTTGGGCGGTAGGCTCTCCACAGATTCCAAATCAGAAATTTACCTACTATAAGATTATGAAGTTTTTCTTGAACTATTTCCGTAACACGTATAAATTGAAGCGAGTACAGGCACAGGTCATAGCCGACTACACCATGCTACATGAGTTTGTAAAGAGACTAGGATTTAAATACGAGGGTACTATGCACAACTATTGTGGCGGTGCCATTGATAACTGTATGTACGCTATCTGGGAGTAAGGTATGGAGCCAACCACAGCAGCAGCGATATCAGCCGGGTCTTCCGTATTACAGGGAGTTGGTGGGTATAAGTCAGGTCAGGCATCCTCAGAGTCTGCACAGGCTACCGCTTTATACAACAGGCAGATATCTGAAATTAATGCCCAGATGGAGGCAAGCCGTGGCCTTGCCGTACGATCCATTGTAGAGGCGAATGCGGAGCAGATTGCTGAACAGGCAGTCTATAATGCGTTCATTATAGATCGTCAGGCCGAGGAGATTGAATTACAGAATGATTTCGATATCTTTATCGCTTCTCGCCAATATGATATTTTTACCTCCGAGAAGAGGGCTAGGTGGGGTACAGCCGGGGTAACAATGGCAGGTAGCCCAACTACCGTGGCAATCGCTGATGCGAATGCAGCTTCCCTAAACCTTGCTAATATACAACAGCGTGGGATTCAGGCTGCCTCCCAAGTACGCCAGAATGCTAATATGACGCTGTATAAGGGCAAGGTAGACTTCAATAACTTAATGCAACAAGCCTTTATGGAACAATACACCTCAGATATCCGTAGAGCCAACATAATTAACGAAGGAAGTATGAACTATTATGCAGGGCAAACTCAAGCATACGCTGCCCAACAGCAAGCAAATTCAGCGCTTATAAGTGGTATCGCAGGGGGGATTTCTGGAGGGCTTCAAACTTATGCTACTTTAGGAGGTTTTAACACCCCACCTGTAACTCCACCTGTAGCCTCATTAATATCTGATTTTGGGCCTTCTTCTTCTGGTTTTACATCGGCAGCACAAAACCAATCAATATTTGGACAAACAGCAAGGCAACCTTTCGGGCCACTACCGGGGTGAGGGCTAATAAACTATGGCTAAAATAGGATCACCATTACAAGTTACCGAACGAGTGCCCGTAAGCAATCCCGTCTTATTGCCTACTACTAGCCAAACTAGTGCCAATGTTCCGGTACAGAAGATTGACTACATGGATTATGGTATCGGACAGACTCTAGCCAAGTCCGGTCAGCTTGTGAGTCAAGAGCTTGGTAATATGGTGGATAAGGTGGGTCAGGCTGCCATCTACATAGATCAGGTGAAAAAGCAACATGATAAGGTAAAAATTGGATCGGAGTGGAATGCTCTTACTAATCAGTTTGAAAAAGACATGGCTAGTACCCGTGATTTAAGTGGTCGTGAAAAACTATACTCTCAATATACTAATCAAGTTTCAGAGCTAGAGAAAGCAACTGCGGAACGTATCGGAGGGGATCACAAGTCCCAAGCCTTCCTTGCCCAGCTAGGGGTTGATGCTAGAAAGTCAGCTTCAACGGCCTATGCAAAGATTGAAAACCAACGGTTCACTCAAACCGATAGCGCCCTAGTATTACAAAACAAGGTATTGCAAAACGAAATTGGCAACAAAGAATCCATTAATATAACTACTGCTCTACAAGAAGGCCTTGCACGCATTGACCAGAGGGTAGCGATAGGTTCTATTTCTCCTGATGTCGTGCAACTGCACAAAGACCTTTTTATCAAGCAAGGTCTTATTAATCGTTCGGAATTGATGGGTCGATCACTAGCGAGGGATTATGCAAGCGATCCGTCCTCGATGCCTGATACTGCTGCTGAAATGCTTGCCGTATTCAAAGGTCAGTTTGGCGACATTACTCTTAGTGAAGAAAATCACTCTGTAGCTTATCAGTCATTTCTAACAACTTTCCATAAGGAGGTTAGCAGACAGAATAGCATTATAACAGATCGAGAAAAAACCGATGCGCTGCAACACAGAAAATTGATTAAGAAGACATTTGCGCATTTTGGGGATTTGATTGCGAAGGGTACCCTTACCCATGAGTTTGCGGAGAAAGCAATAAAGTCTTTTGAATTATTGGGCTTGCATTCACAGGCTGTAGAACTAGGGGAGAAGATGGATGGATATTTTAATAGTACGCAAGCCAACGAAATGACCGTTGCAAAGTTTACCCAGCCTGATTCTGAAGGGTATCTTCAATTGGTGGCAGAGGGGTTTATGGATATCCCAACTGGGCTTTGGGATGAGGAGGGGGTTCAAGCCTTTTTAAAGGCGCAGATTGGGCAGACTCATCCTGCGACAATAACCAAAATTATGCAGATTTTGCGTAGTCGAGATGTGAAAAAGATTGAGGAAACAACAGAAAAGCAAAGGGTTCTAAACGTACTTATCCCGCACATCGCAAATAGCCCTAATGTGTCGGAGAAGTATATGGGTGGCGAAGCCACGAAGAGTTTTAGCGCAAGTGTACTTGGAACACCAGCGTGGGTTGCGGGTCAAATAAAACTTGGCAATGTTGATTTAGCTAATATTACAAACGCTGTAATGCGTAGAGTGGAGCAAGCATACAGAAATAGGGATCAAGACCCCAATAGCCCATTCTTAGAAAAGAACTGGAAGGCTTGGACACCCCAAGAATGGGGGGAGAGGTATCGTGAATTAGTAACAACGATTTTCATGGAAGAGCATCAGGCTTTTCAGAAAAGTGAAGATGCGAGATTACATGATGTCATTCCTGAATTTAATCCAGATGAACAAAAGAAAGAAATAGACGAAGTTGATGAGGAAGCGGTTAAAGGCACCTTCCCCCAAAATCCCAAGCAAGCCAAACAACACCAAACGAATAAAGCCACTTACCTTAAACGAATAATGGAGCAAGCACGGGACGAAAAAGACGCTGCTCAGGAAATTCCGGACGAGGAAGAGGTATCGGAAGAGGTATCGGAGGGGGGCGAAGCACCCAATCCTTTAAAGGGTACCTTTGTAGGCGCAGTTGTTGAATGGGCTGCTGAAGTAGGAGATAGGTTTGGGCAGGGGGTAAATTCGGTAAAGGGTTCGCTTCTACGGGCAGTGGAAGGCCTTCCCAAGGCGGTTACTGGTGGAGTGGAAGCCCTAACAGACCTTGAAGTAGGAGGGCTTGTGACTGATGCGGTGACAGCAGCAGCTACCATCAATCCAACCGAACAAGTTAGCAACGTATTTGAGACTAAGGCCCGTGAAAAAGCGACTGAGTTAAACACTCAGATGCGTGACGATTTGGCACGTTTCCTAAAGCAAGATGAACTTACAGCGGATCAGATAGCCGGGAAAGACCCAAAGGTTAATAAATTAGCTAACGAATGGATGCAACAATACTATAGGGATAATCCCTTCAGTTCGCTGAAGGCATTATCGGCTTGGTACCATGATGCATTTTCTGAGGTTATGCCAGATATTTTCTTTAATACGCTGGAGCGATTGGGAAAAGAACTTACTGCGATTAGAT
>PVBE011146268.1_pt1 | contig 10825 bp, 7 predicted proteins | sample 1631181 | NCBI WGS metagenome assembly PVBE01 (sample SAMN08397723, study PRJNA350692) | Marine metagenome, whole genome shotgun sequencing project. | isolation source: water | place: Pacific Ocean | collected 2012-04 | reverse complement strand
TCTCGTCAGGTTCTTTGAGGGTCGGTTTACGATCCTCTTTTTTGCGCTCATCGCCCTATTCCTCGTTTCGCCTTACGCGAACACGCACGAGGCGGGGGCTTGGGCGGCCAAGCTCATCTTCGTCTTCCTGATGGTCGTGACGACCCGGTCCGTCCGCGGCAGTAGGCGGCGCCTCATTGGGTTCGGGCTCGTTGTGGTCTTCTATGTCGCCGCCAGCATCGTTGCGCCCTTTTTTATCTCGGAAGGAATGGCGGTCGTCGAGCGATGTGCCGGCGCCTTGTTCTGCATTGTCGCCATCGTCGCGATCTCTTTGGATGTCTTAGATCAGCGCAGACCGGTTACTCAGGACACGATTCTCGGCGCTGTGAGTATCTATCTGCTCGTGGCTGTTTTCTTCGGGCTCCTCTATCGGATGCTCACGCTCGCCGATGCCGGTGCGCTCTATCACGCGCATCAGGCCGCTGCCGGCAACTTGCCGGACTTCGAAAGCCTCTACTTCAGTTTCGTGACGCTGACGACGCTCGGTTTTGGGGATATCACACCGGTTTCCCCTTACGCTCGCACCTTCGCGATGCTCGAAAGCGTCGTCGGCATTCTTTACCTTGCCACGCTCGTCTCGCGTCTTGTTGCGGCCCACAAACGTGCAGCGCACCCCGAATCTGGGTAGAAAACTCGCACGCTTAGCGCCCGATTGCCGGCGCACTCGGGGCGTGTGATAAACATCGGCGATGTTGCTCCTTCCTCCTGTTTGCTTCCGAATGAACGACCCATGACTGCTCTCCGACTCGCCCCATCGCGCCGGCGCAGGTCACTCGGGCCCGTGCTCCTGCCCGTTTCGATACTGCTTGCCCAATGCGCCCCGCACTTGCCGCTGCCCTACACCCAAGGGCAGCTGCGCGCCGACATGCGGAAACACCCCGGCTACGCGCTGGCTCACTACCTCAGCCAAGCTAATGCGGACCCAGCCGTCTGTGGCAAGGACGGCGGATACCGGCCGAGCATGGACGAGCAGTTCTTCGACCGGCTCTTCGACGCCCTCGCGGAAGGCAAAACTGACGAGAGTCATTTTGCGACCTGCGTGGTGCTTCTACTGCCTCGCGCCTCGGCGAAGATGGCGTCGTATGCGCTCACGTTGGCAGCGCAGAACTACATCGCGTTGCTTCCCGACCTTCAAAAAGAGACCGGAACGCTTCCCAAGTTGAAAGCCATTCTGCGGATCATCGCCGGACGCCCGGCAGGGGTCGAGTGGTCGAGGCCCGAGTTGACCGCGTTTCGCGCCCAGCTCGTGCACCTGATTATGGAACGCGAAGTTGGCGCTGCCGGGGCGAGCCAGATCGCAGAGATGCTCGCCGTGGTGGATCTAGAAGCGGGTCGCTACGAAGGGCAAGTCGTTACGGAGGCAACCATCGACGAGATCGACGACACCGATGTGCTTGCTCGATTCAACAAGCGCCTGCCGAGCGCCAAACTTCGGTCCTACGCGCGGCGCCGGATCGTTCGCGTCCGCATCGCACGCAGCGAGTATCCCGAGGTGCGAGACAACGCCGCCCGCGTGGAGCAAGTCATCCTGAAGACAGGACGCAACGCAATGCCCGCCGACGTGAAGATTCTCGACTCAGAGTACGACACGCTCTCGGGACCAGAAATCGGAGTGCTCATCAGGCAGGACGTGCCAACAAATACGGCGACGTTCCTGGGCTTCAGTCGGAGCAAGGGTAAGCTCTCGATTTTCCCGGCGATCGATCTCCGTGGTCGTCTCCGCTTCAAGGTTCCCGGCGTCCAAAGCGTGGTCACGTTCTGCGCCCCAGCGGAGGAGCTGGACCCAAGCCCGTGCATCGACTCGTCGAAGCTGCGTTTGGACAACGATGTGGCCCGCTTCGATGAGGACGGCCGCGTTCACTTCCGTGAACACCTTAAGATTGACACAGCTATCGAGTTGCTCGCGGACGGCGGTTGGTTTCGGCTAAGTCCAGGCTCCGCACATCAGTCCTACGCTTCAATAGACTTTGGGCTCTGGTACGAGTCTCCAGGGGACGTCGTCCGCACCGGTGGTGTGGGTGGTCGCGGCCCGAATTTGCACATCAAGGTGCGCGAGCTGCACGGGCGCTTTGTCTTTGACGTATCCGGGCGTCGCTTCGTGGTTCAGAAGGGCTACGCGGGGCGCCTTCAGATCGGTAGTCGCGGCGGCCGGGGAAGCGGCGGCTATGCTGGCCGAGCAGGAACGAACGGCAGCGCCGGTATGAGTGGCTCGTCGGCTTCGTGTTATTCGGCCGGCTCGAATGGCGGTCGCGGCGGTAACGGTACGAATGGCGGCATGGGTGGCCCGGGTGGCCGGGGTGGTGATGGTGGCGACTTGCTCGTTGCGTTCGCTTGCGACGGGCCGCAATGCGTCGACTCGCGCAAACTCTTGAGGTCCATGCTCGTCAGCGAAGGCGGAGCCGGCGGTTCTGGCGGACCTGGTGGCCGTGGTGGCAGCGGCGGTCCGGGTGGGCGCGGCGGATCGGGTACGAGCTGCTACCGAGACGGCAAAACCACTTCTAAATCCGGCGGAAGCTCGGGGTCACGGGGCTCGGACGGTGCTTCCGGTTCGCCCGGGCCCTCGGGCATGTCGGGCGACGCCGGCAAAATCATCATCCGTGCATCCGATCCCTAGTCCGTTTAGCCCTGCTCGAGCACCTGCATGACCATGGCTCGACGGGGCGTTGCGTAGCCATAATAGAAACCGTGTGGAAAAAATGGCCCGCGGGTGTTGGCGTGACGGCACTTGCGGCATGACGCCGGCGTCCAACAGCCTGTCATGTATTCGCTACAACGGATCCTTTGGTGACCCTGGCGCGATTGTTTCCGCTCTTTGGAGCTTCCCGCAAAGCTTGCGCTATTTCCGCGAATAATGCGTGCTTTTCTGCGCCCGCAGGGTGAGGGGAATGGGAGATTTTAGTGTCATGATGAGGATCCGGAACGGCCACTTCAGGATCAAAATGGAGAATGCCTATGTCACGCAAGACACGTTTATTCGGACGCGCGGTCTCAGGTTCCGCGGCGCTCGCGCTAAGCGTCGCGTGCGGGGAAAGCGACGCTGGCCTCGGGCCTGGGGGCGATGATTCGCTTGGGAATTCGGGCTCGGGCGGCACAGCAACGGGCATGCCCGGAGGACATGGCGGCGGCACAGCAACGGGCATGCCCGGAGGACATGGCGGCGGCACCAGCGCCGCAGTCCCTCTCGATTGCAACGACGACCATCTCGACGCGGACGAAGTCTGCGATGGCGGCGACCTAGCTGACGCCACTTGTCTTTCACTCAGTCTCCCGGATGGCCCGCTACTGTGTAACGATCGGTGCCAATTCGACACCGCCGGATGCGCCATCTGTGACGATGGCATCTGTTCCGACGCAGAAACACCGCTATCCTGCGCGGCCGATTGCGGGGTCGTTGGCGTTGCCGCGGGAGTGAAGCATACGTGCGCGGTGCTCCGAGACGGTAGCGTGTGGTGCTGGGGTGCGCGGCAAGGGCATCGTATGGGCGGAACGGGTGATACCGCTCTGCCCGTCCGTGTTCCCGGGCTTGAAGGTGCGGTCGAAGTCGCGGCCGGCAGTTCGCACACCTGCGTTCGCCAGAAGGGCGGCGACATCCTCTGCTGGGGCGCCAATCCCTACGGTCAGGTCGGCAAGGGACAGACGCACGAAGTATTCCCGCCTGTGAAGGTCGGCTCGGGAGAACGCGTCTTTGCCCGTGGCGACCAGACCTGTGCACTCCAGGAGGGCGGAGTGGTGACCTGTTGGGGGATGCTCTACGACCGACCGCAGTCGCCCCAAAAACAAGAGATCGAGAAAAGCACGCTCGTCGCGCTGGGAGGTAATCACCTATGCCTGGCCAGCGAGAAACGGCTGAACTGTCTGGGGAGGAACGAATACGGTCAACTCGGTCTTGGAGATCGGCGCTGGCGCTCGGGCCCGGCCGGAGTCGAGATCGCCGAAGTGGCGGCCGTTGCCGCCGGCAGGCATCACACCTGCGTGCTGCTCGACAAGGAGAAGGAAGCGGCGGTCGCATGTTGGGGTGCCAATGGTTGGGGGCAACTTGGCGTGAGCGCGGGTTCCGACCAGCTGAAGCCGAATAAGGGTCTGGAGCTGAAGGCGAGCGCCATCGATCTTGGGGCGCATTTTTCATGCGCGATCGAAGTCGACTCCGGCGCGGCCTGCTGGGGGCTCAATGCCCGCGGTCAGCTCGGCGATGGCACGACGCAATCCCGCCATGATCCGGACGTCGTCGAAGGTACGATCGGCGCCACGCTTCTCAGCACGGGTGCCGAGCATGTTTGCACCGTGCTTGCTGACGAGACGATGCGCTGCTGGGGCGACAATCGTTACGGTCAGCTCGGTGATGGCCGGTCCGATGACCTGGCGGCGGTACCTATAGACCCCGTTCACTTTGGTTCCGGGAAAGGAGGGCAGCCATGAATGCTCTATTGCTAAGGACGACGGCGTCGTGGGCGTTTGCGGCGTGCGTTGCGTTTTCTCTGCACGCAAGGGATGCGAGCGCCGGTCCAAGTTGTGGCAACGGCGTCCGCGAGGGCATCGAAGAGTGCGACAAAGGGACGAGCAACTCCGACACCATTCCCGACCGGTGCCGGACGAACTGCGAAAAGGCCCACTGTGGCGACGGAGTGAACGACGGTTCGGAGCAATGCGACGAGGGCTCGGACAATTCGAACGAACTGCCCGATGCCTGTCGCACCAATTGCAGGGAGCCGAGTTGCGGCGACGGAGTGATCGATGTCTGGAGCGGGGAGCAGTGTGACGACGGCGGCGGGAACTCGGACGCGCTGGGCTCGGATTGCACGACTCGATGCCTCGTTCCGTTCTGCGGCAACGGCATCAAGGAAGCCGGTGAAACCTGCGACGATGGCGATAGATCCTCGGGCAACGGCTGCAGCGCCGATTGCAAGTCGGGCGAGACCTGCGGAAACAACTACGTAGACACCGCCATTGGCGAGCAATGTGACGACGGCGGCAGCGCGTCTGGCGACGGATGCGGCGCGACTTGCCGCCTCGAGTATTGCGGCAATGGGATCAAAGATCCGGGCGAAGCCTGCGACGATGGCGACACGGTATCCGGCGACGGCTGTCGAGCTGACTGCCTCTCCAACGAGACCTGCGGTAACCATCAACTCGACTACGCCGCCGGCGAATCCTGCGACGACGGCGCCCGCAGTGGCGGTGACGGCTGCAGCGCCAATTGTCAGCTCGAGTACTGCGGCAATGGGTCTACGGAAGGCGACGAAAGCTGCGACGATGACAACGCGTCGAATCTAGATTCGTGCACGAATCAATGCTTACCCAACGTTTGTGGCGACGGGCACGCAGGCGCGTGGCAGGTTTGCGATGATGGGAGCGAATTCGGCGGACCGATGTGCGCCGCCGGCTGCATCCAGGACTTGCTCGTCTGTGGTGACGGAGTGCTCGACGCCGGCGAAGAGTGCGACGGCGGGCTCGATAACGCCGACGCCTCTGGCGCGACATGTCGCACCGATTGTCGGCTAGCCCGATGTGGCGATGCTGTCGTCGACCCCGGTGAGCAGTGCGACCGCAGCGCCGGGTGTGGGCCGCTGTGTCAGTGGATAGGTCCGCGCTAGCGCGGAACTCGGGCATCCGCTTCCCGCAGCGCCTCAGGGGTTGTGCGCGAGGGGTCGCGGCTGCGGAAGATCAGGATCGATGCGGCCTAGCATGCGGCGCAGAATCGGCCGTCTTGCCATCTCGTCCATGAAGAGTTCTTGCTCGGCGTCCGGTGCCTCTGTAAGTGGCGTTCCGGCGATGCACCACGGCTGCTTGGCCAGGTCGCAGAAATACGCTCCGGTCTGGTCGGCAAGCCATTTTTCGTCTCCACGATAGGCGGCGAGGACCTCTCGATCCCAGCTGCGGATCCCCCCCGTGTTGGTCGCAAAGAGAAAGCGGCCCTTAGGCACGGGCCCGAGCAGGCTGTTGCCCGCGAACTCAACGGCGCTATTCGCGTCCGGCGCGCGCCCCCACAGGTCGAGCAGCGTCGGAACCACGTCTACATTGGAGACGCGCTCCTCGGCGCTCTTTCGGAGCGCCTGAATTCGCTCCGGGTACTTCTTGTTGATGGCCGGCGGCAAGCAGATCCAGAACGGAATGCGCGCGACAGGTTCGTCGAAATTCTCGATTCTCCAGGGGCGATCGCCGGGCACGGTCAGCTCACCGTGATCTGACGTCCCGATGACGACGGTATTGGCGAGCCGTTGCTCGCGCGCGAGCATGTCGAGCAAGTCGCCGTTGACCTGATCGACGTAGCGCACGGCGCGCGCGTAGTTGGCGGTCCAGCTCGCGACGGTCGCATCATCCATTTTGACGTTTGGCCCGGCATATCCCGGCTGGTGCGTCGCACCGAACTGAACCACTGCGAAGAGCGGTGTCCCGTCCGGCGTATCGCGCACCACATCCCGGAGCGCTTCGATCATCCAGGCATCGTCCACGGCTCCGTCGCTGACCCTGCGCTTGCTGAACTCTGCGGCGGTCATCACGACGTCGGGGGCGTCTCGGCTCACCAAGAAACTGTCGAGATTGGCCCACTCGTAGAGCTGCACACTCAGCAGAACCGTGCGGTAGCCGGCTGCCTTCGCGTAATGCCACGCCAGAGGCGCATTCCGAAACTCATCGCGCGGCGCGTACGACGCGAGCCCTGTCAGGAGCGAGGGCACCGAGACGTGGGTCGCGCTCGAATTGGCCATGGCCTTGGGAAACCAAACCGCTTCGTCCCGGTTCTCTTCCAGATACGCGGCAACGCGTGAAGACGGGCTCCGCTCGGGATTCCATGGGTACACCGCCTTGGCCGACAGCGATTCGTGCAGAAAAATCACGACATCCGGCGTCTCAGCCGCGCTAAAGCGAGGCAGCTGGGGTCGGTGCGGCTCCGGCATCTGCCGGTCACTTTCACTCACGTAGAGGAGTGTTCTCGCGAAGATGGCGGCCCCCCGCACATCAGCCGGCGCCCTCAAGCGCGCATCGTTGACCAGCCAGATGAAGAGGAGGGCCGCAACCACGGTGCCCATGCGGTCGGCGATGCGCGCGGGCGGTGCCGTGAACGTGGTGAGCCAGTCGAATGCCAGCGAGACCGCCGGCACTCCGATCCCCACGAAGAGCAACTGCCAAATCTGGGCGTTGCCTTCGATAAGGTGGGCAGCGTAGCCTGGGTTCAGAATGCTGAACGCATACTCGGATGCATGCGGATCGGTGCCGCGCGAGGCGTAGTAACCGAGGACGGTGTACGCACTGAACGCGAGCGCGCCGCCCGTTAACTTGGCGACCCACTTGCCCGTCTTGGGCCGATGTACGCGAAGCTGCGAGATGCCGCGAACGAGCACGAGCCAGAGCGCGATCTGTGCAAGCATGACGCCCGCGTACGAGAGCAGATCGCTAGCATCATGGCCCTTGGAGAGCCGCAGGACGGCATCCGGCACCCAGATACCGATCGCCATGACGGCAAGCACTCTGCGTACTTGCGTTCCGACCGATACCAACCCGCGGCCATCTGGTGACCGCTTACTGACCTCCCCCAATCAGTCTCCCGTCTGCAGCTAAAGAAGTTACCCGGCATGCGGCGCTCGTACAAGCTGTTGGAAGCGACTGAGCAAAATTCCCGAGGAAAACAGCACCTAGGGGTGCTGCGAAATGGCTTACGCGGAGGGGTGACTGCGCCGCGCGAGTTGACCGTTGTCGTATACTTACCCGTCAGTGTCCCCTGCGGAACCACACCAGACCCAGCAGCGCGAGCCCCAGCGCCAGGTCGATTGCCCGGCCCTTTCTAGGGCCGTCGGACGCGCTGCAGTCGGCGGCGGTGTCGGTGTCGGTGTCGGTGTCGGTGTCGGCAGTGTCATCAGAATCGCAGTGGGTGCACTGGTTCCGGCAAGTCCCGGACCCGTTGTTGCAAGGCTGAGTGATGGGCCAGGCTGTGCACGTCTCCGAGAGCGTACGGCAGCGATCATCCGAGGAATCGGCGCTGCAGGCGTCGGGCAAAGCCGAGCACCACGCTTCTTCTAGTTCGGCGCTCGGTGTCCTGCACGAGGACGTAAGGATCGCCTCGGCAACATCCCGCGGCGTCGTCGTGAAGGTCGGCCCCGCATAAGGAACGTCCAGTTGCTCCGAATGCACCACTTCGTTGCTGCGCAGGTCGCGCACCTCGACCGTGATCGGGTAGCTGGACTGATGCTCGCGCCGCTCAATGCTGTCGAGCTTGTTGCAGCCCACGCATCGCGGGCTGACGGCCTCAGAGGGCTGGGCCGTGATCTCGAGCTGGGAGCGCAGCAGTTCGCTGCTCCACGTCGCGTCCACGTTGATCACCGCGACCTCGACGTCGGATAACGCGACGTTCGGAGCAACACACATATTCATCGGGTCGCAGTCCGCAAAGTCGGCTGGAACGGTTCCCGTGATCGCCTGCGCGTCAAAAGTGGGCAGCGACCCTTCCGCAGCCGCGCTCACCTCGAAGTTGAACGTCTCGAACTCCCCCCCACTCCCGCCTAGCCTCCAACTCACCGTGTAGGTGCCCGTCGGCAAATCGTGGGTCGGCCGCCACGCGATCCAGGAACTCACATCCTCCAGATCTCCGTCCACCGCGGTGCCGTTTGCGTCGGTGACGGCAATCACGTCTGCTTCTTGGAACCACGTGTAGGACGAATCCGGCGGCTCGCTGCCATCGGGAATCAGCCAATCGAGACGCCAACCCCAGGGGCCCGGATCGAAGAGCACCAAGCCATCGGGGGGTAGCGTTGCGCCATCCGTCAGCGGCACCTGGTCGATGTACTCCGGCTGGCAAGCTTCTGCGGAGCCCGGCGCCCCGGCAGCGAGGGCGCCCGTCGCGGCACAAAGGGCAAGAAGAGCCCCGGCGCGGCGGGCGCCAAGCAGGCTAGTAATAAGGTTCATGGATAAGCGTGTTAGCAGCTTCCGTGCCAGCGCGCCCAGAGCGCGTGAACAGGTAAAAGCCGGATAACTAGATCGTTGCGAGCGAATGCCGCGTTGCCAGGCGTCACAGACCGCGATCGGAATGTCACACCTGAGCCGTTGCGTCCGGGGAGTGACGTCCGCGGAGTCGGGCGAAGGCGGGCCAGATCGGACGATGCGGACGCGTGCGGGTGGTAGGGTCGCGTAAGCGCTTGTCACTGCCTTTCGGGCTCGTCCTCGCCGTGCTCACGTTCGCCGGTCGGCTCAGGGCTCTACGGTGACTTCGAGTTCGAAGATCCCCGGCTCGTTGGTATTCGAGTTGGTAATGTAGAACATCACAAGATCCGCGGATCCATCGCCGTCGCCGGCCGCATCGAGTCGCAGGCGCATTTGCGCAAGATCGTAGCCGTCGTCGATGGAGTTCTGGACGAGCTCGGCAAGATCGCAAGCGAACGGGCCGCTCGCGGAAGTGGCGAGGGTGCAGCTCGCGCCGTCGCTGACCGGATCCGCGTTCCACAAGGCTCGGGAGAAGGCGTCGTAGCGGATCTCTTCGACCGTGAGGTTGCCAAGATCTTCGAAAGGCGTTCCGGAAACCCGCACGTTGTCGCTGCGTAGCTCGGCGACGCGGCCAGCGGCAGAACCAATGCGCAGCAACCGAGCAAAATGGAAAGATCAATTCTCAGCATGAAATCCTCGCAGCAATCGTTTTCCCCTCGCCTGAGTACGGCGCCCCCTCTGGAGGCGTTACTCGGCCTTCTAGGCGGATAGTCCGGGTGGGCTCTGGTCGGCGCTTTCCAATTGTCGTACACGCCTGGGTCATGTTTTTTCACGGAAGTGGTGGTTGAGCGTGCGCTGGAACGACGAAGCGAAACGGCGGCTCAAGAAGGTCCCCTTTTTCGTTAGGCCCTTCGTGCGCAAGCGCGCCGAGACGGTCGCGAGAAAACGCGGCATCGACGAGGTCACGTCCGAGTTGTTGGATGAAATAAAATCCAAGGAGCATCAGGGGTAGCGGCCTGGCGCAACTCGCTCGCGAGTTGGCTCAATACGGTGGCCGGGCGGAACGGTTACTTTGTGATGAGAAGCGGAGATCTTCGTTGAAAGGCTCTTCGCCCGCTGTTACGTGGCGTCCCATGTCCCCGTCCAGTCTTCGCGTATTCTCCCCATTTCTGTCGTCGAGTCTTGGCCTGCTGCTGGTGCTTTCGAGCGTCGCTGTGGCTTGCTCGTCGGGAAGCGACGAGCAAACTGACGAATCAGGCCCCGGTGGCGGCGGCTCCGCGGCGGGCACGGGCGGCGCTTCGGGCATGCCCGGAGGGCATGGCGGCGGAACGGCCGGTGAGGCTGCGGCAGGAACGGGCGGCTCTGGCATGCCCGGAGGACATGGCGGCGAGGAAGTGTGTCCTGCCGGCGGGATCTTCGGCGCCTGCACCGAAAACCCCGGTTGCCAGTGTCTGCGCGGCGCAACGGTCTACCAATTCTGCACAATCAGCTGCGAATCTCCCGAGGAATGCGGCACAGCCGACGACTTCCCTGGCGCTATCCCGGGTTGTTATCCGGTCAACCAAGGAGATCCGAACAAGATCTGCGCGTTGATCTGTAAGTCCAACGAGGACTGCCCGTGCGGCCTCGTCTGCACTCCGTCGGGGCTGGCTTCCATCAAGCTCTGCGCCGAAATGCAGTAGTGCTCGCGCTCGCGAGTTGAAATCGATCGCACCGACGCGGCGTAAGGGAGGGTGGAGCGCGTACGGGCTCGTTGGCGAACTTTCGCTGTCGTTGCAGGTTGGCTTGTGGTCGGGTGCAGTGGCTCGTTTCCGATCAGCCGCGTCACATTGTTGTGCGAGCGGGAGGTTTCCGAGTCTGACGGCCTTGCGGCCCT
>PVBE012412311.1_pt1 | contig 10826 bp, 11 predicted proteins | sample 1631181 | NCBI WGS metagenome assembly PVBE01 (sample SAMN08397723, study PRJNA350692) | Marine metagenome, whole genome shotgun sequencing project. | isolation source: water | place: Pacific Ocean | collected 2012-04 | reverse complement strand
GTGACTACAATATAATAGACACTTGTTAGGGCTCTAATAGATAGCCTTGTGCCTGTTAGGAATATACCAGCTTAGGATGTCCCTATTTTAAAAGAACTAAGATAGTCCTAGTATTATCCTAGAGCATTCCTATTGGGAATATTCCTGTCCATAAGGACCAGCAGTTCTTTCACCAGTCCTTAGGACGGGTCAGGGAAATGGGCAACCGGCCGGGCCAAATGGTCTAAGACATAGTGCGCCGGTCGCAACAGCACAGTTAGGGGGTGGCTACCGTCTTGCCAATAGCGCTTTAAGAGTTGGAAGAAGAATCTGTCTTGCGAGAGGAACTGTTTATGGTATTTAAAATCATAACGCGCATGCTGGGCGTTCTATTGCTAAGCAGCATTTGGATTGGTGCTCAGGCTGAAACCGTTCTGATTACCGGGGCCAATCGCGGCATCGGCCTTGAGTTCGCCAAGCAATATGCCGCCAAGGGTTGGCGGGTCATCGCGACGCATCGGCGCGACAAAACGCCAGAAACATTGAGCGCCCTCTCATCTGCTTATCCCGACCTCGTGGTCGTCCAACGGATGGACGTGACCGATCACGCCATGATTGATGCGGTCGCAGAAAAATATCAAGGCGAGCCCATTGACATTCTTCTTAATAATGCTGGCGTTGTCGGCGCGATCGATTGGCAAGAAGAACAAATGTTCGGGACATTGGATCATTCGCTTTTCGAAACATTCATGCGCACCAACGTCCAAGGCCCACTCAAAATCTCCGAAGCGTTTCTCGAGCACGTTACAGTGAGCGAACACAAACGCATCATCGCCATTTCGTCGGCCGCGGGCTCCTTTGGCTACGGCGCTGCGTCGTGGCCAGGGAGCACCTATTACAAGTCGAGCAAGGCAGCGCTGAACATGGTAATGGCGCTGATTGCCACCTCAACCAAGGATGATGGCATCATCGTGGCCTGCCTCAGCCCAGGCACCGTGCAGGTTGAAAAACTCAAAGATTACGATTTTCCCGGCATGATCCAGCCCGAGGAGAGTATCTCCAATATGATCCGCGTCATCGAAGGACTAACCCTCGAAGACACGGGATCTTTTTTTCAGCACACAGGCGAGCCCCTGCCGTGGTAAGATCGAACGCGTGGCGGATGCGGTATGATGATTCACGGCATCGCACTTTATGTGGATCTCGATGGCGTGCAACCTTGGCGAAGTAGATGCTGAGTCTGGACGAACTATCAGTCCTCCCCAAGTTTACCACCGCGGATCTTTTTGATCGCGCTGCGCCGGGCCTTGTCGTCGAGGCGCTGGCGTTTGGCGGCGGCACTGGGGCGGGTGCGCTTGCGCGGCGTAGGAGTCTCGGCGGCGCGCTTTAGCAGATCGACAAGGCGGGCGAGTGCATCGTCGCGGTTTTGATCTTGGCTGCGAAAGCGCGCGGCGGTGATGACGATGACGCCGTCTTTGGTCAGCCGCCGGCCTGCCAGCCGTTCGGCACGCGCGCGCACGTCTTTCGGCAGTGATGGCGAGCCGCGCACATCAAAGCGAAGTTGCACGGCGCTCGACACTTTATTGACGTTCTGCCCGCCGGGGCCCTTCGCTCGGATGAAGGACTCCTCGATTTTTCCGGGGTCCAGGCTGATCTTGTCTGTAATCTCGATCATGGTTGCAAATCTGTAGCGGTGCCAAGACGCTCAAAGGCGCCATTCTATCCTCGCGACGCGGGGCTTGCCACGTTAAGATGTCTTTACATGGGCAACCCATGCGCGCAATGCCAAAGGCGTCACCATGCTGAAAAAGCAAAACTTTAAAGTTGAAGACATTTACGTGCCGGTAAAGCGACGGAAGACATTAAAGCCAGAAACCGTCGACAAGATTGCCACGGACATGCTGGAAGTGGGTCAGACGACGCCCATCATGTTGCGCCCGGATGGCGCCCGATTCGTATTGGTCGAAGGCCTTCATCGGCTGGAAGCGTGCAAGGCGCTCGGCGAGGAGACAATTGTCGGCGTCATCGTCCAGGCCCGGCATTAGGGGCAGAAAAATTTGCGCGAGAGCGCTAATTCCGAGACAGTCATCATTAATGTTTCGTTCCCTTTCGACGCTGCCCGCACTAAGCTCGTGGAATCAAGTCAACAACAGAAAGGAGGTGGTCCAATGTCTAGTGGGATATTTGAGCTGTTAAATCGGCAAGGGCGCATACGCAAGGTGTTGGAGCAACCTTTGACATCACGCTGAGCGACCAACCTATTTTGAAGGCTGCTGATAACAGCCAATCTCACGGGGGCTGCGCACTGCAGCCCTCTTTGATTGTGAGGAAGCAAAGCTGCTAAACAGATGAGAAGTGAGCCTACGAAGATTGCTCCATTTACAATTCTTTCGTTCGACTTTGCTGATTGCCGTCCGCGCATACGCTCACCGCGCAGGCCCGTGATGTCCCCCTCCGTCAAGTCAGACTTTTACCTTTGTTGTGCGCCCGCCGGACGACCGCAGATCAAACCGGATAGGGCAGCATAGGCGCGATCCCGTGACTTACTCCGCCTTGTTCGCGTAATCGGGATCGGCCGCTAAGTCGGCTTCGACTTCGGCCTTCATAGCTCTTAAATTTTTGACGGCGGTTTCAAAGTTAGTGCCGGGTACTTCCGACATGAGTGTGTCACTGTAAATGCTCACGGTCTTATATAAGTACTCGTCCGACTGCACTTGATCGAGAATCCATGCGGCAAAGTCGGCGTACATAACGACGCGGCCACTGGGGAGTTCCTCTTCACTAATTGTCGCCCTGTGTGTGCCGCGCGGGGGTTCAATCAATAACTGGCCAGGCCGGAGGACGATGTAATCAAGGCCGCTTGCGCGGGTGACCTCTTCCATCACTCCCATATCGTTGTATGGCCCGCGCAAATTATAAGCCCACAAGCCACCGTCGGCTGAAATGTTGGTAGGCTTGGGCGTATCCGGCTTATAGCCGTGCCGCCACACGCGCGGGGCCGCCATGGAGCCGGTGACGAACAGACGCTTATTTCCCTTCTCCTTCATGGCATCGATAATGTTTTGCGTACCCTGAGACATGAGATCGGTTTCAGGGATTTCTTCCGTCGGATCGACCCGCGGCCCATAAACGGAGATGACGACTTCCTTGCCGGTGAGCACGGCTTTGATCGATTCGATGTCGTAGACATCACCTTTTGCTATGGTGAGGCGTGGGTGAGATTTGTATCTAACTCGTTGTGGCCGGCGCGCGAATGCGATCACTTCGTGACCGCGCCACAAGGCCTGCGGGATGAGCTCGTCGGCGGTGCGTGCAGTCGCACCAATGACCACAATCTTGATCCCCGATGGCTCGGTATCACTATGAGCGCGGGCGTCTGGCGCAACGCAAATGAAAGCCAGTGCAAGTGTAAGTGCCACGAGCAGTGTGCTCGAATGCCGTCGTGCGCTGTGCCAAATTACGATCAGTTTATTTTGTGTCGTCACCATAATCATACCTTCTCCCTTGGTACGGCGTGCTACGCCCTCTATTTTCTTCACGTCGTTGCTCGTTATTATTCCGCTCTCTCTATTCTTCCACATAGGCGGGAGGCGGGAAAATACCTTCGTCCGTCATTCGGTCCATAACACCCTTGTAAAGTTTACTCAATTGACGTCGATCTGTCATGGGGTCCTTGAATTGATTGGGCGGCGTGATGGTTTTTTTGTATTCCGTATAAAGCTCGGTTCGCAATTGCGCGATGACGTTCATGGGTGAGCTGGAGTGGCGATAGGAGCGCAATTGTTCGACATCGATCATGCCGCGTCCCTTGTGGCTTTCGCCTACCGTGCGCACCTCCTGAATGATGGTTCCCATATAGTCTACCATGATGGTGCCGCCGGCATTGGTAGTTTCAAGAAAGCCCCGTTTAGAAACCCAGCCGCCCGCGTTGGTTGAAATAAGATAACAATTGTTTTCAAGGGCGCGCGCCTGCTTGCACGCCGTCCAGCCAGGGAAGTCTGCGGAATCATTGGTCGAGTGGATCAGGATCTCGGCGCCTTTGAGTGCAAACATGCGGGAGACTTCCGGAAAGGTAATTTCGCGACAAGGGAACATGGCGATGTTACCGATTTCGGTTCTGACCACCGGAAACAACGCGTCCCAACCGACGACCTCCACATATTCATCAAGGAAATCATGGGGCGAGGGGGAGAGCGTGCTGTGCAATCTGCGATATTTGAGGATCACGTCTCCGCTCGGATCAATAAGAATGGAGCAATTGAAATAACGGTTGGGCCATTGCGGGTCCCGTTCATAGACATTGGCCCCGATATAAATTTGTAAATCGCACGCCGCTTGGAATAAAGGCTCGAGTTCCGGCCCCGGAACTTCGACGCAGCCCAGATCATACCAATCCGACGAGGGGCGCTTGGCCCATACGGGCGCCAGCGTCAAAAACATTTCGGGAAACGTGACCAGTTTGACTTTGCCCATATAGTCGGTAGCGCCCTTGCGCATCAGTGTTACGGCGGCATCCATATTTTCCTTAATGATGGCGCGCCCGTCTTCATACGATTCCACATCTTCCGTAATAGGTCGTACGATGGTTTGGCAGGCAACGGCGTTGAAGCGAGGAATCATTTATCTCTCCCAGTTTGACCTGTTTCCAAAACGGGTCGTGATACGAAGCCACTTTATCTGACGCTGTGCAGGCTACCTGCTATCTGCGCCGCGCGCGATGCCCAAAGGACTCCCATTTTGTTTATATTCGATTGGTGGATGGGGCTATTTATTGAGTCCTCGATTGCTGTGGCAAGTCTCATAATGACTTAAATCCAACTCCTAACAGAGGGACTGGATCATGCGAATTGTGCTGGTGCTTGGAGTTTTGGCCTTTTGTGTAATGCCTCTTGCAGGCTTTTCGGCGAGCCAAAAACAGACCGACCCCATGGAAGCCACTTTGGAGTTGATCCAAGAATGGGTCGGTGGCACTTACGATAATAGTGCGCAAGTCGCTTCTGATGTTACGAACAATGTTTCCGAAGATAAGAGATTTACACCGCTTCATCATATTATCGTGCCTGTGCAACTAGACGCGTTTGAAGGCCTCACCTACTTTTCGCAACTTTCCAATGATGGTACAACCGACACGCTTTTGGGCGCAGGAATTTATCAGTTTCGTGCGGATGAAGAGTCCGGAAAGATCGTGATGCGCTATTACGTCTTCAATAACGGGGCGATGTATACAGGCGCCCATCTCGATTTGTCTAAATTGGATGGCCTGACTCCCGATGACGTTCATTACAACGATGGCTGTCAGTTCTATTTGACATCGAGCGAAGATGGGACGCAGATCAGTGGCGTCCAGCCAGAAGACAGCTTTTATCCCATCAGCCGTGCTACCGGAAAGAAAATCAGACATGTTGATGTCTTTATCGTGAGGCCCGGTGAGCTTTGGAATGATGCCAAGTATTATGACCTCGACGGCAATTTGCTTTTCGGCAATAAAGCCGATGACTATCAGAAACAGGTGCGCATTGATCAATAGCTAATAAGCAATTGCCAGCTAGCCGGAGCGTGCAAACAGACAAAGTTTTCCTCGTGATCTCGAGAAGACGCCCTTCTCGGCTTTATCGCTATTGTAAAAATCACAATGCATGGGCGCAGCCGCCAGGCGCGCTATAATACTCTGCCATACAAAGCAAACGGCACAATATCACCAAAGTCAACGTACAGAATAATCTTTTTTTATATATAGTTACACCAGCCCCTTAATCTAGATTCAAAGTATTGACAAGGCGGTAAAAGCCCCAACAGTGCTCGTTCCACGCACTGCAGCAGAGTGTCTCGGGGATCCGACATGTGACGTTCAGGCACAACGCCTAGCTGTGATGAAGACTACTCCCATACTTTCTTCGGGCCCGAGTGTATAAGGGACCAGATCTATTTTACCGACGATGGCAATTGAAAAGGAGTGGCGATTGAGGCTGCATTTGATTAGTGCGAGCGAGGTCACGGAGTTGCTGCCCATGGCTACCTGTATTGATGTTATGGCGGACGCTATGAAGGCGGCCTCGACGGGAGGCGTCGAGAGTCCTGCTCGCTTGTTTACGCCTTTGATTGACGGCTCGGGCACACTTGCGCTTATGCCTGGGTCGATAGCAGAGCCCGGCATCTTTGGTGCAAAAATCATAAGCATACTCGGCGACAATCTGGCTCGAGAATTGTCGGTCATCCAGGGATTCATCACGCTGTTCGATCACGGGACCGGCACGCCGATCGCGCTTATTGAAGGCAGCAGCGTTACGGCTATTCGAACTGCGGCGGCGTCTGGGCTTGCAACTAAGTTATTAGCGCACGACGCTGCCAAGACACATGGAATTTTCGGGACCGGTGTCCAGGCCGCCTCCCATATCGATGCAATTGCCGCAGCACGGCCTAACTTAAGAGATGTAATTGTCCGGGGGCGATCGTCCGAGAAGACGGCAGCATTTGTTGCCAAGCATGCCAGACGAACCGGACTCAATATCCGTCAGGCCGCGACGGCAGAGGAGGCGGGGTCGTGCGACGTGGTTTCAACGACAACTGCCGCGACCAGCCCCATCCTCAAGGGCGCATGGCTGCAACCCGGCGCTCACGTCAATCTTGTCGGCGCTTATACGCCGGAGACGCGGGAGGCCGACACCGACGCAATCATCCAGTCAAAGATTTATGTGGATCTAATGCACAGTGCACTCGCCGAAGCTGGCGATTTGCTTATTCCCATCAACGAAGGCGCCATAGCACAAAGTGCCATTGTCGGCGAGATCGGGCGGGTCGTGGCGGGCGAGCGCCCCGGGCGCGTAAGCGAAACTGAGATCACCCTTTACAAATCCCTCGGTATTGTGGCGCAGGACTTGTTCGCGGCCCATGCCGTTTATCTAGAGGCGCTCAAACAAAATACCGGCACAGTTGTAGAGTTCTAGAGCCTAAGTCATGCCCGTCACTTACCGCCCAGAGTGGCGTCGACTGCTTCAGTCGATAGGCGGCATTCAGTATGCACCGATCTCTAACATGGCAACGATAGGCTTTGACGCGGGTTCAAGGTCACGGGTGAAAATTTGAGCAAAAAAAGGCACAGATTTGCCTTTTCCAGAAGGGGACACTCTGTCGGCTACTAGCGCCCACGGTCGAGCTTCGCTAGTCTCGCTACTGGTAATTGCGTCAAAAGAAGGGGACCTATGATGGCTTTGAATTTTAAGGATCCCGATGACAGACTTACGGCCTTGGTCAAAATGCGCGGCAGTCTCGACGGGGCGCCGGTCTTGTGGTGGTACAAGGGCAATCAATATGGCGTTGTCGATCGCCAGCCGATTTTGTTGTGGCAGGTCGAGGGCGCACAGTTGGGGAAATACGATAAACAGCAAGACGGTTCTTACGACCACATCTTTCAAGATATTATGTTTTATATTGATCCTGAGACGGATGGAGTCTTCAAGGACTATGAAAATCCTTTCACTGGCAAAATGAATACAGCGCCCGTGATGCGCGTGGGGCCGTTTACCAGCAATGTGGGGCGGGAGAAGCAAACCGTGAAGCTGCCCGAAAGTATGCCTCCTAATGCCATGGAAAGTGACTGGTTCTACGAGCCCGTGACGGTACAGGGCGACGACGTGTTCTTGCGGGAGCGGGGCACAACAAAAATCAAAAATTTTAAAAAAGAGTCCGGCAAGCCCGGCCAATCGACAAAGGACTTTTTCTACGTCAATGACTTCTTTACATTGATTGCGAGCGTCAAAGACGTGTCGGATCCTAATAACGTTAGCGTGCACGCGCGCACTAGCTATCAAAGCATTAATGAATGGACGCCCTGGCTCGAAATGGGCGATCGGCCCGGCGCCGTTTTCGGGCGCGGGAATTCCGTTAAGCTCAAGGGCTATGACGGACTTCCTGATCGGGTGCGCAAACTGATCGAGACGGATGACCCGACGTTCTTTTCCGAGTCTGAATTAGCGTTGTGGGATAGGACCTATACGCCGCTCAATCAATAGTAGGCTATGACCATGCAACAATTTTCATTACGTCCCGCCGCTCTCACTCGTCGAACATTATTGGGCAGTACAGCGGCCACTTCGTTACTGGCGACAGGCGCGATGACGTTTACTTCCGACGTGTTCGCCAAAAGCATAGGCTTAGCGTTGGGGAAAACGCATGAACCGGCACCGCGCGTCTCAATGGGACCGGCGCTGTCGTTTCCCGCGCCGTCGGACGTCGGCCTCTATTTTCCTTCCCTTCAACTGTGATGTAGGTCACCGGTTAGCTCGCCCCAAGAATTGTCGGGTAAATCATTTATGCACGAGAGAGGGAGGTTAGAGGAAAGGTGCCAATCTCATCCATGTTACGAAGGTTATATCTAACAAGCGCAACGCATGTGCATTGACGAATGACTTGTGATTTTAACGCAAGTCGAGCTACCCTTAATGCCAAGGACACAAAATCAAACATATCGATTGTTCTTAACGGTTAATAATTCCATTGTTAACGGCGGCAGGCAGTTAATATTTTCACTCAGGTTGGGATTGAACAGCCATGGACAAAGCTAAAGTTATCGCAAGCAAAGTTGAAAGGGAAAACGAGACTATTGCCCGCCTGTTTGTTCAGGCGTGGTGTAATAAAGATGTGGAGGGTATATGCTCATTGCTGGCCGCGGATGTTGTGTACATGATTTATGAAGGAGGGCCAGTTGAACATGGAGTTGGAGCGATACGGATTCGACTCAATGCCTTCATGAAACGTTGGAGCAAAATTGATTTCAAAATTGGACGGTTTTACGGGGTCGGTCCGCTCGTGATTCATGAGAGGATCGAAGACTATCATGGCGCCGACGGCCATCCAGATTGGCACTTTGAAGTTGCAAGTATGCTCGTTATCAAAAACGGCAAAATCGAAATTTGGCGCGATTACGGATCACCCGGCGGTCGTCAGTCTTCACCTCAGGCATGAACGGTTAAAATGTATAGGCGAAAGCGAAGTGCCGACCAAAGCAATCCTACCCCAGAACCCCGAAGATGGGACTGTTGAGCGCGTCACCTATAGCATATCGGAAAGAAAATGTGCCGTTGATGTCAATGCGCGGTTAACAGATATCGGCTGTTCACTCTCAAGCAGATGTATTTGAAGCCGGACGTTGCATCAAAGACGGGTAGGGCGCCTGCTGGATTGAAGCGAGAAATCCAACGGGTTGATGGTGCATTTAAGCTCAGATCGAACCCGAGATCGATGGTCTCCCCCTCCGTTTGCGGCGCGTTGACAGGAAATTACGAGTATAGAATGATTTTCCTTTGAGATAATATGATGATTTCATATTCAGCGCTTTGTCAAACTACGTTGGCCTAATCAAAGAATAGAAGGTTGGTGTATTGTGGGTCTTTATTATATTCTGAACATGGTTCATGGTGGTTCGGCAATATTGCTTCTTTCGTTGGCAGTAATTTCCGTAATTATTTCTGTATTAATAGCGGTGAAGCCAGCCGCTGACAGCACAAATGAAGGGCTTATAAAAAAGGCCAATACTGTCGGGCTGATTGAATTTATTGTTGCTGGCATTGTAATCCTTACGGGGGTGGTTGCTGTGTTTATGGGCTCCCGGCCATGGTCACAACTTTGGTTGTGGATAAGTCTGATGATTATGGTGTTTTATATTGTGGCCCTTCAAACCATGACAAAACCGGCGCGTTTGGCTGTAGCGGAAGGCGGCAGTGCGGTTAAAGTGGGTCTGCAAGTTGTTCTGCAGGTTGCCCATGTCTTATTACTTCTCGTCGCTTTTGCTTTTACGATGTTTAAACCAATCTAGAGGAGCCCTGGCATAAGAGAGTATCAATCACATCTCGGATACTTTCGGCCCCATCAGCTCTTAAATTGGGTAAACTTCTTTACTGGTCAGCTCGCCAAACTTAATCTTTACAGCGGTAATATATTAGCTAGCGTACATATCGGGGTTGAACGGTCTCTTGCTGGCGTGGCCGAGTGTCCTGCACTTCGATAGAATCTCTTCCACAGGACTTTGATCAAGGATCAAGTATGCAATGAAGCGAGACACCAAAATCGTGCGAGCAGGTCAGGAAACAAAACACGGTGTCATAAATACACCAGTTTACCGTGCCTCGACGGTTGTCTTTGATCGATTTCAGGATGTGATGGATGCTTGGAATAGGACCGAAGATGAAAACGAGAAACTGCTGTTCTATGGCCGCAAGGGTACCCCGACGCAGTGGTCGTTGGAACGGGCGCTAACTGAGCTCGAAGGTGGATACGACACGTTGCTAACGCCGTCCGGCCTAGCTGCAATATCATGCGCCGTACTCTCGACTGTGGAAGCTGGAGCACATCTGCTCGTAACTGATAGCTGTTACGACCCAGTTCGGTATTTTTGCAAGGGAACGCTTCGCAAATTTGGAGTTGAAACAACGTTTTATGATCCGCTAGTCGGAGCAGGACTAGAGGACTTGTTTCGCGACAACACGACGGCTGTCCTCTGCGAATCACCCGGCTCCAATACATTTGAGGTACAGGACATACCGGCCATTGCGAGGGTTGCCCATGATCGAGGGGCCAGTGTTCTGTGCGACAACACCTGGGCATCTCCGCTTTATTGCCAGCCGTTAGTATTAGGCGCTGATTTGTCGATCCAAGCCTGCACCAAATACGTCGTGGGACATTCTGATGTCTTGCTCGGCAGTATTACGGCGACGGAAGATGCTTTTGGGAAACTTGCAAAATTTTTGACAGAGGCAGACTTTACTTTCGGAAATCTTGAACTCCCTCTAAGTAAGATTGGCAAGAAACAACCTGGCAAAATATGCCTGCGAGGATCTCCCTCAATGGCAGAC
>PVBE012109241.1_pt1 | contig 10826 bp, 6 predicted proteins | sample 1631181 | NCBI WGS metagenome assembly PVBE01 (sample SAMN08397723, study PRJNA350692) | Marine metagenome, whole genome shotgun sequencing project. | isolation source: water | place: Pacific Ocean | collected 2012-04 | reverse complement strand
CAAATAAAAGTAGAGGATTTTTTGAAACTCTTTATCAAATAGTTAGAAAATATACTGTTTGGCAAAAATTAAGGCTCTTAAAACAATTTTCTGTTTCAAAAAATCATTTGGATATCGGTTGTGGTACTGGTGAGTTTTTAAATGCTTGTAAAAATGCCGGATTTAAAACAAGAGGCATTGAGCCTTCAGAAATAGCCAGAAATCAAGCGATTAATAATTATAATTTATCTGTTTCTGAAAATACAAATTTAAATCAGTATTCAACAGAATCCTTTAACACAATAAGTATGTGGCATGTTTTGGAACACATTCCAAATTTGAATGAAACAATAAAAAATCTTTCTAGAATCATAGAAAAAAATGGATCGTTAATTATTGCAGTCCCTAACCACAAAAGTTGGGATGCAGGGTATTATAAACAGTGCTGGGCAGCATGGGATGTCCCAATACATTTATGGCATTTTTCTTTAGATAGTATAAATCGCCTTTTTCAAAACTATGAATTTAAATTAGTAAAAACTAAAAGAATGTATTTCGATTCCTTTTATGTTTCTATATTAAGTGAGCAGTATAAGAATGGAAGAAAAAGTTTTATTTTTGGATTTTTTATTGGATTTATTTCTAATATTATTGGTTTTTTAACAAAAAGAGGGCTTTCTAGTACAATTTATATTTTTCAAAAACAAAGTAAGGTAAAATAGGCGCTTCTGTCGCATTTTAAGCGTTCTGTAGGGGTTAAACCTCTTTTTTTGTAAAAAGTTGTTTTAATCGTAAGCTTGTTAACATCTGTATATCAATAGGTTACAGGATTATTGAAAAAATGGATTAAAGACTGTATATTTGTAATATGAAAAAATATTTAAAACCTATCATTCTGTTGTTTATTGCAAAAATGGGGTTTTCACAACAATGCTTAACTCCAACAGGGCTTCTCACTACAAATATTACAATGTATTCCTCAACAGTAAGCTGGACGCTTGTAAGCGGAGCACACCACTATAGAATAAAGTATAAAGATCTTAGCAGTACTAACTGGATAAATTTTAATAATATTACTTCAACAAGCAGAAATTTACCTGCTCTACAACCAAGCACAACATATATCTGGCAAGCAATGACATATTGTGATTCTTCAGGCACAATTACTTCTCAGTGGTCAATATTAGATACATTTACCACCATCACTCCCCAATGCCCAACGCCAACGGGGCTTTTTACAACAAATATATCGCCTGTTTCTGCGACTGCAAACTGGATAGGCGTAAGTGGAGTAGATCATTATAGAATTAGGTGTAAAGAACTTGGGGTGGGGAACTGGAGTGGAGGTCTGTTAGGTATCGATTCTACAATGACTAGCCGGTTGCTCCCCTTATTACAACCGCTTACAACCTATGAGTGGAAAATAGAGTCATATTGTGACTCTACTAACCAATTAAATTCCATATGGTCCTTAACTGACACATTTACAACTTCAGCGTTAGACCCCTTTAATCCGATATTATTGTATGGGATGAACACAACTCTTTGTAATACCCCTGTTTTGTTTACTTTAAGATTAATGCAATCTGCATACCAAGCAGATATTTCTTCAAGCGAAATTACCTCTGATGGAGGGCATTTTGATATTTCTAGTTTAAGCTTTGGAGATATTGTTGGATCTGCTGAGCTTACTACAACTACAGATACATTTTATGCCAATTTAGTTGTATTTTTAGCTGGCAGCAATTCTGCTATTATAAACTCAGTAGACACAAGTGGTAGTGTTCTCGGATTTTTTACTATTGAAAATCAAAGTGGTGGTGGAGTAAAAATAACTACTAGCGCACCTTCAGGCAATAATAATTATACTTCTGGTTATAATAGTGTTTTATTATTTGACTCTGTTTTTATTACGCCATCAAGTCCAGGGATCTTGCGTTTTTATGCTAATATTGAATCCAAATTAAATGATCAATTTTCAGATGTAGACAGTAGTACGTTGATTTTTTGTAATACTGAGATATCGGAAAATAGTAGGCAAGAAAAAACCATTGCCCAAATTGTAAATCTATTAGGGAGTAAGTCACCTGTGTTAAAAAACACTGTGTTAATTTACTTTTACAATGATGGTACGGTAGAAAAAAAACTTTTTCTAGAGTAAGAATTGTGCCCCTCTCGCCCCTAATTTCAAACTTTTTTGATGCTTTTATTAGTAATTTTGCACCATGAAATTTATTAACCTTAATAAAGAGTTATCACTTTCTCCTTTAAAAGAAAGTGATTTCCCTATTTTCATTAATAGGATAAATGATTATAAGGTATATAGATATACAGGAAATATTCCATATCCATATTCCTTACAAGATGCATACGAGGCTTTAAAATATTTTGCTCAAAGATCAAAAGAGTTTGGTCGAGAAACAAGTTGGTCAGTAAGAATGAATAGTGAAGTAATTGGTGGTTTTGGGTTTAAAACAAGTGAAGATCTGAATGAAACAGAATGTGGTTATTGGCTTGCATATGAATTTTGGAATCAAGGAATAATGACAAAGGTTTTGGATAAAATGAGTGATATTGCATTTACTACATATAAATTTAAAAGAATATTTGCATATACATTTGAAGAAAATGTTTCTTCTGCTCGTGTATTAAAGAAATGTAATTTTAAACTAAAAGATCCTTGTATAAAAGGGTATTATAATAAGGACGGAAAAATATATAACGGTATGCTATATGAAAAAGTAAACCCACTCAATTGAGCGGGTTTATTTTTGGTGGACCTCTCGGTCCCAGTTTCGAACTTTTTTATTTCTTGGTAGCTTTTAGATTAAATACATAAGGTGTACTATTTTCCTTTCTTTTATCTAAAACATATTTTCCTTTTTCTTTTTTAATCATCCCATCCAATAAGAATGGGCTATAATCAAATTCTTCAAAATGTGTTAGTTTCAATCCGTTTGATTCTAATGCAGAAAATATATTTGTTAGTGAATGATTCCACCAACATGTTTTGGTTACTAATTCTGAACCTCCATCAGTGTAAGTGCCGTTTTCAATTTCAATATCAGGATTACTGTCGTAGAAATAGTCGTATCCATTATCTTTTATAAGTTCTAAGAAAGGATGAAATTCAGTTAATAGAAAGAGACCTCCCTTTTTTAAATGATCGGAAATAGTTTTAGCCCACATATCTAAATCAGGAAGCCATCCAATTACTCCGTAAGAACTAAAAACTATATCAAACTCTTTCTTAAGTTTTAAATCTAAAACATCACTTTCTATAAATTCAACACGTGTATTAATTTTTTTAGCTAATTTTTTAGCTTCCTTTATTGCTACATCTGAGAAATCTACTGCAGTTACTTTGGCCCCCATTCTTGCCAAGGAGATACTATCTTGACCAAAATGACATTGTAGATGAAGTAATGATTTTTCTGTCACATTTCCGATAGCATTAAGTTCAATTAATTTTAATGAATTTTTCTCTCTCATAAATTCATCATTATTATAAAAATTAGATTTTATATGAACAGGAGTTCTTTTATTCCAGGCTTTTTTATTAGTTTCTATATGTTTCTTAAATTCAGTCAAATTTCCTTGGGATTATAATTGTGCTAAAATAATAAAACCCACTCATTTGAGTGGGTTTCTTTTTTGTGGACCTCTCGGTCCTAATTTCGAACTTTTTTAGAAACATATTGTGTAAGTTTGCATCATGAGAAAATCAGTAATTCTATTTGTCAGTGTGGTTTTATTTAGTTGTAACAATAATAACTCACTTCCTCAAGTGTCAAAAAAAGAATTAAAAAATTCTGCAAACTATATTGAGTATGTAAACCCAATGGTAGGAACTAAAAACATGGGACATACTTTCCCTGGATCAACAACTCCATTTGGAATGGTTCAGCTTAGTCCAACTACCAACATACAGCCTTTTTTTATAGATGGAAAATACAATAAAGACACTTATAGATATTGTAGTGGATATCAATATGAAGATTCTTTAATTTATGGATTCTCTCACACTCATTTTTCAGGGACAGGCCATTCTGATTTAGGAGATTTCCTCTTGATGCCTACCGTGGGAGAATTACAATTAATCGATATTCAGTCTGAATTTTCTCATACAAATGAGAATGCAGAAGCTGGGTATTATTCTGTTAATTTAGATAAGTATGATATAAAGGCGGAACTTACTTCATCTGATAGAGTTGGTTTTCATCAATATTCTTTCCAAGAAACGGACTCCGCTCATATTATCTTAGACTTAGAATACAATATTTATAATTTTGAAGGGAAGAATATATGGACTTCTGTTAGAATAGAGAATGACTCTACTATTACAGGATTTAGACAAACAACTGGTTGGGCTAGAAATAAAACCATTTATTTCGCTATGAAATTTTCTAAACCATTTAGCTCTTACGGACATGAGAAAAAAGATGACATTCCTTACAATGGTTTCTACAGAAGATTTAATGAAAAGAAAAATTTTCCTGAAATGGCAGGTAAGAACATAAAAGCATATTTCAATTTTATGATTAAAGAAGATGAAAAGATTCAAGTAAAGTTTGCTCTTTCCTCTGTAAGCACAGCAGGAGCTTTAAACAATATGGATGCAGAGATTCCTCATTGGGATTTTGAAAAAACTAAAAAAGAAACACAAGATAAATGGAACAATGAACTGTCTAAAATTGAAGTTGAATGTATAGAAAAGGAGGATAAAGAGACTTTTTACACAGCGCTTTATCACACTATGTTAGGACCAGTATTGTATGAAGATGTAGATGGTAAATACAAAGGATTAGATAAGAATATACACATGTCTACTGGATTTACTAATTATACTATTTTCTCCTTGTGGGACACATATAGAGCCTTACATCCTCTTTTTAATATTATACAAACTGAGAGGAATAATGATATGATAAAATCTATGTTGGCTCATCAAGATCAATCTGTACACGGGATGCTTCCTATTTGGAGTCATTATGCAAATGAAAATTGGTGTATGATTGGTTATCACGCAACTTCGGTTATAGCAGATGCGATATCTAAGGATGTAGGTGATTTCAATAAATTAGAAGCTTTAGATGCTTGCATCTCTACGTCAAATGTTTCTTATTTTGATGGTATTGAAAGTTATAAAGAAAAAGGATATGTTCCAGAAGATGTTAGTAGTTCTTCTGTTTCAAAAACATTGGAATTCGCTTATAATGATTGGTGTATTGCACAAATTTCTGAGGAATTAAATAATTTAAGAGTCACAAAAGAATACCTGAAAAGATCAGAAAATTTCAAAAATCTATATGATAAAAATATTGGATTTATGAGACCTAAGCTTCAAAATGGAGATTGGAAAAACCCATTTGACCCAATGGACACGCATGGGCAAGGATTTATTGAAGGAAATGCATGGAATTATGGATTGTATGTGCCTCATCAGATTGATACTATGATACAAATGATGGGTGGAAAAGATAGGTTTTCATCTAAATTAGATTCTTTGTTTAATATGGAAATAGATGAGAAATTCATTGAAAATACAGAAGATATTAGTAGAGATGGGATCATTGGTAATTATGTTCATGGAAATGAGCCTGGTCACCATATACCTTATTTATATAATTGGACAAATGATAGTTGGAAAACTCAGGAGAGGGTACGAATGATTTTGAATACCATGTATGGTAATAAAGAAAATGGATTGTGTGGAAATGATGATGCCGGACAGATGTCTGCTTGGTTTGTGTTTAGCTCTCTAGGATTTTATCCGGTTTGTCCTGGAAGTAATGAATACGCTATTGGAAGTCCGTTAGTGAAAAATGCAACTATTCATTTAGAGAATGGAAAGAAGTTTTTAATAAATACTATAAATCAAAATAAAGAAAATGTATTCGTCAAGAAAATAGAATTAAATGGTAAAGTATTGAATCGAGATATACTATATCATCATGAAATAAGTAACGGTGGAGAACTTACTTTTTATATGAGTAATACAAAAAACCCACTCAATTGAGCGGGCTTCTTTTTGGTGGGGAGCAACTAAACTTTAGGAAGATTCTAGGATATTTTTTCTCTATATCAATAATGATTATTTTATTATCGGCATGTGAAGATAATACCACACAAAAAGTAAGTGGTAATGATTCTGAACAAAAAGAATTATCCAATAAAATGCCCAAAAACATTTTAAAAGTAAGAGAATTTATTTCTGAAAACATGCCTAAAACAGTTAGAATAACACCAAAAGATTCTGCTAGTTATATTGGACTTCCTAAGCCTTATAGTGTGCCATGTGTAAAAGATGGTTTTCAAGAGATGTACTATTGGGATAGCTATTTTACAAATATTGGTTTAATAGCAGATGGAAATATACAACAAGCTCAAAATAATATCGATAACATATTGTTTTTAATTAAACAAAATAACTTTATGCCAAACGCTTCTCATATGGCTTTATTAAATCGTTCTCAACCTCCCTATGCTAGTATGATGGTTAGAGATGTTTATGAGAAGACCCAAGATAAAGAATGGCTGAAATATGCATGTGGAGTATTAGAAATAGAATATAAAGAATTTTGGATGAAAAAGCGTATTAGTCCAAATGGATTAAATACCTATGGGCATCATGCCACAGATGATTATTGTTTGAGGTTCTATAACTTTATACTCAAACGTATTCCTGAGTTTGACACCAGTATGGTCAATTCAGATGATGATAAAATTAGAATAGGAGGACACTTTTTAGCAGAGGCAGAATCTGGTTGGGATTTTAATCCAAGGTTCGATGCGAGGTGTAGAGATTTTAATCCAGTTGATTTAAACTCAAATCTCTACATGTATGAAATAAATTTTGCCTTTTTTTATGAGGAATTATCTTTAGATGGTGCAGAGGAATGGTTGAACAAGGCAGATACAAGAAAGAGACTCATGAACGAATTTTGTTTTGATCAAGAAAAAGGGTTGTTTTACGATTATGATTTTGTAAATAAACAATTATCTGAGGTATATTCAGCAGCTTCTCTGAGCCCTTTATTTAGTGGACTTGCCTCTTCATCACAAGCTAATGTAATTACATCTCAGTTGAATAAATTAGAATTTGAGTATGGTATTTCTGCATGTGAGAAAGAAAATAGAAAGTATACTTATCAATGGGATTTTCCAAACGCTTGGCCGTGTGTTCAATATATAGCAATAAAAGGTTTAGATAATTATGGATTTAAATCAGATGCAAAAAGGGTAGCTCAAAAGTATGTAGATGCTCAATTAAGGAGTTTTGAAAGTACATCAAATTTGTGGGAAAAACATAATGTTGAAAAAGGAGACTTAGATGTAAATAATGAATATGAAATGCCACCTTTTATGGGATGGACTGCAGGTGTGTTTATTTACGCTAGTGACTATATATCTAAATAATAGCCTATTATTTCTTTAACTAAAGAACTTTTAATCAGAATGAATTCGAAAATGACATTTAATCCGATATACAAAATTAGCTTATACTTATTATTGTTTCTTGGGTTTTTAGCATGTAATAAGACAAAAGAAAAAAATGAAAATAATCAGAATGATAACATTCAGTCAGAAATTATCCAAACAAAAAAGACTTTATTAAACACAAAGCCTTTTGCCAGATATTGGTGGTTTGCTTCTGAAATGAAAAAGGATGATATTCGGTTTAATTTAGATTGGTTAAAGTCAAATGGTTTTGGAGGTGTTGAACTGGCTTGGGTATACCCTCACAATAGGCGAAATACCAATATGACTGATAAATATACAGCAAGGCAAGAATGGCTTAGTCCAGAATGGCAAGAGATTGTTCGTTATACGATCGATTATGCAGATAGTATTGGACTTGCTTGTGATTTAACCATGGGTACTTTATGGCCTTTTGGTGATTCTTATGTGCCTTATGAACACGCCTCACAGCAATTTGGTGAAGATGAAAGACAAGAAATTTTTTATTCATGGGAACATCCCAAAAAAGGCTATGTCATTGATCATATCAACCCTAAGCACTATTTGCCTTATTTAGTTAGAATGATCGACTCTTTTCCTCATCCCAAAACGAAGCAGAAACAAGCTTATTTTATTGATAGTTGGGAGGTGCATACAGATAAATTATGGACAGATGGATTTGATAAAGATTTTCAACAGAAATACTCCTACGACATCAAGCCTTTTATGAATAATCTTTACGAAGAACAAAACAAAGCCCAATTATATGATTACAGGAGCTTGATATCAGAAAAAGTTATTGCCTTCTATAAGGATTTTGATAGTGTTTTGAATGCAAATAATATCAATTCAAGAGGTCAATGTTCAGGTGCGCCAGCTGATATTATTTCGGCTTATGCACAACTTGATATCCCAGAAGGAGAATCTATGCTATATGAACCAGAATTTAATAGTATTCCATCTTCTTCAGCTTTGTTAAATAGTAAGAAAACGGTGAGTGCAGAAACTTTTACCTGTCTTTATGGCTGGCCAGGAAATTACATGAGAGAGGAACAAACAGGAGATTTAAAATTAGTGGCTGATGCTTTATTTGCTAATGGTATAAATAAAATTATTTGGCACGGAAAGCCTCATAATCCAAAAGATTCAGATACTATTAGTTTCTATGCTACGGTTCATTTGGGTTCGGACGGCTCTCTTGCTCAAGAAATTCCTAGTTTTAATGATTATCTAAATAAAGTCTCAGCTTATATGAATAAAGGAAATTCTTACAGCGATGTGGCAGTGTATTTACCCACAGAAGATGCTTGGATAAAGGGAGTTATGCCTAAGGATAAACAATTTATTTGGGCTAAAGAGTTTTATGAAATGCGTTATATCTATTTTCCTGAAGAACTAAGAGGACATCACCCTGTTTGGATAAATTATGAGTTTTTGTCAAAAGCTAAATGGGAAAATGGATGTCTTAAGGTAGGTGATGCTACTTTTAATTCTTTGTATGTTGATGCTAGATATCTGGATGTAAAAGTGCTTAAAATAATTAACAAATTAGCGCAGGAAGGTCTACCAGTGACTTTAAAACAAACTCCGAGTCTAGCAGGTACTTTAAATGGAGAAGATTGGATGACAACTCTTAAAGAATTAGATCAGAATGAGAACGTATCTAATTCATTTAAATCTAATTTACCACCTTTAGTCAATTCTAAAAACATTCCACCATTTTGGGCCAGAGAAACAAAGGAATCTCTTTATCTATTTTTTGCCAATCCCAACAGTAGATCTTTAAAATTTCCAATTACTTATGGTCAGTCTTTTTCAGATGAAAATATAGTAATGCCTTTAGATATAAACTATAAAGGGAAAAAGTATAAACTTGAATTAAGTTTTGAACCTAACCAATCATTAATGTATGAAATTAAAAATGGCGAAATAAATCAAATTGATATTAGTTTGAAAGTTAAGTCGCCTAAAATAAAATCATTGCCAGAAGATTTTGTTGCTCCTTGGTTGGTAAAATAAATTACAGAATAAAGGAAAATTAATGCTTTTGTTAAGCTTTTAATTAAGGAAATATTTCATTCATTTTTTGAAAAGGAAAAACAGAGAGTTCGACCCCCTGAAGTTAATTTATTATTCCAGATAACTAAAAGAACTACACGAATTTATGAGAATAAAAAAAGCGGAATCTTAACTCGTAATGAGATGGATTCCGCTTTGGTGGACCTCTCGGTCCCAGTTTCGAACTTTTTTAGAAAATTATTGAATCTAAGGTTCGAATCCTGCTACCCCGAGAAATAATTCAAATAATTGTTTTTTGATTTTAAATTATATTTAAATTTACCAAAGTTCTAAAGCAACAGGAAATGCGGGGGACCTATTCGGGTACCTTTTGAGTAGGCTAATCTAGTAAAATGTCGTCCTCTCATCCCGACTTTTTTTATATTTTTGTTTCAATGAGAAAACTACTACTCATATTACTTTGCTTACCAATGATTGGGTTTGGGCAACAGACAGATTATGAACTTGAATTTGATAGTGCTGCTCAAGATTATGTGGAAATTTTAAATATGTCGTCTTACATATCTAATAAAACAGCATTTTCTATTAGTGGATGGCTGTATCTAAAGAGTAATGCGATTAATACAATCCATTCTGGATTTATGGGCTTTCGTAATGATTTAGATGCTGACTTTTACTTGTTACAATTAGACAACACTAGTGATATTGAAGCTAGATTTAGAAATAGCTCTGGAACAAAGTATGATATTATCGTTATTAATGGATTGAGTTTTAACCAGTGGCAGCATCTAGCATTTACTTATGACGGTAGTTATATTCGTTTATACAAAAATGGATTTTTACTTGACAGTACAGCAGCTAACGGTGTTATTACTCAAACCAATCAGTCTCTTAGGTTAGGCTCTTTAGATTGGCAGGGCACTGAATTTCATATGTCTGGCAGATTAGATGAGATCCGATTATGGGATGTAACAATATCTCAACCAGAAATTAATAATTGGATGTGCACGGAGGTTAACTCATTCCATCCAGACTATAATAATTTAATTGGATATTGGAGATTGAATACAGGTTTCGGGGTTACAATCTATGATCAAATAAATGGAAATAATGGTATGTTTATTAATAGTCCAATCTGGAATATTAGCACAAGTTGTCTTGGATCTAATGGATTAGGGTGTACAGATACATTGGCCTGTAATTATGATTCGCTTGCTACAATAGATGATAGTTCTTGCGTTTATCCTGTAATATGGCAACATGCATTCTCCATATGTAATGGAGATAGTATTGTAGTAGGTAGTAGTGTTTATGATACCACAGGAGTTTATACAGACACATTAAATGCATCAAATGGATGTGATAGT
>PVBE011046454.1_pt1 | contig 10826 bp, 8 predicted proteins | sample 1631181 | NCBI WGS metagenome assembly PVBE01 (sample SAMN08397723, study PRJNA350692) | Marine metagenome, whole genome shotgun sequencing project. | isolation source: water | place: Pacific Ocean | collected 2012-04 | reverse complement strand
GTGATCGCCTTGAAGCTGGCCCGCCCGATGGCGGCATCGCCGGAGTCCAAGCACAGCTCGTAGGCCAAGGCCTCGAGTTCTTGCCGCTCCGCATCGGAACCGCTCAGGGCCGCGAGTACCGCGGTCTTGTAGGCGCTCACAGCTGTCGGGGAGCGTCGTGCCACCATCTCAGCGAGCGCCATCGCCCGCTGCATGCCTGTGGGGTGGTCTGCCACCACCTCGTCTACCAGGCCGATGCGCTCTGCCTCGTTGGCGTCGATCTGCTCGCCGGTCATGCCTAAGCGCAGCGCCTGGTTCACGCCGATGATCTGGGGAAGCGAGGAGGTACCTCCTGCGCCTGGCAGGATCCCGATGCCGGTCTCGGGCAGCGCAAAGCGTGCCTGGGGGCCAGCGATTCGGTAGTCCGCCGTGATCAGGAACTCCGTGCCCCAGCCCAGGGCGAGCCCGTCTACGACCACGATGTGGAAGATGGGGGCTTGTCGGAGCGCGGCAAGGGCGGCCCGCTGGCGTCGGACGTGGGCGCGGACCTGTGTGTCGGACCAGTCGGCCCGCTCGGTGACGTTGGCACCGGCGATGAAGATGGGCGTGCCGCGTCGGGTGGTCTTGGTGCTGGTGGTGATCAGCGCCCGGGCCTCGGTGTTCTCCAAGGCGGCAGTCAGTCGCTCCCAGTCCGCAAGCTCCCCACTCCCCATCTCGTTGACGCGGCCGTGGTCGAGTTCTACCACCAGGATGCGGCCTTCGGCCTCGGAGCGGATGTTCAGGGACTGGAGATTGGGGATTGTCACCGAGGTCTTCTAACAGGGGTCGTGTGTCCGGACCGCCGGGTTATAGCGGCATGCCACTCTTGGAGGAGTTCTATGCGTACCGTTCCTTTCATGCTCGTTTCTCTCACAATCATTGGCTGTGGGGGCCCCAATCTTTCCGGCACCTGGGTCGGGGATTTTGATTGCGGTTCGGAAGGTACGTACGATCTTGAAATCACACTGGAAAAGGACGACAAGGACAATACCTTTGTCGGTGATGGCGAAATCACAGCCGATGACGGTGAGGTGACCTTTGAGGTCGAGGTCGAGACCGAGGGCGAGAGCGGTGAGCAGGACCTGGAGATTGAGCTCGATGACTGCGAGAGCAAGTCTGGGGGTGAGACCGAGGAGCTGACCTGCAATGATGTAGATGATGCAGAGTGGGATGGTGAGGACACCATTACCTTTGAGCTCGGTGACTGCGACGGAGACGTCGAGCGCGACGACTAAGTAGCTCTTCGCTTCTGAGAAGTGGAATTATTATGGCGTGTCGGACGCAGCAGAGGCTTGAAGGCCCGTTTGACCTGCTGATTATCGGCGGCGGCATCACGGGTGCCGGTGCAGCCAGGGATGCAGCGCATCGAGGGCTTCGCGTGGCCCTGCTCGATCAGTCCGATCTGGCCAGCGGCACCAGCTCCCGATCCTCCAAGCTGGTCCACGGTGGCCTGCGCTACCTCGAGCAGGGGGAGTTCTCGCTTGTGTTCGAGGCTGTCGCCGAGCGACGGATCCTCCAGGAGATAGCACCCCACCTCGTCAACCCGCTGCCGTTTCTCTTCCCGGTCTACGACACCTCGCGGCGCGGCGTCTTCTCCATCAATGTGGGCATGTGGCTCTACGACGGGCTCAGCCTCTTCCGGTCCCCCAAGATCCACAAGAAGCTCTCGGTCAAGGAGGTTCGGGAGGCCGAGCCACAGCTGCGCTCGAAGGGCCTGAAGGGAGCGCCGGTCTACTACGACTGCGCCACGGATGATGCGCGGCTGACGCTCGAGACCGCGCTTGATGCCGAGGCCAGGGGTGCGGTGATCGCCACCTACACCCGGGTCACCGGCTACATCCGCGGTCCGGGTGGCCGGGTCCAGGGTGTCACCGCCGAGGACATGCTCACAGGCGAGAGCCTGGAGATTCAGGCTGCAGCCGTCATCAATGCCACCGGTCCCTGGTCCGATAGAACTCGCGGCTTGGACGGGCACATCACCTCGGATAGGCTCCGGCCGACCAAGGGCATCCACATCGTGGTGGACGCCGAGTGCCTGAGCATCGACCACGCCATCGTGGGTTTTCAGCCCAAGGATGGCCGGGTCTTCTTTGTGATCCCGTGGGGTGAGCAGACCTACATTGGAACCACGGACACGGACTTCCAGGGAGACCCTGGGGATGTCGCCGCGGACTCGGCGGATGTGGACTACATCGTCGAGGCCACAGGCTTCTACTTCCCGGATGCAGGCATCACCCGGGACGATGTGATCTGCACCTGGGCGGGCGTGCGGCCCCTCATCAGCGAGGAGGAGGCGAGCAACGAGTCCAGCGTGTCCCGGGAGCACCTGATTCGACTGGATGCAGACGGCCTGATCACCATCGCTGGGGGCAAGCTGACGACCTATCGCCGGATGGGTGCTGAGGTGGTGGACAAGGTCGTGGACCTGCTCCGCATGCTGGGCCACCCCCTCGATCTCAAGCCTGCGGAGACGGGCATCGAGCCGCTGCCAGGAGCGGTCGGCTGGCCGCCTGACGATGACCACGAGGCAGTCGCATGCCAGGTCTCAGAGGTGGGCGATGGTGCGCTGGAGATGGACACAGCTCGGCTCCTGGCCAACACGCTGGGAATGCGGGGCCTGGATGTGGCAGAGCTGGCAGCCTCGGACGCCGCGCTCGCCGCCCGGCTGGTGCCGGGTCGGCCAGAGATCCTCGGCCAGGTGGTGCACGCAGTCGAGCGAGAGCTCGCCGCCACGGTCTCGGACTTCTTCATCCGCCGGAGTCAGCTGTTCTACCGGGACCGGAATCAGGGCCTTGGAGCTATCGATGCGGTGGCTGGATGCATGGCGAAGCTCCTGGGCTGGGACGAGGCACGCACCCAGAAGGAAGCGGATGCCTATCGGGCGGATGTGGCACGGAGCAGGCAGTGGCAGGACGGCTGAGCCGGGTCCGATCCCTGCTTCGGGTCAACCGGGTGGAGCAGACAGCGGCCTGTGCCCGGGCGCTCACCGGGCTCCTGGGTCGAGTTCCTGCCGTGGAGATCCTGCCCGCGCAGCGAATGATGCGGGCCACGCTCACCGGTGAGGTCCTGCGCTCTCAGGACCCGGTGCCGTGGCCTGCGGGGCTGATGCACCAGCTCGACCCCTCGGACCCTGCATTCCTGCCGGCCATGGATATCCACCCGGTGCTCGCCGCCAGGGACCAGACGCTCATCGGTGTTCCGGGCCGACCCGGTGTCGCCTGGGTGGACCCGTGGGGCTGGTGCGGGGTGGGCGAAGGCCCGAGCATCACCGTGTGGTTCGGAGAGGGCCGAGACGGGCACACCGTGGGCCGTCGTCCAGGGCGACCGGGCACGGAGTCCACACAGGTGCACCAGTCTCGGGACGAGGATGGCATCGGCATCCTGACCCGGTTCTCTGCAGGGGATCTCCAGCTGACCCTCCGCCACTGGCCGGTGGTGATCGAGAGTGAGGTGTGCTGGGTGATGCATGCACGCCTGGACCTCGACGCCCCGGCGCCGCGACCGGTTCGCCTGGCCTTCGCTATTCGACCTACTTGTCCCGAAGGCAGCGCCCCGGTCTTCTCCCTGGAGCGGGACGCCGACGGACTCTGGACCGCGGATAGCCACCCGATTCTGGCAGTGGGACACCACGGCGATGACCTCATGGTGGGGGCCCACGGGCGGGCGGACCCCTGGCATCGCTTCTCTGGGCGGGTCCATGCCGGTGTCCCCAAGAAGGCAGGTCCGCTGCAGGTCCACTGCAGTGCCGGCCAGGCGACCGCAGCGGAGGTCTATCGGACCACCCTGAGTCCCGGAGAGCCCTTCCGTAGACTGGCCGTCATCCGGCCTCCGGTCCGGGCCCCTGCGACCCTGGTTCGGACTACGGGTCAGAGTCTTCTGGACGGTGCGGTGGCCGATCGGCGCGGGCTCCTGGCGAGCGGCGCAGTGGTGAAGCTTCGGCGCCACCAGGCCCCCTTTGATGCCTGCTGCCAGCGCCTCCTCCTGGATGCGGATCAGGGCGGGATGCCGGGCTTCATGGGTGCAGTTGCCCTGGCCCGGCTGGGCTATGTCCGACGTGCAGGGGCTCGGATCGGACGCTGGATGAATCAAGTCTCTCGGGATGGCCACCTGCCAGGTGAGGATCCGGCGGATGCGGCGGGGCTGGCCTGGTCAGCCTCGGAAATGCTCCGGTGGACCCAGGACCGCGCCTGGCGTGACGCCCACCGACCGGCCTGGGTGCGGCTGCTGGGCCGGCTCGCTGAGGACCACGGGCGGCCAGGCGGCCGAGCGATCTTCGGGCCGGATGGATCCGGTAGCTGGACGGCGATCTGGCGCACAGCCGCCCTCCTCGGTGGGGTCATGGGGCTTCGGGATGTGGAGCAAGCGCATGTCCGCTGGGCGATGGCGGGCGGCCAGGCTCGCGAGGGGCTCTCCGCACAGCTTGGGCCGGGTCCCTGGGCGTCGGCTCCAGGTCGGGTGCCGGATGGTGCTGCTGCCGGAATGCTCGCAGCCGCCTGGTTGGGACTGATGCCCTCGGACCATCCAGATGTACTGGCCACGGTGCAGCACATCGTGGATCAGCACTGGCATGGGGGCGGAGTTTTGCTTCACGGAGGGGCCCACCCGGCGGCGACGGCCCTGCTGTGCGTGGTGGCAGAGCGGGGCCTACCCGGTGCGGCCCCGGACGCACTGGATGCACTCAGCGCTCTCTCGGCACCCACCGGCGCCATGCCCACCGCCCGTCATCCGGCACGAGGAGCACTGGGCGACGGCGATGATCTGTTCAGCGCCGCGCTCTTTGTGCTCATGGCCCTCGATAGGGTCCGTGCAGACAGGGGAAGCTTGACGGTCCTGGCGGACCTGGAGGAGGCCCACAACCTGCCCACGCCCTTTGGACGCATTGATGTGATCGACGGGGAAGTACGAGGCCGATGGTGGGGGCAGGCCCCCGAGATACATATCCTTGGAGAGGAGTCTGCATGAGCCACGACTACGACTACCTGGTGGTTGGATCGGGCTTTGGTGGCTCTGTGTCTGCACATCGGCTCACTGAGAAGGGCTACTCGGTGGGCGTGCTCGAGATGGGCAAGCGCTTTGGTCCTTCGGACTTCCCCAAGACCTCCTGGCGAATGAGGCGCTTTCTGTGGGCGCCCATGCTCCGCTGCTTTGGCATCTTCCGGATGACGCTTCTCAAGGACATCTTCATCCTCAGCGGCGCGGGTGTGGGGGGCGGTAGCCTGGTCTATGCCAACACCTTGCTGGTTCCACCGGACAAGGTCTGGGACGATCCCAAGTGGGGTGGGCTGGATGCCTGGAAGGATGTGATGCCCGCACACTACGCGACTGCCCAGCGGATGCTGGGGGCCACGCCCTATCCGCGGCGCACTCGGGCCGATGAGATTGTCCTGGACTACGCCCGGTCCATCGGGACGGAAGACTCCTTTGTCCCAGCGACTGTGGGCGTGTACTTTGGTGCTCCAGGGGTGGAGGTCCCAGACCCGTTCTTCGACGGAAAGGGGCCAGATCGCAAGGGCTGCAATCACTGTGGTGGCTGCATGGTGGGGTGTCGGTTCGGAGCCAAGAACACCCTGGACAAGAACTACCTCTATCTGGCGGAGAAGGGGGGTACGGAGGTCTTTCCAGAGCGTCGCGTGGTCGCCATTTCTCCTCTGCCAGAGGGTGGCTACCGTGTGGACACGGAGAGCTCGACGGCCATCTTGTTCAAAGATCCCCAGAGCTTCACCGCCGACAAGGTGGTCTTGAGTGCGGGTGTGCTGGGGACCGTGCCGCTGCTGATGCGCTGCAAGGAGCGAGGCCAGCTGCCTGGGATCAGCGATGAGCTCGGCAATTATGTGCGGACCAATAGCGAGGCCATCCTGGGGGTCTCCAGCCGTGACCGGGATGTCGATCTCACCGATGGTGTGGCCATTACCTCCAAGATCGCTCTGGATGAACACACCCATCTCGAGCCGGTTCGCTACTCCAAGGGCTCTGACGCGCTCTCTGGGATGGCCACCTTGCTGACCGATGGTGGCGAGGGCCCGCCACGGGTGCTCAGGTGGATGGGGGTCTGTCTTCGCCATCCGGTGGACTTCCTGTGCTCGCTCTGGCCCTTTGGCTGGGCCAAGCGGTCCCTCATCCTCCTGGTGATGCAGACGGTGGAGAGTCACATGCGGGTGCGCATGGTTCGGCGCTGGTGGTGGCCATTTTCCAAGGCGCTCACCACAGATGCCACGGATAGCGACGTGCCCCGGTACCTGCCGGCCGCCAACCAGGCGGCCCGGGGTATCGCTGAGCGGATGAACGGGGTGCCGATGAGCTCTGTCACTGAGGTGATGCTCGACGTGCCCTCTACGGCCCACATCCTGGGTGGCTGTGCCATGGGAGAGGGCCCGCAGTCCGGGGTCATCGACACGGGAAACCAGGTCTTTGGTCACCCGGGTCTGTACGTCATCGATGGGTCGATGATTGGAGCGAACCTGGGTGTGAACCCATCGCTGACGATCACAGCACTGGCTGAGCGGGCGATGTCCCGGATTCCCGAGAAGGCGGAGGCCTGAGAGGCTTCGCTACTTCTGGCCCCACTGGCCCGGCGCCTTCACTTCCTTCCCGAAGTAGACGGTCAGCCCGGCCGACATCATGGTGGTGCGGGCTGAGAAATTGCCATTTCCGACCGTGTCGCCTTGGCCCAGGTTGGCCTCCATAGGCTCGTTGGCCAGGATCTTTGCGAGGTCCAGTTCGAGAGGAATCTGGAGCTGCTTGACGGAAGAGTCCCGGATCTTCCGCTCTGAGATGAAGCTCTGCGCGAAGCCCACATCCAGGCTCAGGTGCTTCTTCCAGTGGTAGCTGCCGCCCAGGCCGTAGCCGAACTTATTTCCATCGATGAGGTTCACGCCCTGGGTCTCTGGGGGAATGGCGCTCAGCTCGTACCAGCCACCTGCCCGTATGCTCGCCACCTCGCCGATGTCGTACTCGGTGCCCAGTCGGTAGGAGAAGGTGTCCACATAGTCTGCGGGAAGGATGACATCGTCATCGATCACCAGCGGGTCCAGGGCCGGGTCATCGTCTCCTGCCAGGGGGTTTACCGGCTGAAGCTCCAGGTGCAGGTCGGTGACGCGGATCTCCTCGGTGACCTGCCACCGCTCGTAGACGGATGCGACCTCCACCTGCCAGCTCTTCGTGGGGTTCACTGCCACTCCCAGGCGAGCGATGAGCGGCATATTCAGGGTGACCAGGACGTCGCCATCGCGGGTCTTGGTGTCATCGAGGAACTGGGTGAGCCAGTGGTTCTCGGAGAACTCGGCCTGAAGCGAGCCCTTGCCCTCCACCTTCATGGGCGGCTCGATACTCAGGCCGATCTTCACGTCATCCCTGGGCTCGATGAGCAGACCGAAGTTTCCGGTGAAGGTGGACTTGTCCATCATCCTGAGGTCGACGGTGAGGTCCACCTCATCGGCGGTGTAATTCCCGCATGAGCTGTTGGGCTCAGTGCCAGCCGTGATGAGCGCGTTGCACACATTGGCGTTGAGTGTCTCTTCTGCGCGTACCAGGTTCCACAGGAAGCTGCCGCCCACGGTCAGCCAGGGCAGGGGCTTGTAGGCCACGCTGGGCCCGGCGTTGACCTCCCAGATCAGGCTGTCGATGAGCGTGTACCGCTGGGCACCCTTCTTTGGGTACTCCATGTCCGGCGCGAAGGGCGGGAACATGCCAATGGCGAACATGGTGTTCTTGAGGCCAAAGTTGTGCGCTACGCCAAATGCGGGGATCTGCATGGGCTTGGCGATGTTGTGGACCGTGTCGTAGGTCTTGGCAATCTTGCCCGAGTCATCCAGATCAACGCGGGTGAAGTCCACCGACTGGTCGACCATGGACCAATTGATGTAGGCCTGCGGGCGCTTGAGGTTGATGAGCGCGGCTGGGTTGTAGAACTGGGCTGAGAGGTCTCGGTTCCCGGCGATATAGGCACCGCCGCGAGACATTCCTCGGGTGCCGATATCCGTGGTGTAGTAGCCAGCGGCCTGAGAGGCGGGCAGTACAGCGAGTAGCAGGGCAGTGAGCATGGCATCTCCTCTGTCATCCACTATCGCTCGTCAGTCTTTCTCGCTCCCTTTCAGAGATGCTCTCCCCTGTGCGATGGCCTCACGGAAACAGTCCATGAGGGGCTCGCTTGGGCTCTCGATGCCAGCGATCACGGCCTCGGCCCAGTCCATGTAGGCGACCAGGCGATCGTGGGGCCAGTCGGGTGGTGCATCGCGTACCAGGTCGCGAACATTGGCGATCTTATCAGCGATCTTGATGCTCCCTGCTTCTGGACTCAGGTGTGGGGAGTGCTCGATCTGAAGGCGCTTGCGCTCAGCCTTGGGGAGGCTCTTGTCATCGGTCACCTCTGCGACCAGCTTGGCTACGCGCGGGCCAAAGCCCTCCAGGATGTCCTGAGGCGTGGCGGGTGTGTCTTCCACCGTGTCGTGGAGAAGCGCTGCTGCGAGCACCTCGGCATCTTCTATGCCCGCGACCTCCGCGAGCATGTGGCCGACCTCGAGGGGATGATTGATGTAGGGGAGCTTGCGCGCACCCTTCCGGGTCTGGTCCTGGTGGTACTCAGCGGCAAAGTCCGCAGCGCGGAGGATCAGCTGGAGCGAGGAGTCAGGCAAGGTCTCACCAGTTTACGGAGATGGCGTTCTTTACCCCGATATCCGTGGCCTGGATATCTGCGATGCCTTCCTGGGTCTGGGGAGGGATGCTGTCGTGTCGGATCCGGGCGTCCACGGAGAAGCTGAAGCGCTCATCGATGGCGAAGACGAGGCCAGTCTCCCCGACCAGGCGGAAGTCGGAGAACATGTCGAAGCGGGGCTGGTAGTACACGGTGGTGAGCCAGCTATTGGTCTCCGAGAAATCCCAGCGGGTGGTCGCATAGGTCGAGGAGCGGATGTGTGCTGTATTCGCCTCCTCCGAACCCACCAGGGACTCATCGCTAAGACGCTCGCTCTCGAACATGGCGGAGGTGCCCAGCCAGAAGCCGGTGCAGACCTCAAGCCGCGGGCCGGTGCCGCCGACCAGGCGCTGGTCCAGCAGGAGGAACTCGTTGTACTCGATCTGCCCGTAGGCCTCCCAGGCCACGCGGTCGCTCAGGGTGTAGTTGTACCTCAGGTGGCTCAGGCCAGAGTTGCTGAAGTGGGCGCCCTTGTCCCACAGGGTGGTCTTGGGGTCCTCGAGGTAATCGGCCTGTGAACGCTTGGCGGCGAAGCGCCCGTTGGTCACCCAGAACACTACGTGGTCTCCGCGCTTGACCTCGAGGAAGCTGCCGAGCCCGAAGTCAGCGAAGTCGACGTTTCCGGTAGAGAATGCCGTGGCAAGCGATATCGAGCCGCTCAAGCCGTCTTCAGTGGCCTCGGTGCGGAGCTTCTCGATGTTGACCTGGGCGTGGGCCAGGGGGGCCCAGAGGAGAGCGAGCAGCAAGAACAGGCGGGTCATCTTGGGACCTCCGGGGCTTCGAGGGAGGGGCATCTAATCCACGCGGCCAGAGTGTGGACAGCTTCGCGAAAAAACGGGACCTGAATCGATGATAGGGTTCGGTCTGGAGGGGACAGGTATGCGAGTCTCTCATACAGTTGCTGGTGTGCGTGGCCTTGATGCTTCCAGATGTCGCGGCGGGCAAGGACAAGGGTGAGGGTGTCCGCGCACCGGGTCCGGATATCGGCAAGATCCTGGGCGATGCCTACGAGGTCCCGCCGGAGCTGAGCTCTCGGGCGAAGCCGGGGACGGTCATTGTGTGGGACAAGGAGCGCTCTCGCCTGGAGGCCTTTCGCAGTGGCTGCGTGAGCAAGACGCCGACCTCCTATGAGATGACCAATGTGACGATGAAGAGCAACCTGGCGGGCGGCGTGCGAATGAATGTCGGCCCTATCGGTGGCGGGGTCGAGGCACAGACCATCCTGCAGCTGCAGTTCAATGACCCTCAGATCGTGGCCTTCGAGGCAGCCGATCTGAAGCTGAGGAGCTCGTGCAGGGATCTGATCAATGGCCGGATGAAGTCGATTCACCTCAGCGAGATGTACCTGGTTCGAGAGGTGGTCATGGCCCGCATATCGGGGTGCACCAAGGTTTCAGTGAGCGCGAAGGCCAATCTGGGTGGTCGAGGGGCATACACCAAGGCGGGCGGGTCCTGCGAGATGTACAGCAACGAGCCGGTGGTCGTCGGTCTTCGGGTGGTACCGGTCGGGGATTTTGATGGGGTGAAGCCGGATGACCGGCCTGCACCGAAGCCAGTGGTTGAGGTCCAGGAAAAGCCAGCCAGGAAGGGAGTGAGCATGCTGACCATCGCTGGCGGTGTTGTGGCAGCTGGCGGAGGGGTCATGGTGCTCACGACCACACTCTCGGCGAACAAGGGACCAGCCTCTCCGGCAGACTTCAGCAAGCTTCAGTTGGTGAACACCCTGGGCTGGGGTCTGATGTTCGGGGGTGTGGGGATGGGTGTGGTGCCCTTCCTCTCGACCGGCCCGATGCTGCAGATTCACGGGGAGCTGTGATGCGGAACACGACCGCTTTGTTGATGGCATTGACCTGGTGCAGCGGCTGCATGCTGATCTTTCAGGACTATGAGGACTACGCAGTCGTGGGCAGTGACTCGGGCTCGGTGACGTCGGATGGCGCGGCGACGTCGGGCGACGGTGCGATGTCCTCGGACGACGTGCCGTCCATCTCCGCGGCCGTGTCGACTGGCTGCGTGGCGTCCCCGGCCGGGCTGGCGTCCTCGACGGGCGCGGCGTCCTCGACGGGCGCAGCGTCCTCGACGGGCGCAGCGTCCTCGACGGGCGCAGCGTCCTCGACGG
>PVBE012996246.1_pt1 | contig 10827 bp, 10 predicted proteins | sample 1631181 | NCBI WGS metagenome assembly PVBE01 (sample SAMN08397723, study PRJNA350692) | Marine metagenome, whole genome shotgun sequencing project. | isolation source: water | place: Pacific Ocean | collected 2012-04 | reverse complement strand
ATTGGGGCCGGGCTTCCAATAACCGAACCTTCCGGGAATATGGTGGTCGACGTCGGCGGCGGCACAACTGATGTGGCAGTTATTTCAATGGGTGGCATTGTGTACTCGCGATCAATTCGCGTCGGCGGCACGGCAATGGATGAAGCAATCATCAGCTACATTAAGCAAAACTATAATTTGCTCATCGGTGATCGCACGGCCGAAGATGTCAAAGTCAACATCGGCTCCGCGCATCCTCTGGATGAGCAGATGACTATGGACATCAAAGGACGCGACCTAATCGAAGGCAGACCGAAAACAGTTACCATCACGGACCGCGAAATTCGCGATGCGCTCAGTGAATTCACATCTTCGATCGTGGAATCGGTACGAATGGCGTTCGAGCGTACTCCACCCGAACTATCCGCCGACTTCATCGACAAAGGGGTGATTTTGACCGGTGGCGGGGCTTTGTTACGTAACCTTGATCTGCGGCTACGGGAAGAAACGGGAATTCCTGTTTCTGTTGCCGAAGACCCATTGTCCGCGTGTGTACTCGGCGTCGGGCGAATTCTCGATGACCTGGATCTACTGCGGCAGGTGTGCCGGCCGTAGGTGAGACGGGATGATGCCCAACCGATGAGCTGAGGCGACATGAAAACAATCAGCCGCCAGGCGAGCTCCCTTATGCTCCTTATCGGGCTGCTGTTTGGTTTCTTCGTGATGATTTCGTATCAGGTCAATCGCGCTAAGACTGCCAACACTGTTGCGGGTGCGATTCAAACTGTAGTCTCGCCGGCCCATCGTCTCATTTCCGAACTGTGGACCAGGGTCTCTTCTGGCTGGTCCGACTATGTGGCACTGACCAGTCAAGCTGCCGCGGCAGACGCCCTACAACAACGCGTGATTTATCTTGAACGTCGGATCATGACATTGGAGGAAACGTCACGCGAAAACATCCGCCTAAAGGAGCTATTGAACTTACAGGATCGCATCGCGACCCACTCGATCGCATCGCAGGTCATCGGACGCGACATGGCGCACGGTTATGAAACGTTCACAGTCAATCGTGGGTCACGTGATGGTATCGAAATTGGGTCGGGGGTCATATCGACCACCGGTGTCGTGGTCGGTCGGGTCATCCAAGTAAGCCCGTGGACGGCAATGGTACAGCTAATCACCAACTCGCGAAATGCGGTCGGCGCCAAGATCGTTCGAACCTTGGCTCACGGTGTCGTCCATGGCGCCGGTGGTGCTATTCTCAAACTCGATTACGTCACTAGCCTAGCTGACGTCAAGGGGGGAGACATCGTGGTCACCTCAGGCGACGACGGGATCTACCCGGCGGGGTTCGAAATCGGCCGAGTACTTCGCGTCACTGAAGGAGCGCCCGTCCCAGGGCTTCCTCAACTACCAGTGGTACGAGCTGAAACGGCACTATTTCTCAACATCGACGTCGATTCCCTCACTGACGTCCTGCAAATTGGACAAGTGCTGCTCCTTTCCCCACAAATGGATCGTGAATGACCGCGCTCCTCTCGATGCTTGTGTTGTTGGGCCTCGGTCTTCTGCAGATATTTTTGCCTCAGGTCTGGTCGGGACTCGGGAGGGTCGACTGGCTACTGATGTATGTCGTTCTGCAGTCGCTGCGCAGCTCGTTCCGACGGTCGATTCTCCTCGGCGCGGGCGCAGGTTTAATCCAAGACAGCCTTGCTGGTGGCATAATCGGGCTCCATGCGTTTGCTAAGACCGCAATAGCGGCAACCATTGCGATGTTCAGCAGCCTGTTTGTGTTGCGTGGCCCACTGTCGGGGGCCATGATCACAGGCTTGGCAGTGATAATTGAAGGGTTAATCGTGATGGCCTGGCAGTTATCACTCGGGCGGCCAGCGCCGTTTGGCTTAGGCGATGTCTCCCTGGGAGCTGCGGCAACCAGTGCAGCAACAATGTTGGTCGTTTACACCGGTCGCAAATGGCAGCAGCGAGAACTAATCAAGCACCGCCGTGTTCGGGTCGACGGCGGCGTTACGGGTGATGGCGAATGAACACAGTCGGCCCGTGGCGCCCCGAGTCTTCAAAAGGGAGCAAAGGTAGGCACTGGGGACCGAACTTCCGCCGCAACCATAGTGCTTCAAACGACGAGACGTTGGAAAGCCCGATTGTCCTTAGCCGGCTGAGACGTCGGGTACACCTTGCCGAAGGCTTTGTCATCTTGATGGTCACGCTGTTGCTGTTGGGCTTTTGGCGCCTCCAGGTGGTACACGCGGAACACTATCGTGAGCTCGCCGACAACAACCGCCACCAAAGCATCATCGTTCGTGCTCCGCGTGGCTTGGTTACCGACCGTAAGGGGTCGCTACTCGCCGCTAACAGGCCTGCGTTTAATGTCGCCATTGTCCGCGAAGAGCTCGACGATCGAGATGCAACCCTCCAATGGCTCGCCGACGTCCTGAACGTCACACCTGCCATGCTGCACAAACGCCTTGACCAGAGGCAGCAGGGCATTCCTGTTTTTCAACCGATCGTCATTGCCGGAGACATTGCTCCTTCTTTGGTGCCAGCGATTGAAGCAAGGTCGTTTGAGTATCCCGGAGTCTTGATCCAACCCGAGCATAAGCGCCATTACCCAAAAGGAACCGTCGCCGCGCACGTGATGGGCTACGTTGGTGAAATTAACGCCGTGCAGCTAGCAGCCTGGGAGCAAGACCGCTATCGAATGGGCGATATTGTGGGCCAACTTGGTCTTGAGCGCGTTCATGACAGCCTTCTGTCAGGGTTTGCCGGTGCAGAAGAGATCATCGTCAATAGTGCAGGGCGAACCATTCGAGTTTTGAACCAGATTCCACCGGAGCCCGGAAACACGCTCACTCTAACCCTCGATGCGAGGTTACAGGAACAAGCGGAGGCTTTGCTTGAGGGGAAAAAGGGGGCCATCGTGATGCTCGATGTCAACACCGGCGGTACGCTAGCATTGGCATCTGCTCCGACGTTCGACCCCAATATGTTCGCACGGCGCTTCTCGCAAGCCGAGTGGAACGCCGTAACGAATGATCCCGCTACACCCCTTCAAAATCGTGCCTTACAAAGTGCATACCCTCCGGGGTCGATCTTCAAGCTACTGGTGGCCGTTGCAGGCCTCGAAGCTGGCAGGATAAGGCCCGAAACAACGGTCACCTGTACTGGAGGCGGGATGTACTACGGGCAATACCGAAGTTGTAATGCCATACACGGGAGGGTGAACCTGGAAAGCGCCATTGGTCGCTCATGCAACGTCTACTTCTATGAACTCGGAGCTAAGCTTTCCCGGGAACAGATCATCGAGGTTGCACAGCGATATGGACTCGGTGCCCAAACTGGGATTGACCTTCTTAACGAAGCGACAGGTATCCTGCCAACTAAGGAGTGGATCGCCGAGGCTCTACCACCCCGAGATGGCAACTGGTATCTGGGAGAAACCATAGGTTTGTCGATCGGTCAGGGACCAATAAACACCACGCCGTTACAGCTTGCTCACATGGTGGCAACGCTGGCCACAGGGCTGAAGATGAAGCCCTATTTGATTGAGAAGGTGGAAAGTTCCACCGGAAATAGTCGTTCAAGACATGTGCCCCACGATCAAGCCATCGAGGTCGACCTCCGTCCTGATCATCGCGAAGCACTCCTGGCCGGGATGCGCGCAGCGTTGAAGCCAGTAACCGGCACAGGACGCCGAGCTGCCAACCCAAACTACGACTTCGGTGGTAAGACCGGCACCGCTCAAGTGGCTTCGGCAGTTGCAGCAGGCCCCGAGGAAGAACGCCCCGAGGGTCTTAGGAACCATGCCTGGTTCGTAGGTATCGCACCGGTTGAAAAACCAGAGATTGCGATTGTCGTCTTCATCGAGCATGGTGTTGGAGGCGGTGTCGCCGCTGCGCCCGTCGCTGGTCAGTTGATGACTACCTATTTCGAGGCGACGGAGGAAACAAAGCGATGATCCTGTTCGACCGGCGTACGTTCCGCGCCTTCGACTACCTGCTGCTGTTTGATCTATCTCTGCTGTTCGGGATAGGGGTTTTGCTGGTCGCTTCTGCCAGCGATGCTGGACACTTTCAACGACAGATTGTTTGGGCAATAACAGCGATCATTTTCGCTATAGTCGTCTCGGCCATCGACTATCGCAAGTTAATTAGTCGTGCTTATGAGCTGTGGGTACTTGCCATGTTTGTCCTTGTCGGGCTTTTACTGTTCGGCCCAGTGACATCCGGAACTCGGAGCTGGTTGAACATTGGAAGCATGGGTGGGCAACCGTCGGAATTGACCAAGATAGTGGTCATCCTCGCGCTCGCTCATTATTTTTCTGAGCTTGATCCCCTACCATTCGGCACCCGTCGCCTATTCGTGGCGGCGGTGTTAGTTCTAGTGCCGTTTATACTGGTTGCAGTGCAACCCGATCTGGGTACCGCCAGTAGCTTCTTGCCAATACTCGCTGGAATCGCTTGGGTGGCAGGGATCCGCTACGCATCCGCCATGCGTTTGACGGTAGCTTCTGTGGGGATGGCACCATTCGGGTACTTCCTACTCGAGGATTACCAGCGTGCCCGACTTCTAACCTTTCTCGACCCCGGACGCGACCCACTGGGTGCTGCCTACCAGATCGTCCAATCAAAGATCGCCGTCGGGTCAGGCGGACTGGTCGGAACCGGGCTCTACGCCGGGAGCCAAAGCAAAGGGAATTTTCTACCTGCCCAGCACACCGACTTGGTTTTCGCGGTGCTTGGAGAGGAGCTTGGCTTCATCGGCGTAACACTTGTGCTCTCCCTCTACCTGGTGCTGTTGCTGCGCGTGCTACAAACCGCGCGCTTAGCCCGTGATCGCGCCGGTGCGTACATAGCCACTGGAGTGGCCACAGTGATGCTCTACCACCTTTTAGTCAACGTCGGCATGGTGATCGGATTTGCCCCAATTACCGGGATTCCCCTACCCCTTCTCTCGTACGGTGGCTCTTCGGCGTTGACAAGCGGAATTGCTATAGGCCTAGTAATATCCGTGCGGAACCGCCGTTTCCTGAATTGAATCCCAGCGTTTATGCCTGAACAATAGCCACATCCACGAAGAATCGGCTATAATGGACTTTATACGAGTTTCTGGATCGTGAGCTAACGCGGGCTGAAACGCACGCCCCATCGGTAGAGAGCGTAGGCGGATGCCTAGAGTGGCGACGCGTTCTCCCGTTTCGGGCTGCCAGCGGCAGCAAGCGAGCGATCCGAAAGGGTTTTCTTGTTTTCACCTTATTTAACAGCGCAACGATCACCGGGCAGATATACCAACTGCCGTTTCTGTACGTGCACCCTCGTCGATTCCATGACAAGGGACCGGTGCGCCTTGTGCTCAAGCACCCATCCGGAGCGGTGAGACGTCGACGTATCGCGTTTCCCCCGGGTCGGGGCACGCGGAGATATTTTCATGGCTCGCAAAGAAATCATCACCAATTCTGGCAACGATGAAACACGCCTTGCCATCCTGGAAGATGGACAGTTAACAGAAGTTGTTCTTGAACGGGCCCAGGCACGCGGGCTGGTCGGCAATATCTACAAAGGTCGGGTGAGCCGGGTTCTTCCGGGCATGCAATCCGCTTTCGTCGACATTGGCCTTGAACGCGATGGCTTTCTCTATGTCTCGGACGTGCTCGCCGACATCGAACAATTTTCCAGCTGGATGGAGAGCGATGAAGAGGAAGATGCCCACAAGCCCAGCAAACGTCGCAGCCGCCGTGCCCGTGAACGACAGAGAATTGAAGATCTTCTAAAAAAGGGTGACGAGATCCTGGTGCAAGTTTCCAAAGCTCCACTTGGAACAAAGGGCGCTCGGATTACAACCAATGTCTCTCTGCCGGGCCGGTTCCTGGTATACATGCCGACCGTTGATCAAATCGGTGTATCCCGCAAGATCCCCGACCGCAACGAGCGAAATCGTCTGCGGAAGATCATCAGAAACATTCGCCCCAAGAATGTCGGGGGGCTGATCGCACGCACTGCCGCAACCGGTCAGAGCCAGAAAGACTTCCAGGACGACACGATGTTCCTTATCGAGGCATGGGAAGAAATTAAACGCCGCTCCGAGGAAGCTAAGGCGCCAAGTTTGATTCACAAGGACCTTTCGGTTCTGTTGCGTTTGCTGCGCGACGTTTTTGCCGACGATTTCGACCGTGTTGTGATCGATGACCAACAAGAATACGAGCGCGCCAAGAGCTTCGTCGGCCAGCTCCAGCCAACCATGGTCGAAAAGATTGAACACTATCAAAAGAAAATGCCGATTTTTGACTCCTTCAAGGTCCAGCAACAGCTCGACAAAGCTCTCGAAGCAAAAGTTTGGCTAAAATCCGGTGGCTACCTGGTCATCGACCAAGCCGAAGCGTTGGTCGCAATCGATATCAACACCGGCAAATACGTCGGCAAACGGCGTCTCGAAGACACCGTGTTGAAGACCAACCTCGAGGCGGTAAAGGAGATTGCCCGGCAGCTTCGCCTACGTGATATGGGGGGCATTATCGTCATTGATTTCATCGACATGGAACAGAAGGCCAACGACGAGAAGGTTCTACATTCGCTGATTGAAGAGCTCAAGAAGGACAGGGCGAAGACCCATGTACTACCAATGTCCGAGTTTGGGCTCATCCAGCTCACCCGACAGCGGGTAAAGCAAAGCCTTGAGCGCATCATGCTGCAACCGTGCCCCTACTGTTCTGGTAGGGGACAGGTAAAATCTGTTGAGACGATCTGCATCGAAATTCTCCGTGAAGTGAGACGCTTGAAGAAAGAGCTCAATGGTAACGGCATCGTGCTTCGCACGAGCTCCTCGATCGCAACAGCACTGCAACAGTCCGAACGTGAGATGCTGCACCAAATTCGCTCTGAGGTTCAGGCACCAGTCAGCCTATTGCCGGATGGGCAGATGCACCAAGAGCAATTCGAGGTGGTCTGTCTCTGAAGGACTTCGTTTGCCTGCTTATTTGCCGCTCGATTAATCAATCAGAGCCTTCGCTACAGAGCCAACCAACGCATCATCTTCATCCGGGAGGACGGTGCGCACGTCCAAAATTACGCGACCCCTAACGATTCGGGCAATAATTGGAGGATCAGCATCTCGCAGGCGCGCAACAAGGGCGTGGGCCGTGTCCGGCGGATTGATCGACAGTCCAAATGATGGCAAATCTTTCCCCGGAGCACCCCCACCGCCAACTTGGGAAAAAACCTTTACGATCTCGAGCAGAGCACCACACTCCTCTTTCATCAAACGATCCGCTATAGCCTTCGCCCGAGATTCAAGATCAGCTATGGGCATGCGTAGCATCCGGATCGTCGGGATACCATCGAGGTCACCATTAACGTAGATCGCCAGTGTCCCCTCAAGCGCTAGAGTGGTCGCCTTGTCCAAGCGCAGGGCACGGTACAAAGGATTTGATCGCACACGGGCGACGTAGTCGGGCTTGCCGACTATGAACCCTGCCTGGGGGCCTCCAAGGAGTTTGTCTCCAGAAAAAGTCACTAGATCGACGCCAGTCGCCAGTCGCTGAGCCACGGTGGGCTCGTCATGGATACCAACGTCGCGGAGGTCAAACAAGCAACCGCTGCCAAGATCTTCGATAACTGGGACACCGTGGTCACGCCCGAGTGCAGCAAGCTCTTCAAGTTCAGCTTCTTCAGTAAACCCAACGACCCTGTAGTTACTCGGGTGCACACTCAACAAGGCTCCCGTCTGAGGGCCAATCGCTTCCTCAAAATCGCGACTCCGGGTACGGTTCGTGGTTCCCACCTCATGCAGAATCGACTGGCTCTTGGCCATCACCTCAGGAACGCGAAACGAGCCACCAATCTCCACCAGCTGGCCCCGCGAAACAACCACCTCCTTGCCTTCGGCTAACGTATTAAGGACCAAAAGAACTGCGGCAGCATTGTTGTTGACGACAACGACTCCGGTACCAGGTAGCAACTGGTTGACAAGAGATTCGACGGCCTTGTCACGCTGGCCACGTCCTCCATCCTCAAGGTTGAATTCAAGGTTCAAGTAACGCTGCCCAAGGCCAGCAGCGCGTGCCGCCGCTGCAGCCGGCCACGGTGATCGACCAAGGTTTGTATGCACCACAATACCGGTAGCATTGATTACGTGGCGCAGATGAGGCTCGGTAAGCTTGCCCGCCGCTGTAGCAATGCCTGCAGCGAGGTTATCGAGACGAGTTTTCATCGTCTCACCGTCCAGCTCTCCGGAAAGCAGCGCGGCACGCATTTCTTCGAGAAAAATGCCAGCTGCACGGGTCGCAAATTGGCGGGCGCAGCCCACTTCTTCAATCCACGCCACCACCTCTGGATGCTCCAGAACTCGCTCTACCGCTGGTAGATTGCGGAGCAACTCCATCTGTGGTTGTTTACTCTTAGATGCTTTCCCAGCCTGCGCCACCATGACAGATTGATCTACATCAAATCCTTTGCCGAAAGAGAACACAGTCTCCTGGGGACCTTAAAGGTGAAATTCCCAAGACTCCCCTGCTTGTACGCATAACGAACAGTTCACGGCCAGCGAAGTCTGTCCGGACTCCAGCAAAACCGCCGACCAGTTGGTTCACGGACTTAAGGTTCCGGATAGTGAGCACACCATCGCGGAGCCCGACGCTGTCAGCTGAGCGTCGCTGCATTGCACCACCTTTTCGATGGAGAGATCGAGGAGTCAAACGAACTTTATCACCTTACCCAAAAGGGCGGCTGAGCCGATCCGCCCGACACCTTCTAGGGCAGACAATCAGCCCCTTTGACTGACAAATTATAGCTTCTCTTTAATATAGGGAATTAGGACCTCAGAAGCCCACAAGTTCTTATTATTCAATGAGATACAAGGACTACTAAGGTTTGCAGTTGATTGACAGTCCCCAGGGCCTGTGGTAGAAAAACCATGGTTTCACCCATCCTCGTTGGCTCTACCTGAGATCACTCTCGCACTTCCGCTATGGCCGCATACCTTCCGATTGCGATGTTTGCTTTGGCCGCCACCGTGTTCGCCGTCATCGGCCTGGTTGCAGGTAGCCTCATCCGCCCGGCGGGGCGAGACTTGGAAGGCAAACTGGAGCCTTATGAATGCGGTGTCGAGCCAGTCCGCGATGCGCGCCAACGCTTTTCAATTCGCTTCTATATCGTCGCAATGTTGTTTCTGATTTTCGACGTCGAGACCATCTTCTTATTTCCCTGGGCCGTGCAGTTCAGACAGCTAGCGTTGTTCGGGTTTATTGAGATGGTCATCTTCATTGCCATCCTTATATTCGGCTACATATACGCTTGGAAGCGTGGAGCACTTGAATGGGTATAGCAGAACATAAGTTTGAAGAAAATATTCTTACGACAACCGTGGATGGTGTAGTCAGTTGGGCTCGCAAATCTGCGATCTGGCCGATGACATTTGGCCTCGCCTGCTGCGCCATCGAAATGATCGTGACCACCTGCTCCCGTTACGATATGGCTCGCTTCGGTGCTGAGGTCTTCCGTGCGACACCCCGACAGGCCGACCTGATGATCGTCGCTGGCACCGTAACACTGAAGATGGCGCCAATAATCAAGCGCCTCTACGACCAGATGCCCGACCCAAAGTGGGTCATCTCGATGGGTTCCTGCTCAACCTGCGGTGGCCCCTACCCAACCTATAGCGTCCTTCAGGGCGTCGATAGGATCGTACCCGTGGATGTTTCCGTTCCCGGATGCCCTCCCCGCCCGGAGGCTTTGCTATACGGTGTGCTGCGACTCCAGGATAAGATCGACGAAATGCACATACTGCGCAAATAGCGCACTTTCGGGTCAAGAAACAGTGATCTTTGTAACAAGAATTGGCAGCCAAAATGGCAGACGAAAAGCCGCAAACGGAATCTGGCGAACAACAGGCAGAAGCTAGCGAAAACGTGGCGCCAGAACCCAACCCTCTGGTCACCGCCTTGCTAGGACAATTCCCAAGTGATGTCCAACACGAGGGTGAAGACACAGCTGGCCTCCCGCTGGTTCGGACAGACGTTGACAACGTGATCAACGTCCTGACCTGGCTGCGCGACAACGAATTAACCAAGTTCAATTACTTAGCCAGTCTGACGGTCACTGATTGGACCGAGCGCTCGCCGCGTTTCGACGTGGTCTACCATCTCTATTCCATCGCTGCGAACCACTTCCTGACCGTTAAAGTCGGTTGCGAAGACGGCGAGGGCGTTCCCAGTGTCACCGATGTCTGGGGAACAGCAAACTGGCACGAACGCGAAGCCTACGACCTCTACGGGGTTGAGTTTCTAGGGCATCCCGAGTTGGAGCGCATCTTTTTGCCTGAGGACTGGGAAGGATTCCCACTCCGCAAAGACTACCCCTTGGAAGGGCCAAATCTGGAGTTGTTGACTCGACAGCAAGCGGCCTTTCGAGGCGGACGATTCGACCGTATTCGCGGCGACTACGAAATGACCGAGCAGGAGCGGCAGTTATCGAGTACCGGTATCGTCGGTTCTTTGTGGACACCAGAGACCGAAACACCAGACCCTGAGCAATCCGAAAAACCTGACGAGACATCGGAAAGCTAGCCTACGGAATTTGTTGAGCACATGCTGAAAACACACGAGATGGAACTGAACATGGGGCCTCAGCATCCGTCGACGCACGGCGTGCTGCGCCTCATTCTCTATCTCGACGGCGAAACTATTGTCGATTGCAAGCCGGTCATCGGGTACCTCCATCGCGGTACCGAGAAGCTGTGTGAGACACGCAACTATTATCAGAATGTCCCATTCACTGATCGAACCGACTACCTCGCGGCACCGAATGGCAACCTCGGTTATGTCGAGACGGTTGAAAAACT